>Ga0209777_10007537_pt1 | contig 12063 bp, 12 predicted proteins | sample FrelakmetHBP12HB_FD_187147 | JGI IMG/M metagenome (GOLD analysis project Ga0209777, IMG submission 187147) | Freshwater lake sediment microbial communities from the University of Notre Dame, USA, for methane emissions studies -HBP12 HB (SPAdes)... | ecosystem: Environmental > Aquatic >... | reverse complement strand
AGGTCGGGAGGGATTTAAGAAAGTTTTTTCCAAAAAGCTAACTTGACAATCAATTTCCAACAACGTGAACGACGAACAGTAAACTAATGAAGCCCTTGACACATTTTCTAAAGACCCATCTTCCCTCAACCACCGGATATTCTGGCCGCTTGCGCATCAAGCCCCTTAAGGGAGACGGGTCAGATCGCCGGGTCTATCGCCTGTATGCTGGGAACCAATCCTTCATTTGTGTTGCTCATCCGCTGGGTCGAAAAGGATTCCCTTCGGAAAACGATTCTTTTTTTTATATCGCCCAACATTTAAGAGAAAAGATGTTGCCAACTCCTCTGATCCATGCCTTCGATCCTCGAAGCGGACTGTTCCTGATGCAGGACTTCGGGGATTTTTCCTTGGAATCAGTTATAAAAAAGATCAAGGAGCCTCTTTTGATCAAACGGGTCTATGAGACCATTCTGAAATTGCTTCTGAAAATTCAAATCGAAGGGCCCAGGGATTTTGATTCCCATTATTGTTATGACACCCCGATTTTCGACGGCCGTTTTTCCTGGGAAAGGGAATCCTGTTACTTTATCGATGCTTTTCTAAAAGGCTATTTGGGATGGAAGACGGTCCAGTCTTCAGTAAAAAAAGAATTGAAAGACCTGGCCCTGAGAGTGGATCAGGAAAAAGGCCGGCTTTTTCTTTACCGGGATTTTCAATCCCGTAATATTATGATCTGGGACGGCGGGATCGGTTTGATTGATTTTCAGGCCGCCCGGCTGGGCCCTCCGCAATACGACCTGGCTTCGGTGTTAATCGACCCTTACGTAAATATCCCCGAGCAGATCCAGGAAGAGCTTTTTGATTTTTACCTTAAGGAACTTTCCGACAGCATTCCCGTCAAACTGGAAATCTTTCGGAAAAATTATGAAATCATCGCCTTCCAAAGAAATCTTCAAATCTTGGGCGCTTTTGCCTTTCTTTCCCGAGTCAAGGGAAAAACCTATTTTGAAGATTATATTCCGGCCGCCTTGATTTCTCTTAAAAGAAGGGTTGCGAGTAGACCGTTTCGCCCCTACAAAGAGGTGAAACACCTCATCAGGGATCTTTAGAGGACCTTCTTTTGGTCCCATTGGTGGGCAAAAATAACTGCTCCATGGTCAAGATAACCCAATTTTAACCTTCCTGTAACGGTTTTGTCACAGAAATGCTGTTTAATCTATACGATTATTTAATCATAGACACAAAAAAAACCAGAATATACAATGATCCCTATCATGGCCAAATCAAAAATCCTTATTGTGGAAGACGATCCGGATATCTTGGAACTTCTTTATTTTAACCTGGAAAAAGCCGGCTATCAAACCTTCCGGGCTGAAAATGGGGAACAGGCCGTCCTTTTGGCTCAAAAACATTCACCCGACCTGGTTCTTTTGGATCTTCTCCTGCCGGGGATAGATGGCCTGGAAGTCTGTCGCCGGATGAAAAGGGATCCGGCCATGCAGCATATTCCCATCATCATGGTCACGGCCAAAGGGGAAGAAATGGACCGGGTGGTAGGACTTGAATTGGGGGCTGACGATTATGTCGTCAAACCGTTCAGTGTCAGGGAACTAGTCCTTCGTATTCAGAAATTATTGGATCGCCAAGAGAAGCAAGGCCCCCCTTCCTTCCTGAAAGCCGATTCCCTTACCCTGGATTTGGAGGCCCACACCGTTAAACTGGAAGAAAAATGGTTGGACCTGACAGCTACCGAATTTCGATTACTGGCCCACCTGATGCGTTCTCGCGGGAGGGTCCAGACCCGTGAGGTTCTTCTGGATAAAGTCTGGGGTTACTCCTTTGAGGGATACAACCGGACTATAGACACCCATATCCGAAGAATTCGTATTAAGTTGGGATCTCATCAAAACCTGATCGAAACGGTCAGGGGAGTGGGATACCGTTTTAAACCGTCATAACCCGCCAGGGGCGTATGCCTGCACAAGGCAGGCCTTGACACCACGCGGTCGGCTTCGCCGACCTGAAGAGGAGGCTTCCTGCTGGAAGCCGGAACATGTAAATAGGCTTGGCTGAAAAACTCTATTTTACAGGTTGCTCAACAAGGTACAGATACAAGGCGTCCCGAAATCCCGAGGAATGAGGCGTACAAAGAGGTACGCCGCAATAACGAGGGGTGAGGGCAACGCAGTAGATGGGCCTTTTTCAGCAACCTGCTAAGGTCTGAAAAACATGAGTTACCGCTGGTACCTAAAAATCCTGTCAGCATTTATTCTTGTCATCCTTATCGTAGTTATCCCCAGCACCTTTTATGTGGGGTCCAACCTGAAACAATTTTTAATGAATCAGAAGCAGGAGGAACTCAGGCGGGAATTAAAACTGGCCGGTCAGATGGTTTCCGACCAATTTAATACCAATCCGGGGGATACCACCAAAATGCAAAAATTGGCCCTTCAAGTTGGAGCCGATCTTCAAAAAAGAGTGACCATTATCTCACGGGACGGGCGGGTCCTGGGGGACTCCGGCCTGATCTCCGAAGCGGTAGAAAAAATGGAGGATCACTCCAACCGCCCGGAAATCCTGGCTGCCAAGACCAGGGGATTCGGTCAAAGCATCCGCTTCAGTACGACCTTGCAGACCAACACCCTTTATGGGGCTGTTCCCATTCATCAAAAAAATCACCTCTCCGGGTATGTACGGCTGGCTTTGCCGTTGAGTCAGGTGGATGATCTGGTATCCGGTCTTCGCCGGAACCTGATAATGGCAGGTTTGCTGACCGGTATCCTGGCCGTCCTGTTCAGTTTCTTTTTAACCTGGAGTATCAACCGCCCTCTGCGCGAGATAACCGGTATGATGAAAAAGATGGCCGAAGGTGATTTGAAACAGCCCTTTCATCTCCTGCCTAAAACGGAATTCAGGGACCTCTCTTCCTCTCTCGAATATATGGCCAACGAACTAATTGAGAAGATAGGACTGTTGGATACCGAAACAAACCAGATGACAACCCTGCTTTCAACTATGCAGGAGGGGGTGTTGATAACCGACGAAAAAGGTCGTATCATCTTGATGAATTCCTTTTTAGAGCAAATAATTGGTCAAAAGATGGCCTGGAAGAAACGAACCGTTCAAGAAGTATTTATGAACAGTGAATTCCAGGACGCTGTTGAGTCTGTACTGCAAGGTGGTTCTTTTAAGGAATTAGAGATTATCTATGGCCGAGATCCCCAAATGCATTTCGATGTTCAGGTTGTTGCCCTCTTTCCCGGCGAGCGTTCTCATCGTGCTGTGGCCTTATTCCATGATACTACCAGGCTCCAATATCTTTTAAAAGTGCGCCAGGATTTTGTCGCCAATGCCTCGCATGAACTACGGACACCCTTGACCTCTATCGGCGGTTATGTGGAAACCCTCCTTTCTTTGGTCTCTTCGGAACCTCCTGAAATTCAGCGCTTTCTATCCATCATCCAAAAGAACGTCAGACAAATGAATTTTCTGGTCTCTGATTTATTGGATTTGGCCAAACTGGATGTTCAGGAAAAATCGGATAACAAACAGGAACAGGTCTTGGTTAAAGATGTCCTGGAAACCGCCGAACAGATGATAAGGGATCAAGCCAAACAAAAAGGAATTGAGGTTTTACAAGAATGGAACACTATCCCCCAAGGCTTAACGGCCTTCTGGGAAAAAGACCTCATGGTCCAGGCTTTGTTAAATGTATTGGATAATGCCGTCAAATATACGCCAACTGGAGGGCAAATTCGTCTGACGGCAAACCTCGTTCAGCGTTCAGCGCCTGCGATCGGCAGGAGCGTTCAGCGAAAAGAAGAAATCAACGAACGACGAACGACCAACGACCAACTTGCTGATTTTGTGGAGATCGGTATTGAGGACACCGGCATCGGAATTCCTAAAGAACATCTTGACCGCATTTTTGAAAGGTTCTACCGGGTGGATAAGGCCCGGTCACGCGAATTGGGGGGAACCGGTTTGGGTCTGGCCATCGTCAAACACATCGTTGAAGCCCACGGCGGCACGGTCCAGGTCCAAAAGCACGATAGGCAAAGGATCCACTTTTATTATTACCCTGCCTATTTGAACCGGCACTGATACCTATAATTCTTCATGATTGGAACAAAGTGAATTGATATGATTAAGTACGGAGGCGAGGCTTTTATTTTGTTAAGAAAAAAATGACAAATATTTTCACCTGGAAATCCAGTTTTTCCGAGGGGAAAGATAATGCAGAAAGATAAGGTTCTGTTCGTTTGCGTGCATAATTCGGCCAGAAGTCAGATAGCCGAGGCTTTGCTGAAAAAAATGGCCGGTGACCGCTTTGAGGCGGAGAGCGCCGGATTTGAACCGGGAGGGTTAAATCCCTTGGCCGTGGAGGTGATGAAAGAAATTGGAATTGATATTTCCAGAAACCAGACCAAGAGTGTCTTTGATCTTTTTAAGGAAGGGAAGCTCTACACCCACGTCATTACGGTCTGTGATGAAGCCGGTGCCGAAAAATGCCCTATTTTCCCCATGATCACAACCCGTCTTCATTGGAGTTTTGCCGATCCCTCCATGTTCACTGGAACGCATGAAGAAAAGTTGGAAAAAACAAGACAAGTCAGAGAGGCCATAAAAAAGAAAATTGAGGCCTCGATTAAGGAAATGGAGTAAGGCTCATTTTTAAGGAACCGAACGATCGATTAAGGAATCCCGGGAAAGGCAGAGCAAGGCCCTTCCTTCCCCGGATGAGAGTGAGTTGCAGAGTTAAAACTTAAACTGGAAACCTACCTGGAACATATCATAATTATTTTTTCCTGACACTGATTTGGATTCATAATCACGGTGTTCGTAAGCAACAAAGGGCATAAATTCCTTGCTGACGTCATAGGACAAACCGGCCACATAGGTGGTATATCCGTCATTGGATTTATCAGTATTGGGATCATAATAATAATATTTGCCGAAGACCCTGAGTTTCTCCGCACCTGGAATACACAAAAAACCGGAAGCTAAGTATCCTGAGCGACTATTGTCTTCGGTCGAAGTTTTAGTCCCTTTACCCCAATAGTATTGGCCCATCAAAGTAAAGAGTTGGTGCTGTAAGGAAATCTGGGCCATATTGACTTGCCAGTCCGGATAATCGCTTGTTCTTCCCGCAGCGGTAAAGTTGGAATTGCTCTTTCCATAGTTTCCATAATAGGCTAATTGAAGTCCCTTGAGGATCGGTACCATGGGGGCCGGGCGGAAATAGACCAATCCGGAAATGGCCTTGTCGGTATTGGCCTCCGTTTGATCATAACCTGCTCCATTAAATATCCCCAGCCAATATCCTCCCCATTTTCCTGCATAAGGTTTGGAAGCAAACTTCAAATAGTCGTCATCCATATATCCGCCGAAAACCCCTTGATTGGAAACACCCAAATCCGCCGAGGCTTGAATGCCAAGGTCATCCAGGAGGTTCTTGCCCTGGACACGATAAGGCCAGATGGCACTGTCATAGGCGTCCGAAGGGGTGGGAATCAAGCCAAGCTGGGTTGTCGTCCCCCCGAGAGTGAGGTTGGCATAAGCATATTTCAATCGCAATTCCAACCCATTGCCCTTATCATTGGCATCAACGGATGTAAAAAGATCGGAGGTGATATTCATCCCCAACCACGGGTTGAAGTCTTTGGTTAAGGTTGCATAACCTCGATTGAGTTTGAAGGAATTAGTCGAAGGTCCCCCATTATTTTCGCTTTTGGCATTCCATTCCGAAAAGATGGTGCTTCCGAATTTAAACCCTTGTAAAGCCTTGGGCAGTTCGCTACCCTTAGGGGCTTCTTTTTTAATATCTTCCTTGACGGCGGTAGTAATTTCCTTTTTTTCATTTACGGCATTTGAACGCACTTCATTCAACAGCTCATTCGCTTCCTCCTGGGTGATGACTCCCTTTTTTTGAAGAAGGTTTAGAAGATGCATGGCATCCATCTCCCCGGCCCATAGGGGTGTCCGACTTCCCCAGACCCAAAAGCAACCCAAAGTCATTAACAAACAACTCCATTTTTTCCAATTCATGGTTTTCTCCTTTCTTCCTTTCCAACTGAGTTTGATTTTTCTCGTTTGAGAAAATCTTGAAAGTTAAGATAGTAGAAGATTGTTACGGGAGTATTACTGATTCTTGAAATATCGGTTAAGAAGTTGGGAGGCTTCTTAAAAAGTCTTAAAAGTCCTTTTTTCGTCATTCCCGTGAAGCTTGTCCTCGACCTGATCGGGGAACGGGAATCCAGGGAATTCAATAAGGTCTGGACCCCCGCTGGAGTCTATCCCGCACTTGATGCGGGGCGAGGGTGACGGTTCTTCTGATTTTTTACGAGTCAACCATCAAAATAATTGTTTCTAAAATGTAACCTAACGATCATCAGGAATTGACAAACACTGATTAAAATAACCTTAAAATCGATAACGGTTGTTTACCTTGAGCATAAAAGGGAAATTAGAATTTAATAAAGATATTTAACCAATAAACCTTTTAACCAAACCCTGAAAGGAAACCCATGAAAAATACAGTCAAGATTTTGCAGGTCAACAAAAAAAAGGACTGCACTTATTTTCTGATTCGGGAAGGTATTTTCATCCGTTCCACGGTCCCCAGGAATGGCTTAAAAAAATTATTGAAGATCGTCAAGCCGGACCTGATTCTTCCCGATCCTTTGGATCATGCCTCTCAAAAGTTTGATTTTTCATAACACCCTTTGGTTCTCCAAAAAACCGGGTTAGCCAAAAAAGGAAAGGAGGGGTTAACCGGGGAAGGAATTGTTAAATAATCTTCATCTGACTGTAACAAGATTGTAACAAAAGAGGTTTAACTTTAACTTGAATAAATTAAGGAGGAAATTCCATGAAAAAATTATTAATAACCAGTATAATAAGTTTGTGTTTAATCATATTGTTGGTCCCATCCCTCGTCTTTTCGGCGACCTTCATCCAGGTCAAAGGTTCGGATACGGAAGTGAATCTGGTCCAAAGGCTGGCCGAGGTCTTCATGAAAAAGAACGCCAACTACAGTATCGCCGTAACCGGGGGCGGATCGGGTACCGGCATTGCTGCTATCATCAACAAAACGACCGATCTTTGCAACGCCTCCCGCCCGATGAAGGATGCTGAGATTGCCCAGGCCAAAGCCAATAAGGTCAATCCGGTCGGGGTCATCTTCGCTGTCGATGGCTTATCATTAACTATTAATCCTAAAAATACGGTCAAAGCTCTGACTATTGATCAAATCGGTCAAATTTTTAGAGGTGAACTAACCAACTGGAAACAGGCGGGCGGCCCTGATATTCCGATCACCTTGTATGGGCGTCAGCCGAACTCCGGTACGTTTGTCTTTTTCCGGGAGGTGGTCGTTCGTGGTGATTACTCCAACAAGATGAATCAAATGAACGGTAATGCCCAGATCCTTGAGGCGGTCAAAAAAGATGCCGGAGGGATCGGCTATGTGGGTATCGGTTACGTGGTGGACGATACCGGGAAAGTGGTCTCCGGGATCCAGGTCTGCGATGTAGCCAAGGACAGCCGCAGCAAACCCTTTTCACCTCTGAAAATAGAAAATATCCTTAACGGGGCTTATCCGCTTACCCGGCCCCTATACCAGTATTTGGATGCCAACAACCGGGTCAAAGTGGAGGCTTTTGTAAAATTTGAGTTAAGCCCAGAGGGGTTAGCTATTATTCAAAAGGAAGGTTTTTATCCCCTGACCGATCAGTGGAAAAAACATAATGCCCAACTCAATTTCTAAAGGACCCTCCCTTTCTATTCCCAACAGGATCAGGAGATGGAGGCAATTCCAAGATCGCTTTATTCATCGGTTCTTCCAAATCAATGGAATGCTTTCCATCCTGATCCTCCTGGGGATTTTTCTTCTGCTTCTTTTTGATGGCTTCCCAGCCGTAAAAAATTTAGGTTTATCCAGCTTTTTTTCCGTAATCTGGAATCCCACCTCTTATGTAAAAGAAACCTATGGACTGGGAGCCATGATCATCAGCACCCTCATGGTCACCTTCGGTGCCATGTTACTGGCTGTCCCTATAGGTCTGGGCTGTGCCGCCTACTTAGCCGAGGTTGCCCCTTCCTGGGTTAGAGAGATCCTAAAACCGGTCATCGAAATCCTGGCCGGGATTCCCTCGGTGGTCTTGGGATTTCTGGGCATCGTAGTCGTGGGACCGGCTATTGCCCGAATTTTTCATCTTCCCAACGGACTCAACGCCGTCAATGGCTCCCTCCTCTTGGCCGTTATGAGCCTGCCGACGATTATCAGCATTTCCGAAGATGCCATCTCTTCCGTTCCCAGATCCTATAAAGAGGCTTCTCTGGCCTTAGGGGCCACCCGTTGGCAGACCCTGATCAAGGTGGTGGTTCCTTCGGCCCTTTCTGGAATTATTGCCTCGATCATGTTGGGTATGGGCCGGGCCATCGGGGAAACCATGACCGTCCTCATGGCCACTGGAAATGCCTTGAAGATGCCCTACCATTTTTTTGATGCGGTCCGGACCATGACAGCCACTATAGCCATTGAGTTAGGGGAAGTCCCTTTTGGTTCTGATCATTATCATGGGCTTTTTGTAGTCGGCTTCATCCTCTTTGTGATGACCTTTATAGTCAACCTTGTCGCCGACATCGTCTTGGCCAAGTACCAGGAGGTCGAACGATGAAGCCCCAGGCCATCACCGAAAAATTAGGATTTACCTCCTTGATAGTGGCCAGTTTATTGGTGGTCCTTATTCTTTTTGGGATACTGGCCAATATTTTTTATAATGGCTTTTCTGTCTTGAGTTGGGAATTTTTATCCCAATCCCCTCGGGATGGGATGACGGCCGGTGGCATTCTGCCGGCCATCGTCGGGACCTTCCTGGTCAGTCTGATCACCATTATCTTTGCCGTCCCCTTAGGGATGTTCAGTGCTATTTATCTTAATGAATATGCTCATCAGGGAAAACTGGTCCGTCTGATCCGTCTTTCCATACGCAATCTTTCCGGTGTGCCTTCGGTTGTTTATGGGCTTTTTGGAGTAGCCCTTTTTGTCCGATTATTTCATTTCGGAGCCAGTATACTTTCGTCTGGGATGACCCTCGGCCTTCTGACGCTTCCCTGGACCATCACGGCCAGCGAAGAGGCCTTAAAGACCGTCCCCAAATCCTTTCGCGATGGAGCCCTGGCCTTAGGGGCAACCCAATGGCAGGCCATTCGGACCAATGTTCTTCCTTATGCTATTCCCGGGATGCTCACCGGGGCCATACTGGGATTGGCCCGGGCTGCCGGCGAGACGGCTCCCATTTTATTTACCGGGGCGGCTTTTTCCATCCCCTCCCTTCCCAAATCTCTCTTTGACCAGTTTATGGCCTTGCCCTATCATCTTTATATTTTAGCCACTCAGCACCAGGATATTCAGAAGGTCCGGCCTATCGCTTATGGGACCGCCTTGGTTCTCATTGCCTTAATCCTCTGCTTAAATGTGGTAGCTATTACCATTCGTTATCGCTATCGAAAAAAAGCCCGGATGGCCAAATAAATGTTTCCTCTTCTTTCATCTACCCATCCAACAAATAATATAAAAATTACTGTGCGGGACCTCAATTTTTACTACGGGCCCCAAAAAGCATTGGAAAATATTAATCTGGATATTCCCAGTTATCAGGTCACGGCCTTTATCGGTCCATCCGGGTGTGGGAAAAGCACTTTCCTTCGCTGTCTAAACCGAATGAATGAGACGATTCTGGATACCAGGATAGAAGGGACTATTCTTCTTGATGGAGAAGATATTTATGCTCCGGAAGTGGATGTGGTCGATGTGCGCCGTCGGGTGGGTATGGTCTTTCAAAAATCCAATCCCTTCCCCAAGACCATTTTTGAAAACGTGGCCTATGGTCTTCGGATCAATGGAATGAAGGATAAAAGGAAGATTGCCGAAACCGTGGAAAGAAGTCTGATCGACGCCGCTATCTGGGAAGAGGTTAAGGACCGCCTTTACGAATCGGCCATGGGGTTGTCAGGAGGACAACAGCAACGTATTTGCATTGCCCGGGCTTTGGCCATTAAACCTGAGGTGATCCTGATGGACGAACCGGCTTCAGCCCTGGATCCCTTAGCCACCAAAAAAATTGAAGATCTGATCCAAAAACTGAAAACGGAATATACGATTGTCATCGTCACCCACAACATGCAGCAGGCCGCCCGCGTTTCCGATGTTACGGCCTTTTTTTATCTGGGGAAACTGATCGAGGTTAATGAAACCCAAACCATTTTTACCAAACCCCAATTAAAACAGACCGAGGAATATATCACCGGAAGGTTCGGGTAAAAACACCCGAGCATTTGATTCGATCGAGCCGAAATAAGCACAAGGCTCAAAGCTGAAAGCTCAAAGTAAAGTTTCCGGTCAGTGAGAGGGACGGCATCCAAAAACCATCTCAACTTTCGGTCAGGGGGCAACATAGCGCCTGTTTGGTTTTTCATTGCGGTCCCTTCAACCGCAATGAAAAAGATAATCGTTTTCCTCGGCGTCCTCTGCGGACTCTGCGAGAGACAAGGCAGTTGTCAGTGTGGGCTGTGTGTGTCCGTGGCTAAATAACTATTCCGATTTTTTCAACGAACGCAAATAAATCCGTGTAAAGGCACCGGCGGAACGCATCTGTTTTTCTATGATCCGGTTATAATTTTGAATATCTTTTTCCGGAGCACCGGCGATAAATTTTTCGGCGTCGTAATCTCCCGCCTCACTGATCCTCTCAATATCCATGTAAGACTTTTGATCGGTAACGATAGCCTTTAAAATTGAAGGCAGGGACTTGGCAACAGCACGTGATTCCTTTGCCGCCACCTGGCTGAGGAAATGATCAAAATAGGGAGGGTAAGTCGCGTCAGTGGAAGTATCTCCCAGTGCCTTGAACATGACATAACCTTCCTGGTGATTCTTAAAGGCATCCCGCATTTCCTCGTTAAGGAGTTTTTCAATAAAATAATGGCCCCTGGACACCTCACTGACGCCCCGCGACATTGGTCCATGGATGCCGATCATATCCAATATGGGAATAGAAAGCATGGTGATCGTACTTCTGCCGGGCATAAGGGTGGAGTGATAGGGCATAGTTATGTCCTGCAAATAATGCAATCCCCAGCCGGCAAAACGATATCCCCAATAGGGATGTCCCGTTTGAACGGCCAGTCTGGCCAAGGAATGGTATAAATGCGCCCTTTGCTCCGATAAGGTCTTTTGATAATTCGGAGCCGCCATATAGATAATCTTGGATTCATGATAAAAGCCCATATGAAATGGGGCCTGAGTCCCAGAGGAAAGCTTCGGATTGCCGAAAGGCTGCTTCCCGTAGCCGTATTCTTTCCCGAAGAGGGTGCCGTTATCCTCCCAGAGGCCGATATCCAAACCGTAATCCGGTTCGTCGGAAGCGGATGAAATGACCTCAAGGGCGCTGATTTTTTCTCCCGGCGCAAGTTGGACATAGAGGTTTTTCTGGAAATCTCTTTTCAGGATGCTGACCGCCGACTTGGGCAAAGGTTTGTTTTTGGGGATCGGACTGCCGGGAAGAACCATAACGAAGAGGGGAAGCTCCAGGTCCGGATTCACCCGAATAGCCTTCAGAAACCGGATGCGAAGGTTGGGCTCTTTACTGGTAATAAAATTCAGCGACCGAGGCATAGCCGGATAGGTTTTGACGTTGGAGATAGCCCAGGTTTCTTCCGCTTTCAGTAATTCAGCAATTTTATTTTTTTCTTTGGATAAGAAAGCTTCCAACGGCTCGGCGGAAACCTTTTCCTGGTATTCCGTCCGACCTTGGAGGGCCGGGGAAGTCAGATAGGCATGGTTGGTCCAGGCGTATACGGAAAGTGGCATCATTGTCAAAAGAGCTGCTACGACTCCCAATATTCTGAAGTGGATTTTATTAAGCATGGCCTTTCCTCCTGTCATGATGGGATAAGGTTATTCTACAAAGCGAAAAGGAAAAAGCAAGAATTCTTTTTGTTCAAAGACATTGCTTGCCTTTGTCTCCTGAACTACCAGGTAACCCGAATTATGCATTTCCATCACACTCTGATAAC
>Ga0209777_10007535_pt1 | contig 12064 bp, 12 predicted proteins | sample FrelakmetHBP12HB_FD_187147 | JGI IMG/M metagenome (GOLD analysis project Ga0209777, IMG submission 187147) | Freshwater lake sediment microbial communities from the University of Notre Dame, USA, for methane emissions studies -HBP12 HB (SPAdes)... | ecosystem: Environmental > Aquatic >... | reverse complement strand
TACCTGTTCCAGCCCAGCGTACGCCGCCGGACTACGAAGACATCCATGACCAACTGCGCACCTACCGCAAGATAAACCTGACTTTAACCCAACTGTGGCTGGAGTACAAAGCCAAGCACCCCGATGGTTACCAGTATTCCCAGTTCTGCGATCTTTACCGCAGCTGGCGGAGCTCAATGTCGCTATCCGGCAGTGCCTGGAGCGACTGAATAGTCGCCTTATGCGCCGGGTGAACAAATCCCGCCGGGAGCTGTTCGAAGCGATAGACCAGCCCAATGCCTTGCCTTTGCCCCAAAGGCCTTATGAATATGCCGAGTGGGGTAAAGCTAAGGTAAACATCGACTACCACATCGAAGTAGACGGTCATTACTACAGTGTGCCCTTCCAGCTCTTGCACGAGAAATTGGACGTACGGCTGACCGGCACCACCATCGAGGCTTTTCGTAAAGGTGAGCGGGTAGCGGCTCATGCCCGGTCCTATGTCCGCGGCGGCTACACTACACAGAAGGAGCACATGCCCCCGAATCACCGCGGCTATGCAGAGTGGAGTCCGGCTCGCTTCATCCAGTGGGCAGGCAAGATTGGAGAGGCTACCGCCGGAGTGGTAGAGAAGATCCTTTGCGCCCGCAGCTATCCGGAGCAAGCCTACCGGTCTTGCATGGGTATTATGCATCTGGGTCAGTACTATGAGCCGGAGCGCGTTGAAGCGGCGGCGCAACGGGCTCTTAAATTCAATACCTGCTCCTACCGGTCGATGAAGGCAATCCTATCTAGCGGACTGGACAGGCACCATGATAACGGCTCCTTCCCAGGGAAGGACGGACAGATGAGCTTGCCTCTACATCAGAACATCAGAGGACAGGAATACTATCAATGACAAGGAGAAAAACATGCTTAATCAACAGACTATTTCCATCCTGCACTCACTCAAGTTATTCGGTCTGGCCAGAGGCTTTGAAGGCAGGCTCGCCGACCCCAAACAGGCCGAGCTATCCCATGCCGAGTTTGTCGGGCTGCTGGTGCAGGATGAAAAGACCTATCAAGATAATCTGCGGCTGCGGCGGCTACTCAAAAAGGCCAAGCTCCGCCAGGAAGCATCCCTGGAGGATATCGACTATGGTGCTTCCCGTGGGCTTAGCCAGCAGGTGATACTGGATTTAGCCAATCCCCAGTGGGTAGCCGCCCACCGCAATGTCCTGATCAGCGGGCCAAGCGGAATCGGGAAATCATTTGTCGCTTGCGCCCTGGGAAATGCTGCCGCTCGCGCCGGCTATACGGTGCTCTACGTGAGAGCACCGAGATTGTTTGAAACCCTGCAGCAGTCGAGGGGAGACGGCTCTCACCTTAAGACCCTTACCAGGCTGGGCAAAGTACAGCTCTTGATTATAGACGACTTCCTGCTCACTCCCCTCGCGGACTGGGAACGGCGAGACCTGTTGGAGATAGTTGAAGACCGCTACCAGATGGGAGCTACCATAATAGCCAGCCAGTGCCCCCTCGGTGACTGGCACCCCAATATCGGCGACCCCACCCTCGCTGATGCCATATGCGACAGGCTACTGCATAACGCCTACAAAATAGAGCTTAGAGGCGATTCCATGCGCACCAGGTCCCCCGCAACCAACCGGAAGAACGAACGGAAGGAGGTAATTGTAAATGACAGCAGAGTGAGCTAAACTATATCTACCCCGCGCCGCTCTCCCCCCTGACCATCCGTCACCCTGCGAACCGGGTGGCCGATTTGACCGGACAAGTGGCCTGGTTTGGAGCGGAATGGTGGCCTGGTTTCACCGGAATACGCAGTTTCAGGCCTCCCACAGAGGAAAGGCCATAGATTTCATTCAATTGTATATGATGAATCATATGCGATGTATTATTGGATACTTGGCTAACAAGGGCAACTGGAAATCAATTTGAAATAAATATGTGCAAATACCTAACTATTGGAAAATCCTAGCCATGAGAAGAATCAAACTTGATTTCTGCGATTTTTGGCCTGATCATCGTAAGACAGACAACTATTTCTATAATTTGCTCTCCACGCAGTATGACATAGTTATTTGCGATTCCCCAGATTTCTTGATCTGCTCCTGTTTCGGTAAAGATTATTTACGATATAACTGCATCAGAATTTTTTATACAGGGGAAAACATAAGGCCAAATTTCGTAGAGTACGACTATGCGTTTAGCTTTGACTATCTTAATAACCCTGATAACTACAGATTGCCACTCTACGCGCTATATAGTGATCCACGCAAACTCATCAAGCCAGAGGATTTTAATGTTGATGCTATAATGAAGGAAAAAACTAAATTCTGCAGTTTTGTTGTTTCAAACCCGAATGGGAAAATTCGCAATGAGTTTTTCTTCAAGTTGTCGCAATACAAGAAGGTTGATTCCGCTGGCCGGTTGTTCAATAATGTTGGCGGCCCGGTGAAAGATAAATATGCCTTCATGAAAATGTACAAATTCAATATTGCTTTTGAAAACAGCTCACATGAGGGCTATTCCACTGAAAAAATAGTAGAGCCGATGTTATCTAACAGCATTCCTATCTATTGGGGAAATAGACTTGTAGACCGGGACTTTAACCCTAAAAGTTTCATCAATTACTATGATTATAGAGATTTCGATGTACTCATTGAAAGGATAATTCAGATTGATAATGATGACAACCTATGGGGCGACTATCTGAGGCAACCGTTCTACTATAACAATGAGGTGAACGAATTTGCTAGACCGGAAAATGTATTGAAACAATTTGACTACATATTCAATAACGATCGTGTTCCTGTAGCTCAGAAGAGGAAACCACCTGTAGCTCAGAAGAGGAAACCACTATCATACTTTCTAATTACCTATAAACCTACTATCAGCAACCTAAGAAGAAGTCCAGGTTTTGTGCGAAGGCAAGCGGTACAGATTTGTGGCAAGCCTGGCCGATGGTGTAAGTTAACAAAGAGACGAAAAGCATAAAACCCCAGATTCACATTAAGAAGTGTGCAAATTTTTGAGACAGCTAGACCGAAAGGCATGAAATTACAAGGGATTGATTCCAGCATTCATGCCATATTCAGCCCAGAATTGAAGTGGCTGCACTCTCACTCGACAGATCGGACAGTCCCCGTCTGTCTGCCTTTGTACCACTCAATATATTGTTTCAACCCCATTTCAAGATCAATCTTCGGCTCCCAGCCAAGCTCCTCATTCGCCTTCTGAATGTTCGCAACCACATCCATAATCTCGTTTCTTCTTCTCAAATGCTTATAGCTTATCTTCACCTGTTGGCCCCATGCCTCTGCCATACTACTAGCAATCTCGTCAACGCTGTGACTCAAACCATAGCCGATGTTGGAGATTTCAAAGTCAGCACTCGTATACTCCCCCGCCTTCACATATGCTTCGATCGCATCACTAATATATAAGAAGTTTCTTCTGGGTTCCGGATCCATGAGCTCGACTTTTCCGCTTGCCATCTGTTTGAGAATAGAAGGTATCAAGAAGCTGTCATCTTGACCCTCACCGTAGATATTGAATGGTCTCAAAATAATGCAGTTCAATCCATAGTCTTCATGATAAGCTTTGCACAGACCCTCGCCCATCACTTTGCTTCTTGCATAGGGGTTCGCAGGATTTAACGGATGTACCTCGTCAACTGGTAGGTGCTGGGGAGATCCATATACATAGGAACTAGCAAATACCAACTTCTTCACAGCGTTGAGTCGGCATAACTCCAATATGTTGAGCGTCCCAACTACATTGACCTCATATATCTGTCTCGGGTTTTCCAAGGAGTACGGTACGAACATTAGAGCAGCCAGGTGATAGACCAAATCTAGCTTGCCTATTGTCCTTCCAAAGTCTCTTACCTGCTGCCAGTCCCGCAGGTCTATAGGGTTCTCTCCCTTCACATCGAGAGCTAATACCTCAGCTCCTATCTCTCGCAATTTCTCCACAAGATGCTTGCCCACAAAACCGCGAGCACCAGTGACCAGAATCTGCTTAGCTTTCAACCCCATACTTATCAACTTATGCCCAATTTGCTATATATTTCCTCGATTTCCATGTTAGCTCTCTCATAATCTTCCGGTCTACCTATGTCCAACCAGTACCCGTCAAACATAAATCCTTTCACTTTCTCCCCATTGCTGATTAGCTTCTGAATCAGATTTGGGAAGTCCAGGTATTTATTTGGCTCAATGTAATCCAGAGCGCCAGGGCTCAGAACATTCACTCCCATGCTGACCCAATTGACAAGAGTCAGTTTCTCCACATAACCTTTGACCTTCTTGCTCCTGCTATCTACCTCGACTACGCCGAAGTCGATGTTGATCAGCCTCTTTTTCAAAGCTAAGGTGGCAGTAGCACGGTTTCTTCGGTGATAACTAACGAGATCAGAAAAATTCAACGTTGTCAGAGTATCCCCGTTAATAAGTAAGAATGCGTCATCTATCTCATCTCTTATCAGAGTGAGACCGCCAACCGTGCCTAGCGCTTGTTCTTCTTTCACATATCTAATATTCACCCCGAATTTGCTGCCCTCTCCAAAGAATGCCATTATTAACCCCGATCCGTGGATTTTCCGATGGTGCAGGCATGATTTGTATGTGGTAATGTAACACCCGGGAGGTTAACCATGAAGCGGATTACCGATCGCCTGGGTGTCAAGATTGTCGGAGGTCTGCGAGAGATATCTACCCCCTGGGCAGGAGCCTCGTTACTGATAGATTTGTTCCGGCATCTGGAGATGAATGAAGTAGCCGACAAGGTATTGCCGGCCAAACGGTCGTCGAAGGGGCTAAGACAGGGGCAGATGATGGAGAGCTTTATGTTGCTCAGCGCACTGGGTGGAGACTGCATCGACGATATGAAGCGTCTCAGGGACGATGAGGGACTGGCCGGCATATTGGGCTACCGGCCGCCGGCACCGGAAACGGCCCGACAGTGGCTGGATGGATTCCACGATGACGCTTTAATGGGGGGACAGTCCCTGCAGGGCAGCTTCATCCCACCTGAATCGAAGCCCCTGGTTGGACTGAAGGAGATAAATCGGCGAACGATATGGGCGTATATCGAAGCCGTTAAACCGTTGTTAGAGGTGACGCTGGATGTAGACGCCCAACTCATAGAGACGAGCAAAGCAAATGCGAGGTACTGTTATGACGGATACAAGGCGTACCAACCTATAGAGGTATCATGGGCGGAGACCATGCTGGTGCTCTCCGACGAATTCCGCGACGGTAATGTGCCTGCAGGCAAAGATACTCAGCGGGTCGTAGATGAAGCCTACGACATGCTGCCGCCGAGGCAGTGGCTGGTGAAGGTGCGCTCTGACTCGGCCGCCTACGAGCAGGATATACTGGATCATTGGGATGGCCGGGGGTGGGGATTTGCAGTGAGCGCCGACATGAGCCCGCAGCTAAGGCGAGAGATCGAGAGGTTGCCAGATGACGGCTGGCGGACATGGAAGACGGAAAAACGGGGCGTGGTGCGCGAATGGGCTGAGGTGCCTTATGTGCCCTTTCGTAGATATGAGAGCAAGAAAAGTCGTCCCTATCGCTATCTGGCGGTCAGGGTACGCCGGCAGCAGGGAGAGCTATTCGAAGATGGTACGTCTGTTCGCCACTTTGCGGTAGTCAGCAACCTGTGGGATATAGAGGGCCAAGCGCTCCTTGAATGGCAGCGTGGCAAGGCAGGCAGCATAGAGCAGGTACACCACATTCTGGTAAGCGAACTGGCGGCAGGCGTATTCCCCAGTGCGAAGCACGGGGCCAATGCTGCATGGCTCAGGCTGCAGGTGATCACACATAACCTGCTCCAGTTGCTGAAAAAGGTGGCTTTGCCCCAGGAATATGCTGATGCCCATCCCAAGCGGTTGCGGTTTGCGATATTCACTATCATGGGCCGGCTGGTAAGCCACGCCGGGCAAACCCTGCTACGCATTGCCGGTGATGTGCTGAACGCGATAGTGGCTCCGGGCAGAAGGAGAATAGCATCATTAAGTCTCAGCCCTTGAGAGTGGGCCAACCTGCGGAGGTCAATTTGAGGTAGATCGAGGGCTATCGGGGGACAGCCATGCTCTAAAACAAGCATCCACCATCGTTTTCAGGCGTCCGGGCCACGCCAGTTGACAGAGCAGGGCTTTTCAGCCTTGGCCAGGGGCAACCCAAGCTCGATTTTTGCTCCAAAGAGGCCAGGGCAGTTCAGCACGGCCACCAACCCGGAAGAATCCACGGATTACGGATTAACTCGCCCAGTTGACCTACTAATAGCACTATTTCTCGGAAATCGAGGGCTTTAAGCTGGCGAATTATTACTTCGAGTATGGGTTTATCGCCTATCGGCATTAATGGCTTGGGGAACACTGTCGTATAAGGGCGAAGCCTAGTTCCTTTTCCGCCTGCGAAATTGGGCTTGATATGACCGCTTCTTATTGTTCTGAAATAAGACAATGGACGAATATCGCTCTCCTTTCTTATGGTCTCAGTCAGATGTGCTATTCTGAACATTGTACAATATATCGGAGACAAGGGCCTCTGTATACTGAGGTGCTGCGGAGCCAATCACATGGACTGTCAGTTCCATAAGATCTGCAGGAAATGTCACAGGTTTGCGCAATACATAATGCACTCGTTCATGCTTAGCAGCAAACGTATCAAGCCAATCACCGAACCTGCTCAAGTATGCTAGATACTCCTGATTCTCTGTTAATCCCTCGTATATTGGACCATTCGCCAGATATACATCAAAGTTGAATTGTTCTGCCAATGCCGCGATATGCTCAAATGCGCCTTCAGCGACCTCATTGAATACAACTTCTGTTCCCGTGACCGAAGATATCATTTCTTGGGCTTGGGCTATCACGGCCGAGGGATCCGCTCTGGGCAGAAGCAGCAGTCCGTTATCCTGAAAAGAAGGGTCAGAAGCCGAAGCTAGCCAAGGCGTCTTCAGCAATAGGTTCATAGTTGTCGAGTGGGAGTACAAAGGCGCATATCTGGTCAAGAACGCGTCAAAACTCTGCTTAGGACTTAGTTCTACAGGTGGTTGGAGTCGGCTCCAGAAGCCCCAGCCCAAGGGAATTTGCAGAAGGCTATATAGCACAGGGTTTGTGTTCCAAGCACTCGGGAAATGTACGAGCAATACTGCTTTTGGGGGCCCAAATCGTTCAATGTATGTATCAAGCATCCAGGCATCATTGACAATTCCAAGGCCCCCGTGTGTACAGAGGTTAACCGAAGTGCCGCCTAATGTCTGGTCGATGATACTTGGGACAACGGCTGTTGCTCCACTTGAATCCCCTAGAATCAACCAGTTCACGGGCTCATCCATATGGAGCAACATCTGCCACTTGTATTCAATTATGCGATCCCCCCAGTTCGTTCCATGCTTCGGCAGATACAAAATAGTGGCGACATTTGCAAGGAGAAGGATCAGCAAGCTGCCCAGTAGGGTAAGCAGAATTTCCTTCCTTCTCACCGGCCGTGCGATTTCCTGTGGGGGTTGTTTGGTGTGCCGTTGAATCATACTATATTAATCCTCCACGATTCTATAATAGAACTAGAACCTAAAGTAAATGAACTCCATCGACTGGCGTACCCCAAAAACGATGATCCCTACCATGAAAAAGCTGTATATGGGGATGCGAATCCAGGGATTCAGCTTCTGTATGGCAAGCAGGTTCCCACTAAAATACTGATACAGAGATACCAGAATAAGAGGCAGGGAGAAGAAGAACAAGTCATACCCAAAATTTAGCGAATTTGCTGACAGCCGTAGTCCTGCGTGCCTGATCATGTATGAAAGCTGATCCAGAGAAGTACAACGGAATATTAGCCATCCAAAAGCAACAACGGCGAACATTCCTGCCATTTGAAGTGGAACGAGCACTCCTCGAAGTTTGCCTACCCATCTGGCCTTGAGGGCTCGACTCCTTTCAAAAAGACGGTGCATAATTAGAGCCAACCCATGGTAGGCTCCCCATATAATGTAGGTCCAGGCGGCTCCGTGCCACAGGCCGCAAAGCACCATGGTCAAACCGAGGTTAAGGTAGGTCCTACCTTGACCCATCCGATCGCCTCCCAACGGGATATACAGGTAATCTCGCAGCCAACTCGAGAGAGAAATATGCCATCTTAACCAGAAATCGCGAGGGTTCAAGGCGAAATACGGTAGCCTGAAATTCACCATCAGATCAAAGCCCATTAGTTTGGCAATCCCTCGAGCGATGTCAGTATAACCGGAAAAGTCGCAGTAGATCTGTACGGTGAATGCCAGTATGCCAATCACAACATCGAGCCCCTGGTACTGAGTATATCCGTTGAATATTCGATCGGCAAGAATGCCTAGATTATCAGCGATTACCATCTTCTGAAAGTATCCCCAAACAACAAGTAAAATGCCTGTATCAATATGCTGTACGTTGATCTTCCGGGGTGAGGCAAACTGGGGTAAAAGGTCTGGTGCTCTGCCGATAGGTCCAGACGCAATGTAGGGGAAGAAGGACATGAACAAGGCGAAATTCAGAAGATTTCTGGTAGCTGGAAGTTTCTTTCTGTAAACATCAATCATGTAACCCAAAGCCATAAAGCTGTAGTACGAGATGCCAAGGGGGAGTAGTATCTTCAAAGTCACTTCGCCGGGGTGTAGTCCAACAAGGTTAAGAAAGTGGACAACGTTATCAGCGAAGAAATTGAAGTACTTGAAGAATCCGAGCATAGATAGATTGGCAACTAAGGACATGGCAAGAAGAAGTTTGCGTCTGCCTATCGAACTACTTCCTTGAATAACTATCGCCAGAAAGTAGTTGATTAAGGTACACCCTATAAGGATTGAAAGGAGACGCCAATCAAAGTATGCATAGAAGGCATAGCTTCCGATGAGGAGTAGGATATTCTGAGCTTTGTACTGCTTTCTGAGCAAGAGGTAGAATAAGTAGATACCAAGAAAGAAACCAACGAATATGTATGAGTTAAATAACATGATACTTCTGATAGGAAAGTAACTTAGGGTGTTGCCTCGAAGTAGGTAGTGTGACTACTGAAGTGTATGTAGGCAACGGGGATTGTTGCCAAAGTGAGGCTGGTAGGCGGGAAAGGAAATGACATGTAATAGCCGCGACTTCATCTGACAATTGAGACCTGCCTGAGAACGGGATTGTCCGTCGGTTGTAACGTATCCAGCATCTTCTCATTCGCCATGCTTTTACTATCCAAAAAGGTCTGCCAGGGTGTCTTAAAAAAGCAGTATTTCCCAATTCGCTCCGTATTATACTCCTCAATCCATTTGTCCACATCCCGCTGAATCTCACCCCGGCTGTGATACAGCTTCTTGCGGAAAGCTATGGCATAGAACTCGTCGTGAATGGTTCTATGGAAACGCTCACAGACTCCATTGGTCTGGGGAGACCAGGCCTTGGTCCTGGAGTGGTCGATGTTCTCGATAGCCAGATAGAGCTGATACTCATGATGCTCACGGTTCCCACAATATTCGGTGCCTCTGTCTGTCAGCTTGTGCAGCAGCCTCACATCTTGGTCTTCATATCAAGGGACAACTCGGCCGTTGAGAAAATCGGCGGCTACCAGAGCGTTCTTGCAGTCATAGATCTTGACCAAGGCCATCTTGGTGTAGGTCTTAATGAAAGTCTGTTGGTATATCCTACCTACTCCCTTTAATGTGCCCACATAGTACGTATCATGGACTCCAAGGTAGCCGGGGTGCAGGCGCAGGCTTTCAATTTCGGCATGTGCTTCCTTCTCAGTCTTTGCCTTTTCCAACGCCTGCAGTTGCTCTTCGGTAAGAATGAGGTTATCCCGGGCCGCTCTCGCCTCTAGATGCTTCAACCGCTTGCGGAAGATCTCTAGGTCATGCCACAGCCAGATTAATCGTACCCCGACGGGAGAAACAAAACCTCCTCCGTTTTTCAGCTCATTTGAGGCTCTGAGTTGGCCATATGCCGGCCTTTCAAATGCGAGCTCAACAACCGCCTTCTCCACATGCTCATCAACCCTCTTCTTAGGGCAAGGCTTGTTCCGGCTTATCTCCTTGAGGGCTAGCTCGCCTCCCTGCTCGTAAAGCTCTTTGAACCGATAGAAGCTATCTCTGGGATATGCCATCACTTTACATGGCGGGGAGACATTACCGAGGGCTTCGGCCAGCTTGATCAGTCGAAGCCTGTTCTTGATGATTTTCTGGTCCGTGGTCGTCTTACATTTCCTCCTTCAGTTCTTTACTAATTTGCCAGAAATGTCAGCTCAAGTCTAATCTACTACATATTAGATATGTGCCTCAAGGTAATCGTGGCTGATCGACTGCGCATCATCATGGAATCAGTCTTGCTCAGGGCAAATATTTAGCGTTTTTGGAATGGGATGACTTGTTCTTGCCGGCCAAGCTTGAGAAGCAGGTTGCACCCATGGAAGAGAATATACAGTGTGGTGTCTGCAATACACCTGTAAATATGGTATTATCCCTTTCAAAGTAGGTCCGTGTAAAACATTATGTTAAGTCAAAGGGTAGCAAGACATGGGAGTCTACTACGGGCGTCTTGCCTCGAGAACCATTGTCTCAAACCTATTCATTTCCTCGCTACCGACGGATTTACCATGTGATTCAATTCCTTGAAAAACTGGGGTATTGCTTTCACCGGGCAGATAATATAGCATCTCGATGAATCCCACGTCTTCCAGGATGCTCTGAAGTGTTTCACGGTCGTAGATGAACTGATGACCGCAATTGAAAAAGGCATTGTTGATAACAAATGCTGCTCTGTAAATGCCTATTTGCGAGAGAAACTTGTCAACGACCCATCTAATGTATCTTTGCTGAATATCGTTATTCTTTGGAGTATAAAGGGCAACAAATGTTTCAAGATTGGGCGTAGCGATGCGGATTTTACCCCCAGGTTTCATAACGCGATAGCATTCACGGACCATCGATCGCCCTTCATTGTATGTCAGATGTTCGATTTGGTGTTCGCTGAATACATAGTCAAATGTGCCACTTTTAAAGGGGAATACTCTCTTGGCATCGATGTAGACGACCCCACGGGCACTGGGGTATATATCACTATTGAGCCATCCCTCCAGAATGTTGGTTCCCGCGCCGAGCTGCAATTTCCGTACCTTATGGCACTCAAGGTATCGCTTTACTGCTCCTGAGCGGTTCATAGCCCACATTTTCTGATGGCATCTATCTCTTAAGAGAACAACAATCCTTGCCAGAGCGAGTAAAAACCTATTGCGTTGTACTAACTGGTTTAATTGCGCATTCAAAATGGTCTCTCCCTCTTTTTAAGGATCTTAACTTGGATCTGTTGTCCAATAGTTTTCATTCTACTTTACACATTCTAGTTCGAAATGTTAGCTGTTGCAAGGGTGGGAAAACTGGTCACCAGTGAAAAAATCGACCTTTACAATAGTTGATAGATAGTCAATAGTAGGACATTATTAGGAGGAGCAACAAATGAGTAACGAGGTTGGTAGTGGGTCAATTTGAAATTACCAGTTGTTCTGACCATCGCATTAGAAATGTAGTGCTTCATGAGAAAGCCATACCACTTGAAGTGAAACGTTTTCTGAGGTACAAAGTGGCCATCAGGAGGAGAGATGGCCAAACGGTACAGCACTGAAGAGAAGCTGGCAGTAGTGATGGCGGCAATGCAGGGTGTGACAAGTCTCAGGGAAATCTGCCGCCGGAAGGGAGTCTCAGTCAACATGGTTTACCTGTGGCGCAAGCGCTTTCTGGAAGGAGGCAGGCTGGCGCTGGAAACAGGTGGCCGGGCGGAAAGCCGCCACGTCAGACATCTCCAGCTTGAAAACGATGAGCTGAAGCGCATGCTGGCTGAAGAGCGCCTGGCCAATCGCCTTTTAAAAGGGGGGCTTGGTCGAGGCAGGCGGACTTGAAGAAGGTAGAGGTTTTGAGATGCCAGTTTGGAGCATCAATCCGGAGAGTCTGTCACATGTTGAGCATAAATCGCTCGACCTATTATCGGCACGTATTCGGTCGGAATGACCGGAGGACGGTGAGTGCAAATATGGTTTTGGTGAATCCAATTCTGCGCACCATA
>Ga0209777_10007534_pt1 | contig 12066 bp, 10 predicted proteins | sample FrelakmetHBP12HB_FD_187147 | JGI IMG/M metagenome (GOLD analysis project Ga0209777, IMG submission 187147) | Freshwater lake sediment microbial communities from the University of Notre Dame, USA, for methane emissions studies -HBP12 HB (SPAdes)... | ecosystem: Environmental > Aquatic >... | reverse complement strand
CTCCAGGCCCACCAGCAGGCCCAGATGGCCCAGGAAGGGGAGACGGCCGTCAAGACGATCGTCCGCGAGGGCCCGAAGGTCGGCCGCAATGACCCCTGCCCCTGCGGCAGCGGAAAGAAATACAAGAAGTGCTGCGGCGCGCGATAGCGTGTAGGCCGGGGCGTGCCCCGGCGTCCTTGCTTTGGCGAACCCCTTGCCGGGGCGCGCCCCGGCCTACACCATCGCCATCGTTTGGCCGTCGCCGGCACGGCGACGCCGGGTGCCATGCTTTCGCGCCGTTGCGAAAGCATGGTCTTCGGCCCGCAGTTGCAGGAACCGAAGCAAAACAGACCGTAAGGAGCACCCTCACCCTACCCTCTCCCCTCCAACAGGGAGAGGGAGAACAAAGGCATGAGGGGCCGCAGTTATGCCGGGTGTCGTGTTCTTGCGCCGTTGCGCCAACCGAAAGGATCCTGCGATGACCCGTCGCCTCGCCCTGCTCCTCGCCGCCCTCGTCCTGCTCCTGGCGGCTCCGTGCCTCGTGGCCGCCGAATCCGCCCCGGCCGCCAAGCCGGCCGAGAAAAAGACCATCGCCTGCGAGCCCGCCCCGGCCGAGCTGGCCCAGATTGCCGCCGAGGTGGCCAAGGACGTCGAGGCCATCCGCGGCTGGAAATACAAAGAGCCCGTCAAGAACGCGGTCTGCACCCCCGAGCAGGTCCGGGCCTACATGACGAACGAGATTGACAAGCACTATCCCGCCACGAAGGTCCAGGAGATCCAGGCGGGCCTTCGGATGCTGGGCCTCATCCCCGAGACGTGCGACCTCCGCAAGACGATCCTCGACCTCATGCAGGTCCAGGTCGAGGGCTTCTACGACAGCGACACGAAAACCCTCTACCTCGTGAAGCGCTCGGCCGCCAGCTACAAGAGCCTCATGCAGCGGACCCTCATCGCCCACGAACTGACGCACGCCCTGGACGACCAGTACGTCGACCTGTCGAAGCTGATCGAGGAAGGCGAGCGCCGCGAGGACCGCGACATGGCCCACTCCGCCGTGGCGGAAGGATCCGCCACGAGCACGATGACGCGCTACCTCCTGCGCGCCCAGGGGTCCGGCGAGGCCGGCGTCTCCGAACTCCAGGACTACATGCTGCAGGAAGCCGCCAGGAACAAGGTCTTTACCGATATGCCTCCCTATTTCCAGACGATGATGGCCTCCTACATCTGCGGCCTGAATTTCCTCACGAAGGGAAACGTCCTGGCGATGGCCCTGCCCGGCGGCAAGGACGTCGGCGACGAAATGCTCGCCGCCGCCAAGAATCCGCCCGAGTCCACGCACGAGATCCTCCATCCCGAGGTCTACTGGGACCCCGCGACACGCGAGCGGCCGGTCGTCGTCAGCGACAAGGAGGTCGAGGCCGCCATCGCCGTTCCCGGCCACGAGGTCGTCGGCCGCGACGTCTATGGCGAGCTCAACGCCGCCGTCCTCACGACGCCGAAGGACCGTAAGCCGAACCTCATGACCATGGGCCTGGCGACCTATTGGACGAACCCCGTCGCCTCCGCCTGGGTGGGCGACCGCTTCTTCCTCCTGGCCCCCCGTACGGGCGAGGCCCCCAAGGACCTCAAGGCCGCCAAGGCCGTCTGGGTCACCTTCTGGAACTCGCCCGACGCCCGCGACAATTTCGTCAAGACCTATGACGCGTGCGTTCCCCCGGCCAAGCGCGCCTCCTGGAAGTTCGGCAACATGGGCGCCGTCTTCTTCTACAACTTCACGGACGCCGAGCGCGCCGCCGCCGAGAAGAAGCTCGAGGCCAAGCCTCCCAAGTGCACGCGCGACGGCAAGCCCTGGGCGCCGTGGGCGCTGTAAGGGCGATGCCTTGCCGTGTTAATTATGGCCACGACAACGGCCGTGCTTTTTTGGGTTGAACCGCCCTTCCGCCGCCGATACGATACGTCGCGCTCCTGTCGTTCTCCCGACCGCAAAGGGGTTCGGCCATCGACATCCGCACCGACATCGCGTACCAGCAATGCATCAACCTCGGCTGTGCCGCGCAGTTCGGCGTCGAGGAACCGCTCTTCGAGTGCCCGAAGTGCGGCGACCTGCTCGATGCGCGGTACGACTGGTCGAAGGCCGCCCTGCCCCGGAAGCTCTCGGACTTCGAAGCGAAGTGGGCCCGCCAGGCCGATCCCCTCTGCTTCTCCGGCGTCTGGCGGTTCCACGAGCTTCTCCCCTTTGCCGCGCGGGACCAGGTCATCACCGTCGGCGAGGGGCGTACGATCCTCCAGAGGGCCGACCGCGTCGCCCCGTTCACCGGCCTCGCGCCGGGCCGGCTCTTCCTCCAGTACGAGGGGATGAACCCGTCCGGGAGCTTCAAGGACAACGGGATGACCGCGGCGTTCACGCACGCCCGCCTCGTCGGCGCGACGCGGGCCGCCTGCGCCTCGACCGGCAACACCAGCGCCGCCGTCGCCCTTTACTCGGCGGTCGACGGGCGGATACCGGCGATCGTCCTGGTGGGCAGCGGCAAAATCGCCTACGGCAAGCTCGCCCAGGCGCTCGACTACGGCGTCCGCGTCCTCCAGGTCCTCGGCGACTTCGACACCTGCATGAAGCGCGTGCAGGAGGTCGCCAAGGAACTCAAGATCTACCTGATGAACAGCCTGAACCCGTTCCGCCTCGAGGGTCAGAAGACCATCATGTTCCGCATCCTCGAGGGCCTGCGGTGGGAAGTGCCCGACTGGATCGTCGTCCCCGGCGGCAACCTCGGAAACTCCTCGGCGTTCGGCAAGGCGTTCCAGGAACTCGTCGAGACGGGCCTCATCCCGCGCCCGCCGCGCCTGGCCGTCATCAACGCCGCCGGCGCCGACACGCTCTACCGCATCGTCAACGAGGAGCGGATCGCCTGGAACGACGGCCGCGTCGACGACGAAGGCATCGCCACCTTCTACAACGAGATGGACGCCCAGAATCGTCGCGCTCACACGCTCGCCTCGGCCATCGAGATCAACCGCCCCGTCAACCTGAAGAAGTGCCTGCGGGCCCTGGAGTGGACCGACGGCGTCGTCGAAAAGGTGACCGACCAGGAGATCCTCGACGCGAAGGCCCAGGTCGGTGCGGGCGGTTTCGGCTGCGAGCCCGCCTCGGCGGCCTCCGTCGCCGGCGTCCGCAAGCTCCGCCAGGCCGGGACCATCGGCCGCGACGACCGCGTCGTCTGCGTCCTCACGGGCCACGCCCTCAAGGACCCGCACGCCACCGTCGCCTACCACACGAGCGACGCCGAGAAGCTCCAGGCCGACTACGGCGCCTACGGCGTCACCGGCGCGGCCTACGCCAACCGGCCGGTCGTCGTCGAGGACAACCTCGACAAGATCATCGCGGCCATTAAGGCGTGAAAGGCGGTTCAAGGTTCAAAGTTCAAGGTTCAAGGTCAACAGCCACGGCAATGACGCGCAGCGCCGAGTGCCGTGCCTTGGCCGTTCACCTTGAACCTTGAACTTTGAACCTTGAACCTCTGTCCTTTGCAGCACGACTACATGCTTCAGGAGGCTGATGATGATCCACGTGGTGATAAGCGGCGCCGCCGGCCGCATGGGGCGGACGCTCGTGCGGCTGGTCCATGAGGCCGAGGATCTGGAACTGGTCGGCGCCGTCGAGGCCCACGGCCATCCGCTCCTCGGAACCGACGCCGGCGTCCTGGCAGGGGTGGGCCTCTGCAAGATCGCCGTCGCCGACGCCCTGCCCGCGAAGTTCGACGTCCTGGTGGACTTCTCGCTGCCCGACGGCTCCATCGACCTCGTCGAACAGTGCGCGGCCCGCGAGGCCCCGTGCGTCATCGGCACGACGGGCTTCTCCGAGGACCAGAAGAAACGCATCGTCGCCGCGTCAAAAAAGGCCGCCATCATCCAGTCGCCGAACATGAGCGTCGGCGTGAACGTCCTCTTCCACGCCGCCGCCCAGCTTGCGAGGTCGCTCGGGCCGGACTACGACATCGAGATCGTCGAGGCCCATCACCGATTCAAGAAAGACGCCCCCTCCGGGACGGCCCTCAAGATCGCCGACGAGATCGCCAAGGCCACCGGCCGCAACCTCGCGAAAGACTCGAACTACGGCCGCGGACCCGGCGAAGCCCCGCGCCGGCCCGGCGAGATCGGCCTCCATGCGGTGCGCGGCGGCGACATCGTCGGCGAGCACACGATCTACTTTGCCGCGCTCGGCGAACGCCTGGAACTAAAGCACGTCGCCCACAGCCGCGAGACCTTCGCCCGCGGGGCGCTCCGCGCCGCCCGCTGGATCGCCGACCGCGGCCCGGGCCTGTACTCGATGAGCGACGTGCTGGGGCTGTAAGGCGCCGCTTTGCCGTAGCGTGTAGGCCGGGGCGTGCCCCGGCTTCCTTGCTTCGGCGAAACACTTGCCGGGGCTCGCCCCGGCCTACAACTTCGGAGGTCATTTCATGAATCGATACGTCGCATTTGCCGCCCTCCTCGCCACCCTCGTCGGCGCTGCCCTCGTCGCCCTGAACGTGACGGCCGCCCCCGCCAAGGCCCCCGACGTCCTCATCATCCAGGCGGGCGGGACGCCGTTCGAGGGCGCGGCCGCCATCACGGCCGCCAACGTCGACGCGGTCACGTGCCCGACGCCCGTCGCGAGGAACTGCAAGTCCGTCGCCGACCAGGTCGCCGAGACGCTCCGCGCCAAGGGCCTCGACGTCCGTGTCGCCGCCGCCGAAGAAATCAAGGACCGCCAGGACCTGGTTGCCCCGCGCGTCGTGGTCCTCGCCAGCCCGACCTACTTCGGCAACGTGAGTTGGCGGATGCACAAGGTGATCGACGAGCGCCTGTGGCCGATTTTCGCCCCCGGCGGCGAGCGGCTCGCCGGGCACCCGTACGCCGTCATGGCCATCGGACGCAGCGAGGCCAACGCCAAGAGCGCGGCCGATTTTCTCCAGAGCTGCGTCAAGTCGACCAACGGCAAGGTCGTCGCCACGGCGACCTTCGGCGCCGACTCGACCGACGCGAAGGTCAAAGAGAGCGTCGCGGCATTCGCCGAGGCGATTGCGGGCGCGCTCAAGGAAGCCAAGTAGTCCTGCGGCCAAACGATGACGATCAAGCGCTCGCCTAACGATTTCCTCGTCGACGAAATTCTGAGCGGCCCGTACACGGAGGGCATTCGGCACGAGCCGCGCGCGTTCGCCCTCTACCGACTGACAAAGCAGGGCCGCTCCACCCCCGAAGCCGCCGGCGCCCTCGCGTGCGTCCTGGGCGTCCCGCCCGGCCAGGTGGCTCACGCCGGCCTCAAGGACAAACATGCTGCCACGACACAGTACGTCACAGCGCCCGCACGGGAATCGCCCGAGGCCGCTGACGGACCCGGCTGGCGGGCCGAGCGTGTCGGGTGGGTCGATGCGCCGATCATGGCCGAAGCGATCGCCGCCAACCGATTTTGCATCGTGGTTCGCGACTTGGCGCACGAGGCGTGCGAGTGGATGGCCGCGGCCGCCCGCCTGCTAACGCCCGAGGATCGCGGCGCAAGTGCCGCGGCGAAATGCGTGTTCGTGAATTACTTCGGCGACCAGCGGTTCGGCTCGGCGCGGCACGGCCGCGGGTTCCTCGCCCGGCACCTGGTGCGCGGCGAGTTCGAGGAGGCGTTGCACCTCGCCCTGGCCACGTGGGCGCGCAAGGACAACCGCGCGGTGAAGGAGTTCAAGCGGGCGGTGGCCGACGGGTGGGGACGCTGGCAGGACCTGGCGGCCCGGCTGAGGCGATGTCCCGAGCGGCGCGCCATCGAGCACCTGGCCCAGGCGCCCGGCGACTTCGCCGGGGCGTTTGCCGCCCTGCCCTATGGCGAGCAGGAACTGGCGGTTCACGCCTACCAGTCATACCTCTGGAACACCACCGCGCGGCGACTGGTGGCCGCGCGATGTGCAGGTCCCGGGCCTGTCCTCGCGGCGAAAGATCCCTTCGGCGAAATGCTTTTCCCGGCGCCGCAGAACGTTCCCGCCGACCTGACCGACCTGGACCTCCCGGTCCTCGGCCGCGACACCGCGCTCGGCGAGCCCTGGCGCGCCGCCGCCGAGGAGACGCTCGCCGAAGAAGGGATCACGACGGCCCTGCTGCGGATTCCGGGCCTCCGGCGGCCGCAGTTCGGCGAGGCCCCGCGCCGCCTGTTTGTCAGCGCCACGGGCTTCGAGATGGCGCCGCCCGAGAAGGACGACCAGGGCCCGCGGCGGCTGAAAGTGACACTCCGCTTCGACTTGCCGCGCGGCGCCTACGCCACCGTGCTCCTCCGGGCCCTCGGCCAGTAGCCTACGACTTCAGCATCATCGCCCGCGCCACGTATTGGCATACGAAGAGGACCGCGAACACGGCGACCATCCAGTGGATCTCCCGTGCGCGGCGGGTTACGAGCTTCAGCAGCACGTATGAGATGAACCCCCACGCGATGCCGTCGGTGATCGACAGGCTGAATTGCATCACGACGATCGTGAGGAACGCCGGGATCGCCTCGTCGAAGGCGTCCCATTTGATGCGCGCCACCGTGCCCATCATCATCACGCCGATCAGCACCAGGACCGGCGCGATCACCGGGTAGAACTTGATCTCGATGGGCGTCCCCGCCACGACTTGCCGCAGGGCTTCGCCCGTCCCGGCGTGGACGAAATGCGTGCCCATGCCGATCATCTCCACGAGGGGCGCCAGGACGAGCGCCCCCAGGAGCAGGACGCCCGTCACGATGGCCGCCAGACCCGTCCTCGCCCCCTCGCGGACGCCGGCTGCGCTCTCGACGTAGGAGGTGATCGTGCTCGTCCCGCAGACCGTCCCGATCACCGTGCCGACGGCGTCGGCGAAGAGGGCCTGCTGGGCGCGCGGGAGCCGGCCGTTCGCGTCGAGGAGGCCGGCGCGTTCCGTCACGCCGATGAGCGTCCCGACCGTGTCGAACATCGCGAGGAAGAAGAAGATGAACATGACGAGCAGGACATCGGCCACGGAGTGCTTCTTGAAGAGCGAAAGCGGGTCCCGGAAAATCCCGCCGAACGTGGTCCGCGGGAAATCCGGCAGCGCCACGATGCGATCGAGCCAGTGCTCGCTCGGGCGCGGCTGGGCCATCACGACGCGGACGTCTTCGGGCTTCACCGGCGGCACGGGGTCGACCTTGCCTTGGGTCACGCCGATCCGCTCCAGGTACTGGGCCTCGGTGATCACCTCGAGGCCGTCGGGCTGGGAGTACCGGGGCTGGGCTAGGTCGACGGCCAGCGCGAGGACCGCCGTGGCCAGGATGGCCGCCAGGACCGCTCCGCGGAACTTGATCGCCGCCAGGATGGCCGCCAGGCCGATCCCCCCGAGGACCGTCAGGACCACCGGGCTCCGCAGGTCGCCCAGGCGGACGAGCACGGCCGGGCTGTTCTGCACCACACCGCCGTACTGAAGCCCCACGAAAGCGATCAGCAGACCGATGCCGACGGCGATGGCGTACTTGAGCCCGTCGGGCACGGCGGTCATCACGGCCTCGCGCAGGCCGAAGACGCTGACCGCGACGAAAAACAGGCCCGCCAGGAAATTGGCGAAGAGCGCCTCCTGCCACGTGAAGCCCATGCCCAGCGGAACGACGCCGCAGACCGTGAACGCGAAGAAGAAGTTGTGGCCCATCGCCGGCGCCAGCGCGATCGGGTAATTGGCCAGCAGGCCCATCAGGAAACACGCCGCCGCCGAGGCGACGCACGTAGCCACAAAGACATCGTTGGGCGGCATCCCCGCGGCCGCGAGGACGGCCGGCTGGACGAACAGGATGTACGACAGCGTCAGGAACGTGACCACGCCGCCGCGGATTTCGGTGGCCACGGTAGTCCCGTGCGCGCGCAGGTGGAACATGGCGGCTCCACGAGGGTAAGAAAGAGGGGAACAGGTCGGCCCTGTTCCCCTGGTACGCCTGTTGGATCGGCGGCTATATGGAGCCGTCGAGCGTTCTGCACTCTACAGCCGCCCGGGGCCGCCTCAGCTTCGAGGCCGGCCGGACGTCCGACTCGCGGCCTGGTCCGTCACGGCGTCAACTGGGTGAGCGCCACGGAGAGGGCCTTCATCGTGGCCTTGTCGGCCTCGTAGACGACCGACTTGCCCATGCGCGTCCCGACCACCACCCGGCCCATGCGCAGCAGGCCGAGGTGATGGCTGATCGTGGGCTGCTTCAGCTTCAGCGCGTCGCACAGCGCCGTCACGTTCTTGGCCCCATCCGCCAGCATCGCCAGGATGCCGAGCCGGGTGGGATCCGAGAGCAGCGCAAACCCACGAGCCCACTCTTGCAGATCAGCCTTTCCAGCGGTCTTCTTTGCCATCTGTCCATCCCTTTCCGAACAACCCCCCGAGTCCCGTTCAACGGCCTGCGTCATCGCCCCACGCGGATGACGCATCTTCCCATGCATCCCATGTCCGGGCGGAGAGCCCCGAAGCATGTGCTTGAGAAGAGATGCCAAGTATAGCTACTCTCCGTGTAATAGCAAGCGCAAATTGGTCAAAAACTTTCCATCCTTTATACCGCCCGCCCCTGGGGAAACGCCATCGTCGCGCCAGCGCCTTAGCACAATCCTAACATTCGGCAAAACGACCCATGGACAGGCGACAGAAGAAGGCGCCCGGGGCAACCGTCCGCCCCGGGCGCCGTAACCTTCATGGTGGGCGATATTGGACTCGAACCAATGACCTCCTGCGTGTCGAGCAGGCGCTCTAGCCATCTGAGCTAATCGCCCTGCTTGCTCAGCCTAGAATAGCCGCCCCGCTCTCCATGTCAAGGCCAAATCGCAGGGGGCCTCGTCAGCGGAACAACTGGCGCAGCGGAAGCTGGGCGATCGCCGCCAGCAGGTCGGGGCCAAGGATCCCCTCGCCGGGCCGGGTCTCCCGGTCGTCCGGGACGAGGCCGAGCACGGGTACGCCCGTCACCCGGGCAATCTCGTCGGGGTTGGTCATTTCCGACAGGTCCGTCGTCTCGTGGTGGTACCGGTTGATGATGACCCCGGCCACCTCGAGGCCCCGCCGGAGCGCCGCCTCGACCGTCAAGGCGGTGTGATTGATCGTGCCCAGGCCGGAACGAGCCACCACGATCACCGGCAACCCGAACCGCTTCGCCAGGTCCGCCACCGAGAACTCCGGCGTCACCGGGCAGAGAATTCCGCCGATCCCCTCCACGAGGACATAAGAGTGGGCGCTAGAGATCCGCCGCCACGCCGCCCATACCGTTTCCAGGTCGATCGGCGTCCCCGCCCGGGCGGCCGCCACGGTCGGCGCCAGGGGTTCCGCCAGCCGGATCGGGGAAATCTCGGGGAGCGATTCCGGGGCGTCGGCTGCCTTGGCCAACAGTTCCGCGTCCTCCGACACGAGGCCCTCGCGCCGGCGCACGCACCCCGTGGCCACAGGCTTCATGACCCCCACGTCCTTGCCCATCTGGCGCAGCGTCAAGGCCAGGGCCGCCGTGATGACGGTCTTGCCGACGCCCGTGTCGGTGCCCGTAATGAAGTAGCCTTGGGCCATGTTTACACTGCTTCTTCGATGCCCCGGCGCACGCCTTCGATGAGCCGCCCGAGGCTTTCGTCCGAAATGCAGTACGGCGGCATCAGCACAATCACATCGCCGAGCGGCCTGACCCAGACGCCGTGCTTCCGCGCTGCCACACAGGCGTTCCAGCCGCGCCGCTCGGCGGCAGGATACGCCCGACGCGACGCCCGGTCCGCTACGAGTTCGATGCCGACCAGGAGGCCGCACTGCCGCACCTCGCCCACGTGCGACATCCCGCGGACCGGCGCCAGGAGTTCCCTGAGGCGCGAAGCCAGTTGGCCGATGCGGTCGAGCACCCGCTCCTCCTGGAAAACCTCCAGGCTCGCGACCCCGGCCGCGCAGGCCAAGGCGTTTCCCGTATACGTATGCCCATGGAAGAACGTGCGGTAGTCCTCGTGCCGGCCGAGGAACGCCTCGTAGATCCGCTCGGTCGCCAGCGTGGCCGCCAGCGGCAGGTACCCCGCGCTGATCCCCTTGGCCACGCACAGGAGGTCGGGATGGATGTCCTCGTGCTCACAGGCGAACATCCGGCCCGTGCGGCCAAAGCCCGTGGCAACCTCGTCGCAGATGAGGAGGACGTCGTGCCGACGGCAGGCCTCGGCCACGCGGCGCAGGTACCCCGGCGGCTGGACGATCATCCCCCCTGCCCCTTGCACCCTCGGCTCGAGGATGACGGCGGCCACCTCGTCGGCGTGCGCGGCGAGGATCTCTTCCATCTTCTCCGCACAGGCCGTGCCGCAGCCCTCGGGCGTCCGGCCGAGCGAGCAGCGGTAACAGTACGGCGACGGCGCCTGCATCGTCTCAAAGAGGAGCGGCCGGTACAGGCCGTGAAACAACTCGATCCCGCCGACCGAGACCGCGCCCAGCGTATCGCCGTGGTACCCCAGCGAGAGGCTGACAAACCGCGTCTTCGCGGGCCGCGGGTCGGGGCGCTGCCGCCAGTACTGGAACGCCATCTTGAGGGCGACCTCGACGGCGGTCGCGCCCGAGTCGGAGTAGAAGACCCGCGTGAGGCCCTGCGGCACCACACGCACGAGCCGCGCGGCCAGTTCGATCGACGGGACGCCCCCGAGGCCGAGGAGCGTCGAGTGGGCGATGCGGCCGAGTTGGCCGCGGATGGCGGCGTCGATCTCGGGCCGGCGGTGCCCGTGCAGGTTGCACCACAGGCTGGACGTGCCGTCAATGTAGCGGCGGCCGTCGGTATCGATGAGGAACTCGGCCTCGCCCTCCGCGATGATCACGGGGGCGCCGGCCACCCATTCCGCCATCTGGGTGAACGGGTGCCAGAGGTGGGCCTTGTCGGCGCGGCGAAGGCGCTCGGTTGCGTTTCGGGGTTCGCTCATGCGACCGGGAACGTGACGCGCACGGGAGTTTCGACGTCGGCGCCGAGCCGCGAGGCGGCGCTCTGCCGGTTGACCGCCACCTCCAGCAGGCCCGCGCTGCCGACATAGGCCAGAAGCCAGCCTGCGGGCACGTCGTTGTAGGACTTCGAGAGGCCACGGATGAGCGCGCCCGAGATCTGGACGCCGAGCGTCTCGGGCGGGATGCCTTCGAGCATTGTCGCGGGAATATTCGTCACGAGGTTCCCGAAGGGGTCGAGGTAGAGGACCTCGCCGCGGATTGCGCCGGCCTGCCGGTCGGGCGTCGGGACGTTGAACCGGGTGATGGAATCGACCTCGGGGCCGAGGTCGGCGAGCTTGGCCCCGCACGAAAGGGCCGCCGCCACCGGGGCGAAAATGTCGCGCCCGTGGAAGGTGCTCGAAACCTCCGTCCGGAAGTAGGCGCGGTTCTCAACGCTGTAGAAGCGAACCGGCGGCGCGCACCCCTCGCACATGAAGCCGCCGCACGAGGCCAGCGTCAGGAGGCCGTTATCGGGCGCGACGAACACCTGGCCGCACGTCTCGGCCGCCAGGACGCGCCGGGGGCCGCCCACCTGCGGATCGACGACCGCCAGGTGGATCGTCTCCGGCGGAAAGGCCCGCGCCGTCGACGCCAGCATGAACGCGGCCGCGCGAACGTTGTGGCGCGGCACCCCGTGCGAGAGGTCGATGATCGTGGCCGACGGGCATCGGCCCAGGATGACCCCCTTCATCTGGGCGGGGTACGTGCTCTCGACGCCGAAGTCCGTCAGAAGCGTGATCACACGCGACACGGGGCGCTCCTTTCACACTAGGGCCGGATATCCTGCAATGGATACACTTCCATTTTATTCCCGCCGAAGAACCGGACGCAGGCCGTGTCCCCGTCCTCCCCGGGCGGGAATACGCCGCGCAGGCTCTTCGAGGTCAGCAGGCGGTCCTGGGCCCGGCGGGTCTGGTCGTCCGTGCCGACGGAGACCCAGACGGCCTCGGCTTCGCGCGGCGTCAGGCGCACCAGGTGGTACGCGAGCGGCCAGACGCTCAAGGAAGGCCCGGCCAGGTAGATCGACGAGCCGCTCACGCTCCCCGCGGCCATGTGATGGTGCCCGGTCACCACCAGGACCACGTTCTTGTGCCGCGCGAGCACGGCGCGCACCTCGTCGGCGTTGTCGGCGAGCAGGTCCCG
>Ga0209777_10007533_pt1 | contig 12066 bp, 8 predicted proteins | sample FrelakmetHBP12HB_FD_187147 | JGI IMG/M metagenome (GOLD analysis project Ga0209777, IMG submission 187147) | Freshwater lake sediment microbial communities from the University of Notre Dame, USA, for methane emissions studies -HBP12 HB (SPAdes)... | ecosystem: Environmental > Aquatic >... | reverse complement strand
TTCAGTTATAGCATAAGCGTAAAAAAACGATGGCCGTCCTAAAAATCCTGACGATCCCCGACCCTGTACTCAACAAACCATCCGAAAACATAGCAGATATCAGCAGCGATATTAGGAAATTTGCACGCGACATGGTTGAGACGATGCGTTACCATAAGAGTTGTGTGGGTATTGCCGCTCCCCAGGTGGGCAGAAATATACGGATGGTTGCGGTTGACGTGTCGCTTTACCCCAAACCGCACCCGAATAACGGAGAGCTGGTTTTGATAAATCCGATTTTGAAGCTATCGCCGGAAAAAACGGTGGGAAGAGAGGGCTGCTTGAGCATCCCTGATCTGACCGGAAACGTCTCGCGGTCAGCCGCCGTTGAAGTCCGCGCTTTGAACTTAGAAGGAAATATCATAGAATTGAATACCTCAGGTTTTGAAGCCGTCGTTATTCAGCATGAAGTTGACCATCTTGACGGAATTCTTTTTCTTGACCGAGTGGTTTCATTGAAAACTGATGTTTTCAGGCGAAAGCAATAGTCCATGCGCCCGTAGCTCAATTGGATAGAGTACTGGCCTCCGAAGCCAGCCGTTCCGGTTCAAGTCCGGACGGGCGCGCGATTCCTTCGGATAAATTCTTTGGAAATCGCTCGCTCCGCCGCGGCGGACAATGCTCGCTCTTGTTTTGAGGCTACTGGAAGCTAAGGCCGCCTCAAAACAGGTTTCCTCAAGAATTATCCTCAGTCATATATTCAAAACAAATAGATGAAAAACAAAAAGCTTATTATCGCGGTGGTCGGTGGAAACGAATGTTCCGCCGAAGAATGCAAAGCAGCATACCAGTTAGGCCTGGAAATTGCAAAAGCAGGGCATATACTTGTATGCGGCGGGCTTGGCGGCGTAATGGAACACGCCTGCAGGGGAGCTAAAGACGGAGGGGGCCTCACGGTCGGGATTTTGCCGGGAACGGAAAAGTCGGATGCAAACCGGTATGTTGATATACCCATAGCAACCGCTATGTCACAGGCACATAACGCCATAATCGTGCGCTGCGCCGACGCCGTCGTAGCTGTCGGCGGGAAATACGGCACTCTTTCCGAAATTGCGCTTGCGAAAGACATGAATAAATCTGTATATGGGCTTAAGACCTGGGAAATAGACGGAGTTATTGAGATCAGTACGCCAAATAAATTTATCAAAAAGATAAGATCATTATTTCCACTTACGAAGTGTAAATAATATTGATAATTGAAGCACTATTCCACTTCGTAAGTGGAAATGAGAAGCAAATGAGAGCGGTTATTCAGCGAGTCAAACGCGCGTCAGTCACGATAGAAAACAAGCCCGGTAAGAGTATCGGAGAAGGGCTTTTGATCCTGGTCGGAATAGGAAAGGACGATACTTCAAAAGAAATAGAATGGGGGGCTGAGAAAATATTGAACCTGAGGATATTTTCGAACGAAGAAGAAAAATTTGACCGATCTGTCTTAGAAACCAGGGGGGATATACTCGTAATTTCTCAGTTCACCCTTTATGGCGATCCCAATAAAGGCAGAAGGCCGGATTTCACCGAAGCAGCCCGCCCCGAAACAGCCCAGCCCCTCTATGAAAAATTCGTCGAATTGCTAAAAAAGTCCGGACTTAAGGTTGAAACCGGCGAGTTTGGCGCTCATATGACCGTTGAAATAGCCAACGATGGGCCGGTCACTCTTATTTTGGACAGCGCGCGATAGCCGAGCATTTCGAATATAATTCAATTATCATGCATAATAAAGGTATTGTTAAAGCATTGTATCAACTGCTGAATCCCTGCCGTTTATGCCCGCGAAAGTGCGGCGTCAACCGGTTGAAGGGCGAAATGGGCTATTGCCGTACCGGAAACGGGTTTGCCATCTCAAGCTTCAACCTGCATCACGGCGAGGAACCGCCGATATCCGGCTATAAAGGATCCGCAACGATATTTTTCGCCAATTGCAACTTATCCTGCGTATTTTGCCAGAATTATCCAATAAGCCAGCTCGGCCACGGTAATAAATCTTCTGTCGAGAAACTTACGTTGATTATGCTTGATTTGCAGGCCAAAGGCGCGCATAATATAAACCTTGTTACTCCGACACACGTAATTCCCTGGGTGATAGATGCAGTCCTGATTGCCAAGGAAAAAGGCCTAAAGACGCCGTTGGTCTACAATTGCGGCGGTTATGAAAGCATTGTGACACTCAAACTACTTGACGGGCTGATCGACATATATATGCCCGACGCGAAATATTCTGATAACAAAAGTTCTTTAAATTATTCGAAGGTAAAGGACTATTGGGCTGTTAACAAAACGGCCTTAAAAGAAATGCACAGGCAGGTTGGAGATCTCAAGATCAACGAGGACGGAATAGCAACAAAAGGTTTGCTTATCCGCCATCTGATCCTTCCAGGCGGCGTCGCCGGAAGCAAAGAAGTGCTAAAATTTATCGTCAATGAACTCTCTCCGGAGGTTTACGTAAGCCTAATGGCTCAATACCACCCGGCGCATCTATCCGCCGAATACCCTGAAGTCAACCGCCGAATAACCTCTCAGGAATACGGGTCAACCCTGAAATATGCCCGCCGAATCGGGCTCAAAAGCGGCTGGACCCAGGAACTCACCTAAAAAAGACCTACAAAATCCGCATAGAAACAATTTCACAAATATTTCACAAGAATTTCTAACGATTTTTTAACTATTCTGATAAAATTCAACCATTATTTATATTTGAGGAGAAAATGAACTCGATTATTGCGCCCAAGGCGCCTCAAAACTCCGTCTTAAAACTTTATAAACACCGAGTCCTCAGAAACTTGATGATTAAGACGGTAAGTGTCTTAACCGCCTTTTTTTATATCTTTTCTTTTGTTCTCTCACCTGCAGTTCACGCAATCTCAGAAACATACAATCCAACGGTTGCCCCAAAAGTGCAGCAAACTTCAGACTTCTCTATCCCTCTGACGTTCGGAAGAATAACCGGCACCAATTATTTCGGAAGCGATAAGGTTGTTATCAATATTCAGGATTTGCATTGCAATCCTGAAGTGCAGAAAAACATTTCTCAGTTGATAAAGTTTGTTGACGAAAGGTTTAAGGTCGGGAAGGTATATCTTGAAGGCGCATCGGGCCAGGTTGACACTTCCTGGCTGAACAATTTAAGCGATGAGAAGACAAAGCGCCAAATCGCTGACGCCTTGATTGAGGACGGCCGGCTTACCGGTGCAGAGTATTATTCAATCATGAGCAATCAGCCCCTTTTGATAAAAGGATTGGAGAATAAGCAACTGCATAAAGAAAATATAATTCGTCTCAGCAGAATAATGGGCAGGAAGAACTTCTTCAAAGACAAGCTCGATGGCCTCAGAAGAGAACTGCGCAGGATGGAAACCGTGTATTTGAACGGCGAAAACAGAAGATTTAACAAAATTTTGGAGCAGTACAGAGAAAAGAAACTGAGCACGGAGAAATATTACTCGCTTTTGAATATAATCGTATCCAAAATAAACTCCTCCCGGAATAAATATAATAATCTATTCGTTATAAACAGAAACAACTATCCGAACTTTAATTCTTTTCTGGAACTTTCCAAACTGGCAAAAAGGTTCGATTATGTGGCGATATCGCACCAGCTCGCCAACGCCATCTCGGAACTCAAGAGCAGGATCCCCTACGCCGAATACGAGCTTTTAATCAAAAAAACTGATGGTTTTTCGCGGCTAGATGCGATATATTCCGAGTTGAAAGATTATTCTGCGAAATATGGGCTAAATCGAAAATATTCTCAGTTGTGGCAATTCCTGGATTATGTTGAAAAGAGCAAGGAAACCAATCCGCTGGCAATGATCAAAGAGGAACGCCGCCTGATTGAACAAATCAGATCGGGCTTATCAAAAGACATCGCGGAACTTGAAGTTTCGTTCATCGCTGATTCATTCGGCTATTTTGAAGATTATGTCGACAATAAATTGTCGTCGGAAGATTATGCCTATTTTTCGGCAAGGTTTCCCAAATTTAGGAACTATTGGGGAAAATATGCCGTTGCGGACAAACTTGAAGAGCTTTTTCCGGATTTCCGGCTGCTGGATGAATACTACAGAGTTAACGATGAAAGAAGCAAAATATTCATCGAGAACTCATTGGGAAAGTTTTCTTACAAGGGTGAAGCCAAAGCGGAAGTATCTCATGCCAAAAAAATGGGCAAAACTCTTGATTGGCTTAAGAATTCCAAGGATATAATAATTGTAGTCGCCGGCGGGTTTCACACTGAACCATTCTGCCGTCTGCTGGAAGAAAGAAAAATATCTTATGTCACTTTAACACCGAACATCGCCGCGAATCCATCCAGGACCGACGAAGTATATATGGAAATCGTCCGCGAGCAGGCGCAGATGTTCGCAAGGAATGCTCTTGCCACTTTGCCGCCGTCAGCCAGCGCAAGCATCGAACAGCAGAGAACCGACGGCACAATAGTTCTGAAGCTTTATAACAATGAAGTCCCTTTCGTAAAGGAAAACGGCAAATATACGATAAAGCTTCCGACCATCAATCCGTCCGAAAGAATGGAATATATCCATTCTAACGCTGCTGACATAATCAGATATGCTGCGGAACGATTTCTGACGGCAATAAATATTTTATCCGAAATTCCCTGTCCCAATATATATGAATTAGTAAAAATTCTGGGCAGTACTCTAGCCGAAAACAATATATTTGAAAGTGACGGCTTGATCTTTGAAATCGCCCAAAATCCGGAGATTCAAAAAGCTATTAAAGACGTTGAGATTGAAAAGCTCTCGCTTATGCCTGAAATTATTCAGGCAGCCGTGATGCAAAAGGCAAAAGATGAAGCGATCTTTAACGAGTTTAAGGATCCTCAGCCCGAATGGGTCAAACCCTTATTGGATATGCCGCTTTTAAGGCGCTTTATTTTTAATCTGTGCGATATCAGGGAAAAAGAGCTAATGGGCCAGCGCGCGGAGCAGAATGCAAGAAAGATCGAATCCGACCAATTTAAGTTCGAGGCAGGAAATACGTTTTTGAATTTGTCTGAGAGTGAAAATACCGACGGGCTTGTAAGGGTTCATACCGCACTAAACGGAGTCGGGGAGATAGTCGAAATTGCCCAAAATACCAATTTCAGCGAAGAGGTCAGAACCAGGCTTTTCTCCGGCGAATATTTGAGGGTTGATATCATATTGGAAAATTATTCACAAAACACCGTCAAATATACGCCTTCCTATTACTATTTTTATTGTCCAACAAAGCGACGGCCGAATCTTATTCAGCAGATGGTAATGAAAGAAACTACCGAAGTAGTTAATCAAAGAAATGCCGTAAGCGTGAATCCAAAAAAAGCTTCCCATGCACAAAAACCCGATAAAGACAATCTTTTCCTAAGTGACTTTGTATGGAACAGAACCTATGACCTTATTGTTAATCATCCGGATACAAAGAATGGACAAAAAGCGATAAGAACAGCAATGAATATAGCAAGAGCCCAAAACATCGATTTTTATCCGCCTGATTCCCCTGATTCCGAGAAACGGGAGTGGGGGTTAGTGAAGTTAGCCGTCGTATATTCACTCTTGAACCAAGCACCATATCACAGCAAGGAATCTGAACAGCTTTATCGAATGGCAACACTGGAAGATAATTCCGAGGTTATGAAGGACTTCGCCGAAAAACACTACGGCTTGCTGGAAATTCTTTTTCCTTTCATTTCCATTGAAAAAGCAAAAGAGCATTTTTACAAGGCGTTGAATGATTTCCTTGGCAATTTTAATGAAAGTTTGGGAATTAAGAGAGAAAGAAAACCTGTTTCTGAAGAGGGAATACAGATTTCCGTGAATCATTTTCATAAAAATAGTAACTATAATTGGTTAAGGTCTAACAATGAACGAATCAATAACAATGTCAAAAACGGCATTAACCCTTTCTTTAATATAGGCGGAATAGTTTTTATGGAAGCGGAACCGCCTGACCTTGAAGCCATTAAACAGCATTTAGCAGAGCATTTCCCAAAAGTTCTGATTCTGGACTGGGACGGAACGATAGCTTACGGTGCTACAACGACTTCTAATGAAATGACTGAAATTCTTGAAAAATATCTTATGGCAGGGACTCACATAATTGTCGTCTCTTTAAACCCCGGTCGATTTGGAGGAGACCTTATGGAAAGGTTTAAAGGTCAGATCCACTTTGCCCGCTATAGAAACAACAAGGGAGATTCAGCAAAGGTCGCTTTACAGGCACTTAAGGATTCCGGCATCTCAATTGAGGATGCGGAAATTTTAGTCGCCGGAGACCAGCCTGCAGATGTGCCGATGCTAAAGGCCTTTGGCTCAGAAAGTTTGTCTTTTTATCTCGGGATTTCGTCACAAAGCGAATTTAAACTCTTCAACTCCAATGATAAAGCTTTCGGGCTGGGACGTCCTATTGGTTTAGATAATATTCGATACGAGGGCCCTGAGGGACTCCTGCAAATATTGAAACTGGGACTTGCCGAGAAGGAAGAAAGAAAAGATGTCCAAACTGCTCCGGATAGAAAGCTTGCCGACGTGAACACCGTTTCTCTCATTGACTCTATTATAGATGAAACAGGCAAGACAACAAGAAGAATGGACCTAATAGAGATATACGGACGCAAACCGTTTGTTTTGTCTTTAGTGGTAACTATATCCGGTTTACTCTTACTAAACGGATTAGCCATAATGGCTATAACCAGCATCCTGACTCTGCTTCATGTGGCACACATTCTGCTTCAGTTGATTCAAATTCTTATGGTAGGTATAGGGGCTCCTTTTTTGATTGTCATGGGCGCATATCATAGCTTGGCGGATTCAATTGTTTGGCCGGGAACCGACCGCGATACGGCTATAGCCAAGGCCGCGGCGCTTACCGAACCGGAAATTTTGAAATTTTGGAAAAAACGGGACTTCATAGGCAATAATCACATTAATTATACAAATCTGAACAAAGCCCAGATTTCTGGTCAATTAGAACTTCTTTCCAAGGCATACAATTCGGTTCACTTGGGGGGCATTTTAGTCGCTTTCTTGGCCGGTTTGGTAGCTTTTGGCATGCTATCGCTTGGTTTCTTGCCGATCATAATGACGCTTAAGATTATAATAGCAATAAGTGTCGGCATACTCTATTATATTCCGGGCGTGCTGTTCAGCCATTATTTAAATGACAAACATAGTGAAACCAAGCTCGCAAATCAATCACCGTATAAGAAAACGATTGGTTATACCTTAACAAGCAGTTTATTGGAATCTCTAAGGAATTCCGTATTGAAACTTTTCGGAAAAAGACGCATTTCAAGAGGAGCTCCAGCAGCTGCTTTCGTGTGCGGCCGCGACAAATTGTTTTTGGCGCTTGAAAAAGCCAAAAAAGCCAACGACAAAAGTACTGATAAAAACATCACTGCTTTCATAATTACAGAAATGACCGAGTTAGCAACAAGCGAAGGCATTTTAATGCGAACGATTCCTATGAACGTCTGTGTCAATACCCCGGCTTCGCCAACAACCGAATTTTTGAAAGTTTATGCTGGGGTTCGGGACGATACTTTGATTTTTTACGTTAATATGGAAAAGCTGGCGGATGTTAATGCCGGCGAAAAAAACCGCATCCTGTCCGTTTGCGCGTCTCAGATCATAAACCAGCTAAGGGGCGAGGGAAATCTTGAAGGCGATAAAAATATGCTCCAGACCATAAAAGAGATCTATCCTGCAATCTTAAAGGGTTCCGGAGGAAGAAATATCGAATCGGGAATAGTAGTTGATTTTACAGGAACTCCCGGTAATGACGGATATGAAAGTATTTTTCCTAATTCAATAATTATTGGAAGCCCAGAACTTGATGAGGCAAATCATCTAGGTTTGCAGCGCATGTTCAAGACGCTGGATTCCGAAAATATCAGCAATTCAAGATCATTAGGATTTCTGAACACTATAGTCGAAACTGATGCATCCAATACAAAACAGTTTTTAGAAGCTATAGATAATTTTAATTCTGTCGGCGGGTCACTGCTCATAAACTGGGAAATCTTGGCTAAACTGAAAAATAATGAAAAGAGAAAAATACTGATAACAGAAGCCGCAAAGAAAGTGCAGGTATATGTTAAATATAAATCTTATTCGGGCGAGCCAGACAAAGAGCTTATAGATTTCATAAACGACTCTGGCATCAGCGGGATATTTATCGACGCAAACGAATCATTTATTTCAAACCTCGACAATTGCCTCAAATTCGGGACTCTAAAGAAGGATATCATTATCGCTTCCGCCAACAATTATGGGAGGAATAGCATAAGGCCCGTGAGGTCAATTGATTTAAATAAGGCGATAGATTATTCGCGATTCTCAGGCAACGAAATAATTAGAGTCAAAATAGATAACAATTTCAATATATCTAAACTCCACTCCCTTAAAATACTTCCGTCAACCTGCATTTTTGTTTTCAATCTCGACGAAATAGTTGAATCAATTGAAAATAACAAGGATATAACCGAGATGGTAAAACTGGTGACCTCGCTGAATATCTTTAAGGTAGTTCCGAATGAAACGAGATTTGTTTCCTCTTTGGAGCGGAGTGATCTGCCGAATGACGAGAAGATAAAAGATTCAGTAATTAATGCATTAGAAAACAGTTCTTTTGATGAACAGGAAGTTAACGGGTTAATAGAAAGCATGAACGGAATATATTCATCTCCGATTTCCTGGCACCTGCAGAGGATTGCGAGAGAACCCAAAAGAGTGAAATCGTTTCTCGAGGCCTTAGCCGCGCAGATGCTTTTTAACGAAAGAATTCCCGAAAATGAGGAATTTATAAATTCTGAAAATGAAAAGATTTTCCGCAAGGCAATACTTGATTATGAACTTATGAATATCGGCTCGCAACAGAAGAAAGAAACCATTGCCAAAGCAAGAGCGGCCGCAGAGGATCTGAGAAGGCAGTTGGAAAACGGGGTGCTTACCTATGAAGCTTTTTCCAATATCCTCAACCAAAAAGTCCGCAAGCTAAGTGCCGAAGCCAGCTCCCCTGAGTCAGTCGGCGCTTTGATTGAGCTTCTGCTTATTGCTGAGCGCAGGCCAGTAATTGAAATTAGAGATGAAGACCGCGGAATAAATACCAGAAATATCAGCAGTATTTTGGAAGCGGCCTAACGCCCATTCCCCTAATATGCATTATGAAAGCTCCGGCATCAATAGTCGGAGCTTTTTTATTGCGGACAAAATTAGTATAATTACATTATGAAAAAAATAATTATTTCTATGGCACTGACCATCTTCCTCGGTCCCGGCGTCGGCCACCTGTATCTAAGAAAATTTGCTAAGGCATTAATTCTTATAGGTGCCACGTTTGCCGCCGTTCTTCATCTTGCTTGGAGGGCAAGCAGGACATTTCCTGTTGCAGCGACTCTTTCCACCAATAGCGCGGTCCAGTATATGCAGGAGTTCACAAGGAATAATTCGAAAATCATGTTTTATTACGATGTCATATTTGCGGCAATCTGGGCATACGCTCTGGTCGACGCGTTTATGGTTGCAAAAAAGAGTTATCAGCCAAAAGAACAAGATCCGGATGATGACAGCAGAGACGAAAATAGGTAAAGGTGTCAGCTCCGCAGTTATGCGGGAGATTGACTCAAAGGCCTTTGAAGATTACGGTATTCCATCCATAATTCTCATGGAGAACGCCGGCAGGGCTGTGGCCGAGGCGGCGCTGAGCTTTAACTCACGGCGAATCGCCGTTTTGTGCGGCAGCGCCAATAACGGCGGCGATGGGCTTGTTGCCGCGCGGTATCTTTCGCAGAGGGGAAAAGATGTCGAAATCATCCTTTTGAAGGATTCCGAAAGTTTCAGGGGAGATACTCTAATAAACTATAGAATAGCTGCAAACCTAAAAATTCCCGTTCGCAGGTATGGATTACATACGCCGCTTAGAAAATTTCAACTTATTATAGACGCTCTGCTCGGCACAGGGGCTAAGGGCAAAGTCAGCGGTCACTATCGCGACGCAATCGCGGAGATAAATGGCTCAAAAAGAAAAACGCTTTCAGTCGATATTCCTTCGGGACTGGATGCGGACACCGGCAAAATGCTTGGAATCGCGGTAGAAGCAGACATGACGATTACGATGGCAATCCCAAAGGTTGGCTTATTGAAGCCGGCAGCAAAACCGTTCGTAGGGAAACTTCTGGTGGCAGACATAGGAATACCTAGGCAGCTTCTGGCACAATATTAAACCGTACCTAAGCCATTGCGAAGATCAATATCTGATATGAAAAAAACTATACTTCCAGTTGTTTTATTCCTGCTTATTTCCGCCTCTTCCGGATATTGTGAAAATTTCCTCAAAGGAGTAACTAAAGTGCAATTAAAGAACGGCTTAACAGTCCTTATTAAAGAAGACCATGCTCAGCCTGTCGTATCGGTGCAGGTCTGGGTGAAAACCGGTTCCGTGAACGAGAATGATAAACAGAAGGGCCTGAGCCATTTCCTCGAACATCTTATTTTCAAAGGGACAAAGAAATATCCCGGCGACGAAATCTCGCGCAGGGTGGAAGACGAGGGCGGCATAATAAACGCGGCAACATCCAAGGAGTTTACGCATTTTCACATCGATATACAGAAAGAAGGCGCCTATGAGGCGATAAGAATACTTGCCGATGCTATGGCAAACGCGACGTTTCCCGATAACGAAATAGACAAAGAGCGGCCGGTTGTGATCGAGGAAATCGTTCGCCACAATGACAATCCGGGAGGGGTCTTATACGACAAGTTTTCGGAAGCGATGTTTTTGAAGACGCCTTATAGATACAGCATCATCGGTTCCTCGCAGGTCATAAAGGATGTCTCTCGGCAAGAAATAGCGGATTATTATCACTCCTGGTATGTGCCTGAGAATATGTTTCTTTCTATTGCCGGCGATATTGAGGAAAAAGATGCCCTAAAGATCATTGAAGATACATTCGGGAGACAGGAAATGCGCCAGTGTCCTAAACCCCCCGAATTGGAAGAAGCAGAGCACGCGCCCCGCCAGGCGATTGAAAAAAAAGATGTCGAACATGATTATCTATTGGCCGGCTTTTTCGGGCCGGATATTATGTCTAAAGACCAGTTTGCGGCAGATGTCGTTTCAAACATCCTCGGTGGCGGCCGGTCGTCCCGTCTTTATAGGAAATTGCGTGAAGAGAAGCAGTTGGTTTATGTCATCGCGGCTTCTTTTGAAGGGCAGAGAGGGAACGGAATAGTTGCGTTCAGCTCAGTATTTGCTGCTGGCAAAAAGAAACAGGTGCTTGATGCAATAGAAAACGAGATTAAGCTCCTTGCCACGATGGGGCCGAGCGAGGTCGAACTGTCAAGAGCAAAAGAAATGATAAAGTCCGAATGGTATTTCGACCAGGAAAGTTATCACGACCAGGCATCTTCACTCGGTTACTGGTATATGCAGGGAAACCCTGGGATGCTTGACACATATATTGACAGCGTAAATAAGGTTACAAAAGACGCTGTGCAAAAGTTTCTTGAGAAATATTATAATCCTCAACTTCTGTCTTATGCCATCCTGGAACGTGAAAAGAAGTAACGATTAACGAACCTTCACACCGGGTGTGTTAACACACCCGGTGTGCTTGACATCTAAAGAAAATGAAAAAACTAACTATACTGATTATTATGATATTCTCGATTAATATTCTGAGTTTCGCGGAGGAAAAAGTGAACACTTTCGTGTTATCTAACGGTCTTAAGGTGATACATCGGCAGGTGAAAGAAAACCCTCTGGTTACGGCAGAGCTTTTCTTGAAGACCGGGTCGCTTGCGGAGCAACCCTCGAACGCCGGCATTGCAAATTTCACTCAATTGCTTTTGATCCAGGGAACAAAGAAAAAGACTTCTGAACAGCTCGCCGCGGATATAGAAGACATCGGAGGGAGCATAACTTCGGATACGGCGAACGATTATTGCAGTCTCGGCATTTTAGTCATGGATTCGAATTTCGATAAGGCGGCTGCGATACTCTCCGAGATAGTCAGCGAACCGAGTATCGCAG
>Ga0209777_10007532_pt1 | contig 12072 bp, 13 predicted proteins | sample FrelakmetHBP12HB_FD_187147 | JGI IMG/M metagenome (GOLD analysis project Ga0209777, IMG submission 187147) | Freshwater lake sediment microbial communities from the University of Notre Dame, USA, for methane emissions studies -HBP12 HB (SPAdes)... | ecosystem: Environmental > Aquatic >... | reverse complement strand
GCTGGGCCTTGTTATTACGTTTTTGGACTTCTTGAACTGCTGTCATGGTTTCCTCCTTTTAATTTGTCTTTTATAAGTACGACTACTTCAAAAGCAATTCCTAAGATTATGATAATGATTTCCCATGTCTTTTTTGCCATGGCCTCCTCCACCGCTTCTTAAAATGGGACTTCTTCAGGTTCTCCTTCCTTTCCTTGTTCAAATCCTCTACCATCGGTTTTGATAAACTCAAGGGTGTTTGCAATTAACTGAAAAGAACTTCTTTGAACCCCTTCATCCGTTTCCCATCGGTGATGATCAAGGGTTCCTATGACTGCGATTCTTGCTCCTTTGTGGAGATATTTTTGAGAGACCTCCGCCAATTTGTTGAAGCATGTAACTTTGATCCAGCCTGTCTTCTTCTTCGATGAGTGAAAAGCAATATCAAAACTTGAGATCATATTCCCCTCTGAAGAGTAAAAAACCTCTGGATCTGCTCCCAAATTCCCCGTCAATATGCATTGATTCAACATTCTGTTTCACCTCCTTTCTTTTTGAGATTTTGACTAACTAATCCAGGTAATCATAGAAATCAAAACGTGGTGCTCAGAACAATCATAGGCCTCACCTCCTCTCCCCATTATTAGTTGCTTCTTGCCAAATAGCCTTTTTATAATCCCTCCCTTCTCTTTGATATCGACCGAAAATGGGCTTTTCCCGAATCCAAGAGATCTGGACGTTAATTGATTTGAATCGTACATCTCCTTACAGACTTTGCAGTAAACGTGGCCTTTATCTGCCTTAATTAAATCCATGACTATGTAGCCAAAATAATCTGTTTCGACTTTTATAGCTGGAGAGGGGCATGAAGCGATCGCGTCCAATAGTTCGGTGGCTTCACGGACATTTTGATCGGAGTAATACTTGAGACGGTCAATTACGTCTGAAAGCTCAAAATCAAAAATAGCGTTAGAATTTTCAAACATTACTGTTGGCATACGACCTCCTTTGTTAAGGGCTGAGAATGAATCATCGGTGAATATCTCCTCTTTGGAATTAATATATATAGATGACCAAACATATCCCTGATTGTTTATCTGAAGCTTATACTGGGGTGAATGGAGGGGAATCAAGGGAGAGATGTTCTTTCTGGATGTTCCATATTTGGTCACACTATTGGTAATCCTCGGTTTCTTCCCGTGAATTTCTGTACCTGTAACAGAGAACGATCAATATGCCCGTTGAAGCCACTGACCAAATATTTCCAAAGATGAAAACCAAATTTCCAACATACACAGAATACAGTGTGATCATCACCATGCCAGTCATGAGAATACCGAGATAGAGAATGCTCAGATCATCGGCCTTTTTTGTCCTGTAAGTCTTTATGATTTGGGGGATGACACTGGCGCTCACAATCAATGACCCGGTTATTCCTAAAATTTCAAATATTGAAATAATCCCATTTCTTAATTGTGACATAGAAAAACCTCCTTTCCATAAACAACCTGAACCGTTTTAAGTACCTTAAAAATGAAAAAAGCCTCCCTGAAATGAAAGAATCTACTTCGCGGGAGGCTAACTTTTTCAAACCTCGTAGGGTCTGTGTATGTTTACCGAAGCAAATACCCAGGCATAATTTTCAAACACCCATTAATAAGGGCCGCACAAATTCAGATATTGTATATCCCAATTTGATAATAAAAGACCCGGTCTTTGTAATTAATATATATAAAAACCTGAACTATCCCTGATTGTGGACCTGAAGGTTGAACTCGGTTTAATCGGTGGGCATGGAAGGAGGGAAACTTCTTTCAAGTTTGATTGGCTCTTCACGTTTTCTCAATAATTTTCAGTTAACGGGGTTCAAGGCGGGATGGGAGGGGAAGTCAGATAAATTGAAAGGAGTGGAGCAATAGCACAATTTGTCTGCGGAGCCATTCTCCGGTTGATTCCTGACTGGCTGTTACACCTACTAACCTTCAATCCAAGATAATCCAGCAGGTCAACGATTATGGGTTGAAATATGCAAAAAAAAGCAGGACCATTTCCAGCCCTGCCCTTTCAGCAAGAAGGTAATTCAAGATAGTCATTTGAAATCACGTCAGACCGTCGCATCAGGTTATAAGTAATCATGATCAAGAATTTAAGTCGGGGGGTGGCACCGGATACCTCTCAAAAGGCGATCGAAGAGATGAAGGCCAAGGGAATCGTGGTCCTCGACGATTTGGATTTAGAAAAGATCAATCCGAATTAATCACGTCCAGAGGTTGCTCGTTAGATAGAGATGAAGGGGCTATACTTCCGGCCTAATGTTAGGCTGAGAGCCTCTTCATTTCTACCAGTTTCCATATTCTATAAAGCCTTTATACAATATTTGAAAAGCTACCTTTATCAAACAATATAAAGGCACTGCCAGAAGCATCCCCAGTATACCATGAAAAAAACCCCCAAGCATAATTACAATAAGGACCATCAAGGGATGAGCCTGAACCGTTCTACTTAATACTAAAGGAGTAATAATAGTATTGTCCAATAACCTTATACATCCATATACCCCTATAAATTTAATAAGATCAACGGTTGAACCCGTGCCAATCAGTATAAGCAAACTGCCGAAAACGAGCCCTATTAAAGATCCGATGTAAGGGATAATGGCAACCACTCCGAGAATTGCTCCTATTAAAAAGGCATAATTGATACCCATCAAATAGAGGCCTACGATGGCGATAACACCCACAATGATAACGTCTGTTAATTGCCCCCTGATATAATTGCTGATCTGTTGATCAATTTTATGAAATAGGACTAAAAATGTTTCAAAATATTTATTGGGCACATATGCGATCAGCATTTTTTTAATCTTCCTGCCATCTTTTAAAAGAAAAAAAACAACGAAGGGGATGATAATTAAAGTAGTCACCAATTCCTTAATTATTTTTATTAAAGAACCTAAATCTCCTGTCCCCGAGGTCAAGCTATTGATCTTCTGTTGCAGCGCCTTTTCCAAAGTGCCTTTGGGAATGAAGCCTATATTTTTTTCCAACAAATCTATTGCCCTATTCAGGCTTTCCTGAATTTTATTCATATAAGCAGGAGCATTATCTTTAAGATCATTTATCTCTGCTTGGACGGTCGGCCAAGTAAGTTTCCATACGATAAATAAACCAAGTAGGCTCAAAACGATAAGCACCACTACGGCTAAGGTACGATTGATTCCCTCTCCTTCCATATAATCCACTATTGGATTTAGAAAGAATGCTATTACAAATGCGATAATAAACGGCGTGAGCAGCCCTCTGATAAGATATAAAACCAGTAAGATACCAAACAAAACACATCCTATTGCGATAATTTCGAAGGTTTTCCAGAGTTTTTGGATTTCATTTTTCTCCATTTTATACCACTTCTTTCAATTTCATTTCCAACTCCAAAAGGTTGAGGTTAGGTTGGGAGGTTGATTCAATACCGTATGGTTTGATGAAAGTCTACTAATTTTGAATGGAAACTTCAACAAGAATTATCAATTACTATTTGAAAGGTTGTATGTTGGACCAAAAATGTAAAACCAACATTTCAGGAAGTAACATGCGAAAATTTGCGTTGAGAAGGTTAGGATTCAGGACAAATTGTTACCCGACAGACCAACGGTAGGTGACCCAAAGTCGTTTGTTTCTCCCGGTAATCACTATCATGGTCAATCGGAATGCCCTTAAAAAGGCTCCTCTCACAATAACCACGGTGATTATTTCAAAGAGAAAGCGCGATTAATGAATCCTCTTTTTTAATCATAGTGCTTAATGAACGTATCCGCGTTCAGGTCTACCTCTCGCCCTGCCTTTTCCTTAACGCTCACCACAATGGCTCTTGACCAATGCAGCTTAAGGCGGTTTGAAGCCAGTTCCTGTAAACCGGCTCCGAGGGGCCTATCCCTCATCTTTCATGCACCTTCGTGGCGCACTAACACCTACAAGTCATTACTGGCAAGCATATTCAAGAATCGAAGATTACGAGTTGAAAGAGAGGATAACGCTCACAGGTTGAGCGGCGGGGAACAGAAGCATCACCGAAAAGACCTTTCCCGAGGATTCATCCACTTTTTGTTAGCTTCAGTCCCTTTGATCTTGGTCTAAACCTTTTCCTTTGAAAGGATGGATGCTGATGTCAGCGTAGTCTCCGACAGCGCGGGAATTGGTATTGTCAGAATCAGTCAGAATTGCTATTCCTTGAACCACCAGACGCTTCACTTCTTTTCCAAAGCAGCGTTCGTAATCAGAAAGCACGTCACGTTCTTCGGCAACCCATGTGCCTGCAAGTGCTCGCCCGCTGCGGACCACAATAATTTTTGTTCCGCTCGAATGGGGTGAATCGAACGCCATGCCGATGGGCAATGTATCACTCCATATATATTTTATCGCCTTGACGGATGGCAACCCGGAAAAAACAACGTATACACCAAGAACGCTGTCGTTTCCGCTTTTTATCTGCTCGTTTGAAGCGGTAGGGAAGACGACGGCCCGCCAGCGCCAATGAAGCATCGGATAATCCTTTATGTCCCACTTTCTCTCATAACTGATTTGTACGCTCAAGTTGTTTGCCTCTGCATGAAGGAATTTCTTTTCTCCCTCGGCCTGCACTGTATAAACCTTGTTCATATTTTTCTGATCCTTCGATACCCAGCTTGAAGGAAATTTGCCGACTTCGTCGCCATCGAAGGTTATGCGGATGGGTGATTGGGCGTAGAGACTCTGGGCACAAAAGATGAAAATGACGACAAGCAATAGTTTCATGTAATCAACTGTATCCCAAATAAAGCCAAGCCACCGAAACAGTCTTTTCAGGGGTTCTATAACTTGGATTCCTTAAAGGATGGCTTCGTGCATTCTCTATCGGCCACTAAAGCGACTATTTTGGCATATAACTACAAGATCCTTACGGTATCAGAGATATGGTTAAGTGTTAGGAAAACAAAAACAGATCACAGCGCAATATAGCCTACCAAAATAAACTTTCTTGTCAATACAAAAAATAAAAAAATGGAATTGTTAAAATTATTTTTTAAGGATTAACACTTGAAATCTGGTATAGCGACATGGATTTATGGCTTGATGACTTCAGGAAGTTATCCACACACCTTTCTTCTCAATTCCTGACCTCACCAACCAAATCTATTCTTAATCCCATCCTACCCCGAAGCGTCGAGTCCGGTCATCAGAGTCATCTCCGGTCCCTTAACTCCTTAACCTTCTATCTGTTTGGGAAACGGTCTGGGTCTTCATGGAAATATTGAGTGTGGTACTTACATTGAAAGGCAGTTCACCACGGGAAATACCTGTATGATTTAAACAGGTTAAAGAGAGACAAGGGAAGGTTCTGGGCTCTTGTTAATACGTTTTATAGGAGCAATCTGGGGTCTTTAGATTGTAAGGAAGGGATGAGTGGAGCGTTGTTGAGTTCTTCCTGTACTCTTCATTTTTGAAAATCCTCCTTCCATACAACCTTTCAAACAGTAATCGATAATTCTTGTTGAAGTTTTCATTCAAAATTAGTAGAGTCTTATCAAATATAAGGTTTTACCAACCTCCCAACTAACCTTTGGGGGACTCCATGACCATTCAAGAAGTAAAACGCAAACTGACCGCAATCCTCAGCGCCGATGTGAAGGGTTACAGCCGTCTCATGGGAGAGGATGAAGAGGGGACGATCCGGACTCTTAATACTTACAAAGAAGTGATGTCAAACCTCATCCAACAACAAAGGGGCAGAGTGGTGGATGCTCCAGGAGACAATGTTCTCGCTGAGTTTGGAAGCGTGGTCGATGCGGTTCGATGTGCTGTGGATATTCAGAAGGAACTGAAAACGCGAAATGCTGAGCTTCCAGAAGATCGCAGGATGGAGTTTCGGATCGGCGTCAACCTTGGGGATGTGGTTGAGGATGGAGAGCAGATCTTGGGAGACGGGGTCAATATTGCAGCAAGGTTAGAGAGCCTATCAGAGGCAGGAGGCATCTGTATCTCTGGAACCGCTTATGATCAGGTGGAGAATAAGTTATCTCTTGGATATGAATATCTGGGGGAGCAGACTGTAAAGAACATCGCAAGACCAGTACGAGTATATCGAGTCCTTATGGGGCCCGAAGCAGCGGGCAAGGTGATCGGCGAGAAAGGGGGTAAAACAAGACAATGGCAGATGGCTACTATGGGCTTGGTGATAGGTGTGATTCTAGTAGTTGCTGTCGTAGTAATTTGGAAATTTTACATTCCTTCTACTTCTAAACCAGAGGTTACCCTAAAGGAGAAAGTTGTAACTCCTCAACCTGAGAAGGCACCAATAGTCGCACCTCCTTCGACAGAAGTTGCTCTTAAAGAAAAATTAGTGCCTTCATCACCTGAAAAAGTCTCAAAAACCATTATCACTTCTCCTTTGGTTGATAAGGCGGATCCTAAGAAAATGGCACTTCCTCTTCCTGATAAGCCCTCTATTGCCGTACTACCCTTTACAAACATGAGCGGTGAAAAAGAACAGGAGTATTTCAGCGATGGCATCACCGAGAATATCATCACGGGACTCTCCAAGATTCCAAGGCTATTTGTCATTGCACGCAATTCAACTTTTATTTACAAGGGCAAGGGGGTAAAAGTCCAGCAAGTGGCTGAAGAGTTGGGAGTGCGCTATGTGCTGGAGGGCAGTGTCCAAAGGTCAGGGAACCGTGTTCGGATTACGGCGCAATTGATCGATGCTCTTACCGGCAATCACTTGTGGGCAGAACGGTATGACCGGGATCTAAAGGACATCTTCGCCCTGCAGGATGAAATCACTATGAAAATCCTGATAAGTATGCGGGTGAAACTGACGGAAGGAGAACAAGCCCTGAGGGTAAGATCTCCTCGGAACCTTGAGGCATTTTTAAAAATTCTGCAAGCCCAGGAGTACATGCAGCGCTTCAATACAGAGGGGAATATTATGGGAAAGCAGCTTGCAGAGGAAGCCATTGCTTTAGATCCTGAATTTGCATGGGCTTACTACGCGCTAGCTAGCGCCCATATGATGGATGTGTGGCTTGGTTTAAGCAAATCTCCTAAGGAATCTCTTGAGAAAGCTGTTGAACTGACACAAAAGGCAATTTCCTTGGACCCCAAGGATTCCCGCCACTATGCCTTGATAGGGTATCTCTATACCATGAAAAGGGATTACGACAAGGCCATTGCCGAGGGGGAAAAGGCTGTAGCTCTTGATCCAGGTGGGGCGGAAGCCCATGCATTGCTGGGTATGGACCTTAACTATGCAGATAGGCCCAAAGAAGCCATTCCCTTATTTGAAAAGGCAATCCGCCTTAATCCTTTCGGCCCAACCTCGTACTTTCTCAATTATGGGACCTCCTATCGGATGATGGGGCAGTATCAGGAAGCCATCACTCAATACAAGAAAGCGCTGCGCATTGCACCCAATAATATTATAGCTCACATTGCTCTGGCGGGTACGTATAGTTTATTAGGACGCGATGAGGAAGCTCGTGCCGAAGCCGAAGAGGTCCTAAGATTAAATCCTAAGTTCTCTCTCGAATCTTATGCAAAGATGTTGCCATTTAAAAATCAAGCCCAAATAGATCGCTTCATTGAAGCCCTCCGCAAGGCGGGGCTGAAGTGAGTGTGGGTGACTTGTAAAAGCTCCCTCTTCATTTAATCGTGCATATTTCTATCCGTAATCGTTGACCCTCAGAGTTATCTCAGACTAAAGACTTGTAGGTGTAATCGTTAATCAAGGAGTTAGTTTGATATTGAAGGCCAGATTACGTATTGTTCAGGACAACTAAGATTAAAGCCATCAGCGGTAAGCATTCGGAAAATCCACCGTAAGGATTCGGAAGATCCCAGGTAAGGATTCGGAGAATCGCAGGTAAGGATTCTTTGAAATGGACAATAAATGGTTGAAATAATTCATCTCTGAAATTCCTAAACATATTAAGCATATTAAACAGCTTAAAGGAAAATCCCTCTCTTTAAAACAGAGAGGTCTTTTCCCACTAAAAACCTTAAGAGCAGGAGCATTAAAATTAAAGTTCGAAGTTCCATTACTATGAAAAAGATGGATTGGATTTCAAATGGGGCTAAAATTTCCTCTATCAGTTGGGTTTTGTAGTTCTCTTCTTTAAAGGAGATCCAACCACGGTAGAAAGTTCTTCTTTCAATTCCTCTGAACCTTCCTTTGGAATTACATTCAACTGAAATAGTATTTCTCCTCTTCTAATAAATTCAACCAGGGCAGTTATCTTTCGACCATTCACTACATTTCATTGAACAGCGAGCTAACCAGTTAGTATGCCAGGGTCCCCTGTGCCGGAACCGTTAGAACAGTGTAATGATGAATATAATGCACCTCTCTGCTTATTTGTTTGGGTAGTGTAAGTTTTGGACATCATATCCCAAACAAAAGGGAGGAAGCTACCATGGATATCATTGATGATAAGGGGTATGGTCTGGATGTACATAAAGAAACAGTGATTGCCTGTATCATGGGGACAGGGATTAAAAAGGAAAATTAGGACCTATACGACCATGACAAATGATTTATTGAGATTAAAGGGATGGCTTCACGAAGCTGGGGTGACGCATGTGGCCATGGAGAGCACAGGGGTCTATTGGAAGCTTGTTTTCAATATCTTAGAGGAGCTAATCTTATTGAAAAGGCGGGCTCACAGCCCCCCGTGGAACCGTCCGAATGCGTGGGCAAGCATTAGCGACATGATCAGGATGCCCGCCCCGAGAACGAGCACGTGCTGGGTCTTGCGCAGATTGAAGCTGCCGACACGACAGACGAGCAGGTAGCCGACGGCCAGGTTGAAGAGGCCCCATAGGACATTGACCATCGAGGAGGACAAGCCTACCCCAGGTGGTGATGCGAAGGGGCTCTGGAAGGCATGCCCCGAGATCCCATTGCCGAGATGGGGCAGGGTGTTCGCGAGGAATGCGCCCCCGAAGAAATAGGCCACATAGTGGTACCAGCGCATTGTTGCTCCTTTTTTGTGAAATTGGTCTGGAATTACCGCCTTTATTAGTTGTTGACGCTATTATAGACCGCCTTCAAAAATTAGGCGAGAGAAAGTTACAAGAGTTCCCGCCACTGTCATATTGAATACTGATGAGGACACTTCAACAGGCATACGCAAACGACAAACAACACTCCAACTTACCTTCCCACCTTGGAATTCCCTTTAAATGTTATCTCCCCTGCTTTTTACCCTAAACACCTTTGATAGCTCCTTTTTCCTAACGCAGCGAGTCAAACTCTTCCCTTTCATCTTTCTATTTTACCAAAATAACATTTCAATTTATTACTTACGACACCAAATAAACAATAACCACAATCAATACATTTAGATTCAACCGATTTATTGTCTTGAAATTTGTTAACAATATTGGGTTCAATAATAAATGGGCGGCACATCGATACAAAGTCAATCTCACTGTTTTCGATTATATTTTTTATATCTTCCAATTTTCTAATCCCTCCTACAACGATTACAGGAATATTAACATTCTTCTTAATTCGTTCGGCTGACTTCACATTGTAATTGTAAATAGGTTTATATCTTTTGATCAATAAGGGTGCAACTATTTTGAAAAAGCTCCTTTTAAATGAAGAATAGTTTTTGAAATCTGGTAATAGAGCAAGCATCGCATCCACGGGAATTTTGGGCACTCGGACTGTGTCGAGACCTTTGAGTCCATATCCGCATGAAACCTCTATGGCATCACAGCCATCTCCTTGCAACAGTTGGCAACCTTTTATCATTTCTTCAAGTTCTTTTCTATTTCTATTTTCATCAAAAGCACTGACCTTCACCCAAATGGGGTAACGACCAACTTTCTCTCTTGATCTCCGTAAGATTTCCCTCACTATTCTGAATCGATTTTCAACGCTTCCACCCCAATGGTCTTTTCTTTTATTAAGAAAGGGAGACAAAAATTCAGACAAGAGGTAGCCGTGCGCTGCGTGAAGTTGGACCCCGGTGAATTCAGCTTCTTTCGCCCGCTCAATCGATTTAACAAAGCAATCTATAATATCTTGAATTTCATTCTCACTCGCTTCTTTAGATTTTTCTCCAAAATAATTCTTTGTTGGACTCGCAGAAAGTAGAACGCCTCCTGTGATTTTTGAACTGGTCTGACTCCCACCGTGTCCAACCTGCAGAATGACAGGGATATTATAATTCTTTAGTCTCAAATTGAAGGCTTTATAATCCTTAACATACTCATCTTTATCAAACATGCGCTGGTTGAACAATGTTCTTCCGTTTTGCTTAATCCCCACATACCCGGTGATGATTGCTCCCGCACCACCTTTTGCCAATTTCTCATAAACATCATATAGCTCTTTTAACGGTTTCCCATATTGATCCCCCATGCCTTCATGTGTTGCCGAACGCAGGATCCTATTTTTCAATTCAGTGGTTCCGATCATGCTTTTCTCAAATACCTTTTTCATAAAAATATCCCTCCTTCCGAGAGTAAGAAGTTATTCCTTTGACAAATGCTATCTCCTATCAAAGAATGTCTCAATTATCAATTAAACATCGATCGATTAAAGATGCCAAAACGAGATCAGGCTTATCGATTGCGGGTGAAACAAGCACTATTAGGGAAAAAAGATTTGATCATGACTTCGGGCAGAAGTCCTCTTTTTTCCAAATCCAGCCGATCAAAAAAGCCATGTTAAGGCTTTCACCTAAAAGTCTTCAGAAGAAAGATGGCCTGGGAGTTGACGATTACGGGTAAAAGTGTGTTTAAAAAAGGCAGGGCTATTATGGCCCTGCCTTCTATAAATCCCATTTCAGAAATGCATACGGTGCGAAGGCCATGGGGTCAACTTCGGCCACAACTTTGCCCTTACGCATAGAGTTATTCCCGATGGTGTATATCGCCCCCAGCAGTCTCACAATTTCCACTTCAACCCAAGGTTCATAATCAGAAGGCCGCAGTAAAATTTCAGCTTTGCCCGCCTCTGTTGAGTTCGGACGAACCTCCACTTCTTCCCTGACAAGACGTGGATGATAGTCGAACCCCATGCCCTCGGGCGATGGAAAATGTTTGAAGTTGTAGTGGACATCCACGTAGCTCCCACCTGTTCCAAAAACCTCGCCAAAGATATCTTGAGCTTCATCAACGTTGAATTTGCCAGTCAGCTCTGCTCTCACCTCGAAAAAGCGCATGCTATGGCGCTCAGCCAGGCCTTCCGCAACCTTTCCACGGCGGTTAAACTGAATATTTGCTATTTTCTTGGGATACCCGAAGATCTCACGGCCCGCAGCCATGGCCATGCCATTTGTAATGGGCATGGAAAGGCAGTAGTTGCCCTCTTCCCCATTGAACTCGGCCCGCAGAAAGAGGGCGCTCTCTGAATAACTCACCCCAAAATTGGTTCTTGGATAGTTGGCCACCAAAGCAGTAGCGAGAGGCTTTCGAGCCGGTTTGAGTGGCGGTGGGAGTAATCGTTTGACAATGTCTGGCTTTGTCTCCCACAAGACTCTCAGCATTTCAGCATCGTAGAAATCAAATGTTTCCCGGAGATTCTTGGTGATCTCTTCAAAAGTTTTCAGAAAGCCCATGGTAACTCCCTCATTCCTTTGATTTTAAACTTACGGCATAGATTCAGAGCATTTTGCCCTATTTAGGCAATTCAAACGTTCCTGTGAATCTTGCGCAACTTTGGCAAGTTCCTGAGCCTCCAAAGGCGTAAGAAAATCCCTTGGAGGCATCGTATCGGCACCTTCTGGAAACTCCTTCTCATAACATCCTCCAAAAGGTTAGAGGTTAGGTTGTGAGGTTGATTAGAGATAGGTGGGAATCAGTAATTACAAATACTCTTAAATAACATAACAGTCAAGGGAAAAATTCCCTCGTGTCATTTAAAAATTAAAAGTGCACTGGTTTTTATGGATTTAAAGTTTAAAAGTGCACCCTTCTTTAATCTGACGAAGAGACATAATCTAAAGAAACCAAAAGGAGGTTTTAGATTATGTCCCAATTGCACAAACGATTTACTTCACAGCAAGTCAAAGAGCTTCTTGACCGTTATGCAAAGAATGAAATCGAA
>Ga0209777_10007531_pt1 | contig 12072 bp, 13 predicted proteins | sample FrelakmetHBP12HB_FD_187147 | JGI IMG/M metagenome (GOLD analysis project Ga0209777, IMG submission 187147) | Freshwater lake sediment microbial communities from the University of Notre Dame, USA, for methane emissions studies -HBP12 HB (SPAdes)... | ecosystem: Environmental > Aquatic >... | reverse complement strand
AACCCAGCGCGAAGGTCAGCTGCAAGTGCCCGATGTGCGAGCAGGAACTGGTTTCGCAGTGCCGGGAAACCCTGGTTTGCCAGCCCTGTGAGATCAAGCTGAAACAGTGCCCGACCTGCGGGCGGCTTTACCAGAGCGACTTGAAAAGTTGCCCGACCTGCGAGACCTGCCGATGAACGAGAAAATGACCATCATCCTGTTTTCCGGCGAGCTTGATAAGGCTTTGGCCGCCTTTACCCTTGCCACCACCGCCGCCGCCAGCGGAATGGAGGTCACCATTTTCTTCACCTTCTGGGGTTTGAACCTTCTGAAAAAATCCAATTTTTCCCTTTCCCAAACCCAGCTCCTGATGCAGAAGATGCTGAATCTCATGAACCGGGGATTTCCGCTCTCCCGCCTGAACATGCTGGGCCTGGGACCCTGGATGATGAAAAAGCTGATGCGGAAAACCGGGATGGCCTCGCTCGAGGACATGATGAAGACCGCCCGGGCGCTCAAGGTCAAATACATCGCCTGCACCACTAGCTGCGGGGTGATGGGGCTGGGCCGGGAGCAGCTGGTCGACACCGTGGACGATTTTACCGGGGCGGCTACTTACCTGGCCATCGCCCGTGATTCAAAAATAAATCTTTTTATTTAAACGCGAATAATGCAGGTTATATTTGCGAATATCTTGTAGTTGCCCGATTTATCGGGCAATTTTAAAAACCGCCGATGAATCGGCAGACTACAAAAAAATCCCCTCTAGAAGCTGATTCAATTAATTCAACAACGCTTAATAAATGAAACCGAACAAAACCCTCGACTGCATCGGACTTTTCTGCCCGATGCCGATCGTGAAAACCAAGGAAGAGATGGACGCGATGAAATCCGGGGAGGTCCTGGAAGTGATCGCCGATGATCCCGGGTTCGAGAAGGACCTGCCCGCCTGGTGCGGGATGACCGGGGAGCAGTTTTTGGAAATGAAAAAAGAAGACGGAATCCTGAAGGGTTACGTAAGGAAAAAATAATCAAGTTGCAGGTGTCATTCTGAGCCCTGCGTGTCCCGGGTGAAACGGCGGGAAGCCTGTCGAGGGGTGAAGAATCTCGATTGATGGGTTAATATTTTTTTCGTAGGGGAGCCCCTCCGCGGGCTCCCGGTGTTATTAAACAGGAGAAAAAATGGCGACTTTAAGCGAAAAAATTCTCGGCTGCTGGAAATTGGTTTTCTACGAATTCAAAAGCGCGGACGGACCGGTTCCCCACCAATGGGGGAAGGACCCGGTCGGGATCGCCATTATCGATAAAAGCGGATACATGTCCGTCCAGATCATGCGCCGCGACCGCCCGCTTCTCGCCGGCAAGTCTTCGACCCCGGAGACAATCAAGGCCGCCTTTCAGGGCTATACCGCGTATTTCGGCCCCTATCAGGTCAATGAGAAAGACGGAACCTTTACCACCCACGTAGAGGGTGCCGTGATCCCGGACTGGGTGGGGGGAGAGCAGTTCCGCTACGCGGAGGTGACTGATACCCAGATAGTTTTCCGGACACCCCCGGTCCGGGTGGGAAAGGTCGAGGCGGTGGGGAGACTGGTCTGGGAAAAGATCAAGTAGCAGGGGATCCGACCCAGACTTCGCCCGGTTGGCTTTCGCTGCGCTTCAGCGGACTTCAGGGCTTCGTCGGGCTCGCAGAGCTCGGTAGCCGGTAACCGGAAACCAGTTTCTCTCTGTCATCCTGAGCGTCAACGAAGGATCTGGTTTTGAAATCTTCCTAACAAATTATAGATTCTTCGGCTACCCCTCAGAATGGCGGGATTTGTTAACGAGAGATTCTTCATCCCGCCCTTGGCGGGACTCAGAATGACAACCTGAAAAATCGGAGGCCCGGTCATCTGACCCGGCCTCCAGCTTATTTCGCAAAGCTTCCCTCGACTGCAATACCTCGGGATCTAATTAAAAAGCCTTGCCTTGTTGTTTCCGTGTTCCTTTTATTTATGCCGAGATTTATCGAGAGACGGCTTAGTGCCTACTCGTTTAAATTTCCCCGCTAGCATCCTGGTAATCTGGATCATGATGAAATGGTAGACGGGGAAGCAAAAACGCTTGAAGAAATAGAGGAGCTTGATGTCAAAAGAAGTAATCACCAGGAACTTGTTCTTCTCGACCGCCTTGACGATCAGGTCCGCCACCCGCTCCGGCGTGACGGTACGGCGGGAGAACTTTTCCTTCAGGGCCTTGACCTCGGGATCGTTGGCGTCCACGCCCAGGATCTCCACCGTGTTCTTCAAGGGTGTTTCGACCGCCCCCGGGCAGACCACGGTTACGCCGATGTTATGCATTATCAGGTCGTAACGGAGAACCTCGGAAATTCCGACCAGCCCGAACTTGGTGGCGGCGTAGGCCGCGTGCAGGGGCAGGCCGATCAGGCCGGAAGTCGAGGAAACGGTAACGATGTGACCCCGCCCGGCCTTGATCATCTCGGGAAGGAAACACTCGATCCCGTGGATCGGCCCCCAGAGGTTCACGTTGATGATCTTCTGCCAGTGCGCGTGGGTCATATCCTCGACCAGGGCGTAGAGGGCGATCCCGGCGTTGTTGATGATGATGTCCAGCGGCCCGGATTCCGAATGGATTTCATCGGCAAAAGCTTTCACCGCGTCGTAACTGGAGATGTCGAAGGGTTTGTGTTTAAGAACCTTTCCGGGCAGGGATACCAGGCGGGCGGTTTCCTCCAGGCCGGGTCCGTTCCGGTCGGTGAGAAAGAGGCTGGCGCCCCGCCGGCCCATGGCCAAGGCCGTGGCCCGGCCGATCCCGGAGGCGGCGCCGGTGATAAGAATCTTGGTCCCGGCTTGGATTTTCATCTTTTTCTCCTTGAGAAAAATCATATCACAGCCACCCGGCCGGTCAATCAAATTTCCCTTGCCATCTTCGCCAGGTCATTGTAAATGTGGTTAGTGATTATTAAAAAACACTTATCATTAAAACCAATAATATCCCCCTCACTTTTATCCTTTTCCCTCAGGGGGGAGGGGAGGGTGAGGGCTGATTTCCAATTTAATTTACTTATTGTTGCGCTCGGCCTGGCGTTCATTTTGATAATGTTAGCGGGGCCGATCCGGGCTGAGGAACCAGCTCCCGGCCCGGTTACGGCTTCGGTCCTCTCGCAATTTTCCCCGGAAAATCAGAAAAAACTTCTTACCGGGGAGGCCATCTTTGAACACGTGATCGCCAAAGGGCCGGACGGGAAGGACGAAGGACACGGGCGGGGCGCGGTGCTTGTCAATCGTCCCGTGGAGGAATGCTTCCGAGTCTTCCTCGATTTGGATCAGCAATACAAGTATTTCCCGAAAATGACGGTGAGCCGAGTGCTGGAGCGGGAGGGCAACCGGGCCCGGATGTACAAGGAACTTGATTTCACCATCTTTACCGTCAAGTACACGCTCATTGTCACCATCGTTCCGGAAGATTTCCGGGTGGATTTCGTCACCGACCCGAAAGGGAAGAACAGCTTCAAACTCAGCGCCGGATTTTTCCGTTTCGTAAAAGTGGACGAAAAAACCTCCCTCTTATTCTACGAAATGACCCGGTTGGAAATCGGGTTCAAAGTCCCCGGATTTATCAGGACTTATCTGTACACGCATCTGTCCGCCCGGGATCTACCCCCGATTGTGACGAATATCAAAAAGCGGATCGAGTCGGGCGGGAAGTGGGTAAAATAATCGTTCCAAAAATAAATTTCAAATTTCAAAATCCAAATGTCAAAGGAAGCCTAAAGTTCAAAGAATAAAAGTTTTAGTCATTTCGGCTTGGGATTTTATTTGGCATTTGAACTTTGACATTTGACATTATCATTTGCCGGTTACCGTTATTTCTCCCGTCTTCCCATCCACTTCCACCCGGTCGCCGGTTCGGATCTTTTCAAAGAGGTCGTCGGAACCGTATTCCACCACCGGGACCCCCCGCGAGAACCAGGTCTCGGCGAGAACCGTCCCGGAAACAAGCAGGGAATCGGCCCGCTGGACGATCATCGCCGCCGGGCGGCCTTTTTCATACATCCTCTGCAGCAGCACCATCCCGGTATAGGTCAACCCGATCGCCGCCGGGAAAACCAGCACCTTTCCCCGGATTTTCTTTTTGTAAAGCTCGTGGTGGCGGTCCTGGATCTCGGAGCGCTTGCTCGGCAGGAGGTTGGCCAGCTTGGTGAAGGCCGCGGTGAAGTTCATCGGCATCCGGGTGACTAGGGCGGGTCCGCTCGCGCGCCCGCCAAACACCCCTCTGCCCTTTAACGTGGTCATGGCTTTACCCCGCAACCTTTCAGGCAGTCTTCCCGGGTGCCATAGATGGTGTCGGCCAAGTAGTAATAACACTTGCCTGAAGAAGTGAGCACGATTTTCCCGGGCCGCACCGTCAGGGCCGCGAGCGGGCAATAGGTATTAAGTTCCACCCCAGCGGCGACGACTTTTTGGTAAGGCTCGGTTTTCCGGAACCGTTCCAGGGAATCGGGAACCATGCAGAACCAGACCGGCTTATTCACCCGCCGGCCGGCGAACCAGGGGGCAAGCTCCATCGCCTCCTCGAAGGTCATCTGGGGGCAGCCGAAAACCACCATCGCCGCCCGGCCGGGGTCCGGCGCGCGGATGGCGTCCAGGTCTTGCTGGGTCACGGTAATCGTTTGCCGGGGCTCGCCGTCAAACACGCTCTTCAGGTCCGGGGCCTCGGGGGTCAAACCTTCCACGTGGAAAAGCGCCACCCCTCCGGCCGCGGCCATGGCCCCGCCCAGGTTCTTAAGCTCGACCCGGCTGAAGGGATAGTTCTCGAGGACCGGCACCCCGTCCACCACCTTATGGCCGATGACAAAGCCGAGCGCGTTGGCGTCCATCTTTTCGATTTGAAGTTTGACCAGAACCTGTCCCCGCCGGTTTTGATCCAGGAGGTACCCGAACTCGGGGGTATACCCGGTGAGCGCGGAACAGAGATCGATGAGAACCGAGTTGCGGTTGGTGCGGGCGCCGAGAACCGAGTTGGCGAACTGAACCGCGGAGGACTCGGCCCAACCAAGGATATCGCCGCGCCCGGGGATGTTCTCGCGGTCGTAACAGACGCAGGAGTAATTCGGGGTTACCCCGAGGGCCGCAAAGGATTTCTCCAGAAAATTCTGCCGGCGGAAAGTGATCCTGTTAATGAGGTTCAGGTCGCGCCCGGGCCGGGGATTGACGGTGGTGGGAACCTTGACCCTGACCCCGTCCGCGACTAGCTGTTCCAGGATTTTGTAATAGGCCCGGAAAATGAAAGCCCCGAAGGAGCCGGCCAGGTGCCCGCTCTTAATCGGCAGAAGCCGCTTCGCTCCGAAGGCTTCCCCGTAAGCGACGAGCGTCCGCAGGGCCCGGGCCAGAGCCTGGCCCTGCTCGCCTCTCAAGATGCTTTCCTGCTCCGGCTCAAGCTTCATCAGGAAGTCAATTTTCTTACCATTATTTGTTTCTATCGCAGGCTAAAGCCTGCGGCTACCGTTTTTATTAGTTTGCCGGGCGGGACGCCCGGCCACCAGATTTATTATTACCTTTGAACTTTCACCTTTGACCCATGACCTAATGTCTGCGCTTTGCTATATCCCCAGCGTTTTCCTTAATGTTCGCATGAATTCTTCTTTATTTAAATCCAACCAGACCTCGGCCACGGGCCGGGAGGTATCAGTCGAGGCAAAGAAACGGGACCAGGTCGGGGAACCGCGGTCGAGGTCCTCCTCCAGGCGCAGGAATTCTGTCCGGGTGATGATTTCCGGATAGAAAAGCCCGGAAAGCCCGACCGCGTCGAATGGATAAAAACCTCCGGTAACGGATTTTTGCAGGCTGATCCATTCCTCCGTCTGGCTCAATAGATACTGGGTGTAAGGGCTTCGGGCTGTTTTCATCCCCTCCTGCCAGAGCTCGTAGGGGAAAACCACGTCTTCGGTCAGATCGAGGGGCGCGACGACCAGGTTGGTGGCTTTCTGCAGGACATAGTCGGCGGATTCCGGATCCTTCTGAACGTTGATGATGTCGGCCTTCAGGTATCCCTCCGTTCCATATACCACTCCGGCCATCACCAGCATCCCGGCAACCCGGGAGGCGCTTTCCGGGTAATTTTTTATGAAACCGGCCAGGTCGGTGGTGGCGCCGGTGGTGACGATCCAGACTTCGCCTGGGTGCGCATCCACGATTTCCTTCATCCCCCGGACGGCATCGGTGTCCGCCCAGCGCTCCGGGATCCCCTCCGCGCCCCGGAACACGGGAATATCGGTACGGCCGGCCAGCTCCATCAGTTTGAGGCCGCAGTTGTAGGAGTTAAGCGAGGTGGTATTTCCGAAGGAGGCAACCACTCCGAGGACTTTGATCCCCGGGGTCTCCAGGGCGTAACCGAGCATGTAGCCGTCATCGACCTCGTGGACATCCTGCAGGCACACCGAGATATCCGTGGAAATGATGATCTTCCGGGGGGTGCTTTTCGGCGATTCCCCGCCATTGCCGCAGGAGATCAGGAAAAGTAAAACTGCCATGGGGATGGCTGAAACTGAAAACGATATTTTCATCCTTTAGTAAATTAATGAAACATTTCTCTTCCGTCAAATAAGTGTCTTGACGCGGCAACCCAATGAAAAAATAAATGTTTATTCTTTTCTACATCATCATTTTCCTCGTCTTGGGGCCCGTTGATTTCGAACGAAATGAACCAGGCAAATCAAGGAATCCAGGCCAGCCAGATTGACGCGATGAGTCATAAGTACTTGATATTATTGATATAAATATTTGATGCCCCAACAATAATATATTAAACTTCAACCTTATGAGAAACCTGATACCAAGTAAAAATTTCATCAACACTATTTCCGTGTTCATTCTGCTTTTAGCCCTGGCGCCTTCCGCTCCGGCCAAGGAAAAACCTCAATACCACCTCAAGCTGGCCACGATCGCCCCGGAAGGGAATGGCTGGGCGGATGTTTTTCACAATTACGCGGACTACGTGGAAAAAGCATCCGGCGGCCGGATTAACGTGATTCTCTACCTGGGAGCGATCATGGGAGATGAACCGGATGAGGTCAGGAAACTCCGGATCGGGCAGATCCAGGGGGCGGTGGTCACCCTGATGGGGATGGGGATAGTCGCCGAGGAGTTCAAGGTCCTAGAACTTCCCCAGCTGATCATGAATTTTCAGGAGTCAGACTATGTCCAGGAAAAGCTCTCCCCGGTTTTTGAGCAGATCCTCAAGGAACGTGATCTGATGCTGGCCGGCTGGTCGGAAGTCGGCTATGTCCGGATCTATACCCGGATCCCGATCAACTCGATCCAAGATTACGATAAAACCAAGTTTTGGTCCTGGGTCGGGGAGCCGGTAGTTGAGGAGGCCCTCCGGACCCTGGGGGTTAAAAATCTTATCCCTTTATCACTCCCCGAGGTTTTGAACTCGCTCCGGACAAACATGGTTGATTCCTTCATCGGTTCCTGCCTTACCATCATTCCCCTGCAGTGGTACCCGGAGACCAAATACATGTCCGATTTCACCTACGGTTATTCGCCGATGGTGGTTCTCCTGGATAAGAAATACTTCGACCAGCTTCCTCCCGATCTTCAGGGGATTGTGTTAAAAGGATGGCGCTTATTGCTTCCGGACCTGACCCGGAAGGTGAGGGAAGACGAGGGAATAGCCTGCCGCGGGCTTAAGGCGCGCGGATTAATAGAAAATCCTTCCAGTCCGGAACTACTCCGGGAAGTCAGGAAGCGGGCCATCGAGGTCCAGGAGAAGCTGGCGGGAAGGTATTATCCCCTCTCGCTCCTCCAGAAGATCCGCGGAGTCCTGGACGAGTTCCGTCTCCAATCCCATTCCAGTCCTTCCCCATAAAGATTTCTACAGGGTTGTTTCGGGGAACAGAATCCTATCCGTTCTTGGGTTTAACTCGAAACCCGAAACTCGAAACGGCGAAAATGTAGCTTGGTTACTCCGGATTGCTTTCGACAAACTTCTTGAAATTATACATCTCCTTGCGCATGAGGATGGTGGTAACGTACTGGATCATGCGCGGAGAGGGAACGCACGAGAGGGTAATGTCCAGTTCGCAGGTGGCGAAAACGGAATCCTTTCCCTTGGGAACGAAAATGCAGCTTCCGGAAAGGTTGAGGATTTCTTTGGCGGACCCGACGCTGACACAGCGCAAAAGGTTTTTTTCGTCGTCATAGGAATAATCCAGGGCATAGCTGATCCGGCTCAGGGAAAAATCGTGCAGGAATTCCACCCGTTTACCCCTGCCATCGGGATAACGTTCAAGGATCCGGGTTTTTTTCACTCCCGAGGACCACTCCGGGTATCGCTGAAAGTAACCGAGAAGTTCGCAACAGCGCTTCGCGGAGGCGCCGATGGTGATGGTTTGGGCGGGTGTATAACGGCTGATCGGGGCCTCAGTATCGGAGGAGAACAGGTCCGCGAAGATACTCTCGGAAAGCTGGAGCCCGATCAGGTACTTAGCCGATTGCCGGGAGAAATACGGATTCCCGATGCAGTAGATAACCTTTCCCTTGGCATCGATATGCAAATCAACTTCGGGGATGAACAGCTTAATTTCCAGTTCATGCGCGGGCGGCAAATCGTGATTGGCGAAAATTCCGATTCCTACCGGCGAAATGTCGTGGGTGATCCCGTCAAAACTCTTGCTGGGGCAGGAAACGAAATACTTGTAATTGGCTTCGATCCGGGGATAGGCGCGACTGACTCGATTTGGTTGAGGAGGATTCATTGTTTGCGTCTGGAAAAAACTTCTGCTTACAACATACCATCGGTAAATTGTTTATTCAAGCATTAATTTTGTCATTCTCCGTGTTCTGGCAACGGGATCACCTTTCCGCGGACTGTTTTTTTTTAATGAATATTTAACTTTCCCCACCGCGGCTCGTACTGCAATCCCAGGACAAAGCCGGGGAAGAGTTTCAGGTTGCGGTTACCGTCCGTCCGGCTCCAGAAATCGAGGCCCAGTCCTGCCTCATCCCGAAGCCTGGAGCAGAGAAAATTAAGCGTGGGCCCGGCGTAAAGAGAAACCTGGTCCAGGACCCGATAGCCGACCGAGACGCGCAGGCTGTCGATAAAATCCAATTCATCGTTATAGACATAATCCGCGTAGAGCTGGTGGTGAGCCGCGTCAATGTCCACCCATACCGGCTTGGCTTCGAGATGACCACCCAACCCAAAAACAGTTTGGGAATATTCCTGCTTTCCAAAGGGGTGGATGCCGAAGCCCAAAAGACCGTAAAAGTGCCGGCTTCCCATTTTGAGACCAATATTCAAGGGGGAGAAATCACTGCCCCAGATTGTGGGTTCCAGGATTCCATTACCGGCGTAATTGATAATCCCGATGGAAGCTCCGTCCATTTCATTGGCTACGTTGACCACCCCGATCTGGGTGCCATGGACTACGTTTCCGTAGTTGATCACGCTCAACTGCAGGCCATGTACTTCTCCAGAAGATACATTGATTACGCCTACTTGCGCGCCCGTGATGGATCCGGCGAAGTTGACGGCGGCGCTGACTTGGGCGCCGCGGACGTTTCCCAAGGAGACGTTGATGGCGCTGGAACCCTGAAAACCTTTGAGCGAATCCGCGACATTCACCGCGCTGGTAAGCTGGGTGCCGGTGACGTGTCCACGGGAAACGTTGACCGTACTGGAGACCTGCATTCCCTGGAACGGGCCGGAATAGTTAAGTACCCCAGCGGCCTGGACGCCCCGGACGGGTCCCAAGGCGACATTGGCTACGCCGGATCCCTGCAGTCCGTTCAGATGGCCTCCGGCATAATTGAACACCCCGGCCAACTGAGCTCCTTTGACATCCAAGGATCTGACCGCCCCGATTCCGGATAGTTCCGCCCCCGAAAGGATATCGCTCCAATCCAGATAGAGATTGATCGAGAAATAATTCTTCACCCGGTATTTGATGGAAGCTCCATAATTGGTGCTCAAACCGGGAATGAAGGAGAAGCTGACCGGGCGAACGACCTCTTCTTTGTCCGGCTGGGCGGGAAGCGAAAGGGCTTCGGCGGGTTTTCCCCCACGGGCGGAGACCGTCTCTGGTTCGATCTTCTCCAGGGAGTCGGGGTCCAGCCGGGTTTCCCGGCCTTCGACGAGGGTGATCGTCCCTTGGCGCAGCTGGTTATTCAATTCCAGGGAAACCTGGTAGGCGCCGGGCTCCAGGCCCAGGTTCATGGACCGCCCGCCGGGTTTATTGATCTCGGCCACCAAGTGGCCTTCGGCGTCGCGGATGAACAGGCGTCCTTCCATCCCGGGGGCCAGAACCAGGATCGCGGAAGCGGCGTGGAGATCGGTGATCACCAACTCCCCGCTGCCGGCCAGCTGGATGTCGTAATTGGGATGTTGCGGGCCGGGTTGGGTCAGTTCGGTGCGGGCCAGGGTTTCGTTGAAAGCATATCGATAGGCCTCGTTGAGGGTGATGCGTCCGTCGCGGCTTTCATCGGCGGCCCCGCGGAGCCCGGAGACCAGGTAGTGGGTAAAGAAAGAGCCTCCGACCCGGTCGGACTCCTGGGCGGTCTCATCGGACGAAGCGGAAGTGAGAAAGGCATGCCCCCGCACCTGGGTCGAGGTATCCACCAGGAGCGGCGCCTGCCATTTTCCGCCTTTCCCTCGGGTCAAAGCCCCGGAAGCGCACGAGTCGAGGACGGCGATGCGCACATCGGCCGGCAGGTTCTCCAGGGTCTGACGGATCTGGGGATAGGTGAAGTGCCGGTCATCCAGGAGCAGACCCTCTTCGTCGGAGTGCCCGGAATAGTAAAAGAACAATTCGGTGCGGAGACCCCGGGCCCGGGCTTCGGAGAGCAGGACCTTCATCCGGAGGAAGGCCGTCTCCAGGGCGTCGGGGCCGGGTTCCAGAAGCAGGATGGTATCTTCGGGCGAGATGCCGCCTAAGTCACGCAGGACTCGGGCTACCGCCCGGGCATCGGATTGGGCATAGTGCAGGAGCACACGCTGGGGCCCGCCGTTGTTGGCGCCGGCCACCAGGGCAAAACGGCGAAGGGTGTCGGAAGCGGGGTTGTCGGCCCCGGCCGCTGGGGCCGGAAATCCGGAGACCGGCCAGGCAATCGCAAATAACAGGACCAATAAAGCCGACAGGCGGAATCTGACGATAGTCTTCATGGTTTTCCCTCCCGGGAAGAAGGTTTGCTTAACAGAAAATCGACTTGGCGCAGGCCGTCCGGAAGGGTCAGGGTATTTTTTACCTCGGCCCCGAGGGCCCGCCCGGCGGCTAAAACTATTTCGATCTCAATCGGCTGATCGGAGGTGACGAAGAAAAAGCGCTCGAAATCCGGTGCATCGTCGAGTTCATAGGCGCGGGGAAGGGCCTGCGCACCTTCCCGGTTAAGCGTGGTGGGATCGTCGGGAGAAGCCGGAAAATGGAGAGTGACCGCGCCCCGTCCATCTACAGAGATAATCACCCCATCGGCGGCCCCGGCGGCCCGGTAACTGACCTGGAGCACATCTCCCGGCCGGACCCGGGATCTGCGGCCCAGTTCCTCCACACCCTGCGGGACTTTCCGGTAGATTATCAGGCCGGGGCCGCCCTTGACCCGGGTGGTTTGCAGGTTCACCTCCGGTCCCCGTTCCAGAGGCAGGATGACCAAAAATAGGATGGCCGCCGCGGCGGCCAGGGTGGGAGCCAACACCCAGGCACGGGAACGGGCCGGCCGGGTCCGGGGTTCCGATCGGGTCAGGGACAGGCGGCGATTGATTTCGGCCGTGATTCTCTCCGGGGGATGGGCGGCCAGGATTTCCCGGTCGGACGCGCGCAGACGGTTGAGGCGGTCCATCCCGCCGGGTTCCGCCTCCAGATCCCGGAGGATCTCGGCCTCTTTTTCCGGAGAAAGCTCACCCAGGACGAGTTTTTCCAGCAGCAAATCCGGCACGACTCTTTTCGGGCTCATTTTCAGACTCCTTCCAGATTTTCCAGATTGGCGCGGAGGGATCTCAGGCGCTTGCGCACGCCGGACACGGAAAGCCCCACCTCCAGTGCCACCTCTTCCAGGGTCAAATGATCCAGCAGGTGAAGGACGGCAATGGTGCGGG
>Ga0209777_10007530_pt1 | contig 12072 bp, 19 predicted proteins | sample FrelakmetHBP12HB_FD_187147 | JGI IMG/M metagenome (GOLD analysis project Ga0209777, IMG submission 187147) | Freshwater lake sediment microbial communities from the University of Notre Dame, USA, for methane emissions studies -HBP12 HB (SPAdes)... | ecosystem: Environmental > Aquatic >... | reverse complement strand
GCTTTTTTAGCATCTTTTTGGTAGTAGAAATAGTAGTCTTCATATTTATTTATTTGGCATGCGTGGTAGTTAAATAGAATATTTTTATATTCTTCCAGAGTTAGTGATAGGATTTCGGCGATTACTAAATCATTTTGAAATTCTTGGAATGCTATGTAGTAGTATTCACCGTATTGTTGGTATACATTTAATTTCATAAGTCCTCCGTTAATGTTTCCATTATAATAATTGGTTCTAGATATTCTAAAAATTTTTCAGCATCCTTTTCATTTTTAAAGAGAAAGGGAGAGTCATAGTAGGCGTTAAATTTTTTCATTAAGTCTTCAAACGAAGGGATTAATCTTTTTTCATATAAGTAATCGTAGTTGCCGAAATTTTTGCTGGAGAAGAATGTTGAGAAATATAATTCATCCATTGATAATACAAAGCTATTTTTAGTTGAAAAAGTAGTCATTTCAAGATCATGATTGTATTTTTTTATTTCTAATTTCATAGTTTAAGACTCCTTTTTAAAATGAAAGTTTATGGTTGAGAGTTTTGTAGATCAAATAGTGATTTTTACATACAATAAAAATTATGATATAAAAGACAAAATACCAGCTTATATATAGAGGGGAGAAAGACTTTTGAATTTTACCAAAAAGTTGAGTTTGAGGGTTCTTAAAATTTTTATATATTAGTTAGAGTAATAAAATAAAAATGTTTAAGTTAATTTATTTGTTCTCTCCTATTCATTCTCAATAGATAGAATGTTTTTGTATTTTATAATTAATTATAACATATTAGGGGGTAAATGTAAATAAATATTACAAACGCCTTATAAAAAAATTGTGCATAAAAAGTGGCAAATGACTTTTGAGTCACAATTGAATGGTGGTGAAAAATGAAGGAAAATGAAGGAAATTAAATTTGTGGCCAAAAACGTCTTTTGAAACTTTACCAAAGAATTGAGTTTGAGGGCTATTTATGTTAAAAAATTAACAGATTAAAAAAGAAAAGTATTAGAAAGATGTTAGAAAATATTTTTAAAAAGTGTTATAAAGTGAGTGAGTTCTTGTATTTTTAAAACAAATTTAATTTTTTAAAATTTTAGTTTTAAAAACAGATAATTAGGAATTTGTTAGAATCGACATGATTAGATAAGGTTCTAATTTTTTTATTGTGTTTTCAGCATCTATTCTATTTTGAAAATAGCATTCTCCATTTATTGCACGATAAGCGTTATTATTTATTAAAATGTTTTGATATTCTTTAAATGATAGTCCTAAATATTCAGCTATATCGATATCAACATTATAAGAACTAGTTGTTATAAAAAAATTAACACCGTTATCAATCATTAGTTTTTCCATAAATATCTCCTTTTTTGTAAATAGTTTTTTAATAAAATAATGAAAATGTTAAAAAGTGATGTTTTTCTAGGATTGTTTGATATCAATAATAGTAATCATTTTCACCCAAGAGAAACGAATGGATAAAAAGTTAAAAAATATTTATATTAAAAAAGTATTTACATTGTTAAGATTGCCATAATTAGATAAGGTTCTAATTCTTTTATTGCTTTTTCAGCGTCTTTTTTATTTTTAAAGTAGTAGTAGTTTGGTAGGCGCTCGTGGGAGTAGCCCCCCACACTGGATCAGGATCTCCTTGTATTCAGTGAGTGTGAGTCCCAGCAGGTCTGAAATACAGCTGTCAAGTGAGCTCAGAAGGTCGGATCTATCTTCTATCTCTAAGAAGTATCTGTTATTGTGATTACGCGATTCAGTGATTCTGAGTTTCATATAGTTATCCTCCTCTACTTTTTTTATTATTCCATCAGCTTTTTCATGATCAGGTAGGGTTCCAGTGCTTCCACTGTTTGCTCGGCGTCCTGGTGTGTAGGGAAGAAGAAAGAATTACGATCGGTAATGTCGCAGTAGGCGCCGCACTCTAAGAGAATACTCTGATAGTCCTCTCGGAAGATGCCGAGCTTGATGGCAATAAGTAGGTCCTTGGTGAAGCACAGACCATGATTGCCCACCAGTCCCAGGAAGTATTCGGTTTTATCATTCGATAGAATGGTTAGTCTCATTTTGATTTTCCTCTCATTCATTTAGGTGAATTGTTCACTCCGTTAGTTTTTTCATGATCAGATAGGGTTCCAGAATCTCTACTACTTTTTCCGCTTCCTCTTTGGAGTTAAAGTAGTAGTGGCCGTAGAGGTCCCAACTCCTTCTCTCGATGTGGTAGAAGGCTCCATAGTTGGTCAATATCCTTTCGAAGTCCTCACAGGGTATTCCCAGCCGGCGGGCGATGGCATTATCGACGGTATAGTGGTCATACGCAATGTAGTATGCATCTTGGTCAGGGTCCTTATTCACACTCAACTCCATGTCCTCACTCTCCTCTCATTGATTTCTCTTCCCTTTACTCCCACTCTAATCTCTTCTTGTTCTTTACTCTATTAGTTTATTCATCACCAGGTGCGATTCTAGGATCTCTATACATTTCTTGGCATCTATCTTCCTCTCGAAGAAGTATTCATTGTAGATGGAATCGAATTTGGCACCATTGGTTCTCAGGATCTCCTGGTAATCCCTTAGGGGTATGTCTATTGTCTCAGCTACATATCTGTCCTTATACTCATACTCGTTTATGGCGATGTAGTATTTTCTCAGTTGATCGTTTATCTTGACACTCAACTTCATTCTCATTCCTCCATTAGTTTATTCATTACCTGAATGGACTCCAGCTCCTCCAGGGCGCGTTCCGCATTCTCCATGGATTTGAACCAGTGGCTACGAGTGGGTTCTCTCTGGGCGCCATGTCGCTTCAATATGGCTATGTAGTCCTTCAGCGGTATGTTCAGTTCTTCGGCTACATCGCTATCGTCGTCCCATATATTGAACTCGATAAAGTAGGATTCGTCGTATTCTGTGATATTTAGTTTTTGTTTTTTCGGGTTCCTCATAATTAATCTCCTATTAGTTTGCTCATAATTACATGACTCTCTAGTTCCTCGATGGCCCTCTCAGCGTCGTCTTTACTCTTGAAGAAGAGCCCGGTGACCTCGTGTGCGTTATATCTGAGTAGGATCTTTTTGTATTGAGAGAACTCTATATTTAGGGCCTTAGCTATATTTACATCAACAACATAGTGGCATGATATACTGCCTATATCCTCGCAGCATAGGTAGTAGTCTGATTCCTCGGGTCTATCAATTATCGTGAATTTTAGATCCATGCGGATCCCTCCCTTATTTCATCAGTTTATTCATGACCAGGATCGATTCTAACTCATCCACGGCCATCTGTGCATCTTCTTTGTTATTAAAATAGTATTCGTTGTTGCAGGATTCCTGAAAGGCTCCATGGTTCCTTAGGATATCCTGGTATTCCCTCGTGGATAGATTCAGGAGCCTAGCCATGGCTCTGTCTATTGTAGTGCTCTCCATTGTGATGAAGAAATTATGCTCCGCCTTTACGATATTTAGTCTCATATCAATTCCCCCATTAGTGTTGCCATCACGATGTATGGCTCCAGCTCCTTTAATGCCTCCTCAATGTCTGATCGGTCCTTGAAGTAGCACTCACCTAGGATAATAGTGTGGCGAGAGTTATGTCTTTTTAAAATATCGGTATATTCTCCTAGGGATAGCCCAAGATATTTGGCTACGTAGGAATCCATTATGAGCCCGTTGATGCTTAAGAAGTATTCGCCATTATTTCCATGTTGTATGTATTTATCCATTCTTATCCTCCCATTAGCGTGCTCATTATTAGATGTGGCTCCAGTTCTGCTATAAAATTTTTGACGTCTTCCTTTGTAAGGAAGAGTGGTTCGAAGAGATATTCTATTCTCCCATTGTGTTTAGTTATTAATTTTTTCCATTCCTCGTTGGTGAATCCCAGCTTTTCTATTAATGTGCTACTAGGTTTTGTGAATATGTATAAATTATATGTGTCACCAATAAAGTGATTTGGATCGATCGTAGTTATACGATATCTCTCGTCAAAAAAATATGGATATAATTTCATTTCATCACCTCTAACGTAATAGTATCATAAAAACAATTATTTGTAAATATTATTTAAGGAAATAAAATAAATTTAATGTATAACATAAATTGATAAAAACGGAATGAGTATTTAGAATTTCAGACGATTAACGAATTTGTTTTAGTTTGAAAATCTGTTTTAAAACTCGAAAAGCATGCGTCATTTTTTGCTTGCAAAAATGCGCATAAATTATAGTCTATATATTTATAGTCTACATATTTATAGTCTATAGAAAGTTATAAAAATATTACTATTAATAGTTTTGAAGTCTATTTTGTATATTTTTTTTACACAACCTTCATATTATTTTTACATAGCCTTTATATTATTTTTACACAACAATTTAAAATATAAAATAAATTACCTAGCCTTCATATTATTTTTACACAGTTATTTAAAATAAAAAATTATCTATTTTTATATTTTTACATAGCCTCTATATCATTTTTACCTATTTACTTTAAATAAATTACCTAGCCTCTATATTATTTTTACACAGCCTCTATATCATTTTTATACAATTCCTAAGAAAAATATTTTAAATATTTTAAAATTAATGTTATATATAATTGTAACTTTTTTATTTTAATAATAAAAAAGGTTGTGATATAAAAAATGGAACAAATGAGATTTTTTAAAATTCCTAATGAAATAATAAAAGATAAAAAGGATTCCGAAATATTTACATTCATACTACTGATATCAAATTCGAACTACAATAAATGTGAATTATCACAAGATGATTTAATCAAACAATTTGGTCATGATCAGCCATTCTACTCACTGGCGATTAAGAATTTAAAAAAATTCATTATAGTCAAAAAAAATTATTCAATAGGTGGCACTAGGAAAAATGATACATATATTATTAGGGACGTTGATAGTGATTTTACTATGATATACGAAATAACTATTGATAAATTAAAAAATAATTATAAAAATTTGGTATACTATATTAAGTTGAAACGCTGGGTTAATGATAAAAATTTAATTGCAACAGATATTACAAAAGCCAAAATTGCTGAATATTGCGAATTAAATAAAAAAACATCGAATATTTATTTAAAAATATTGGGTGAATTGAAAATAATTAATTTAGAGGAAGCAAAAAATTTAAATTGTTATAATTTAATATTGACAGAGGAATTTAAGATTAAAGAATTGATTAGAAAGATAGAAGAATATAATAAGTTTGGAGATGAATTAAATGCATAAATTTTTTATAATTGAGATTGATAGTCATATAAGAACTATAATGACTTATGAGATGATTGAACAAGAATATCTCATTAAGAGAGAACAATTTAAAAAAGATGTTAAAAATTTAATTTCCTCTGGGTATATTAAATCTTTTTATGAATGTGAAACAGATTCAATTGAACTATATAAGGCGATTCTGGATAAGGACATACCCGCGATAAACGAATTATTAAGTAAAAATGAATAGATGGAAAAGTTAAATTAAATAGAAAAGAAATCGAATCATTGAAGATAATGAAAAAATTAACAGAATAACAATTAAAGGAGAAAAAATATGAAAATAAAAACCGATTTTGTAACTAATAGTAGTTCGACATCTTTTGTAATAGGATTAATAAATGTCAAGCATGATGAATTAAAAGAAAAAATTAAAAATGTTATTTTAAGGGAGTGCACTCAGGCTTCTATAAATGACATGAATCAAATGTATTACAATTTAGGTTTTGATGACATTTATTATTTAATTGATTATAAAGAAGATGATCCATATATGCATATCTGGGTTAGACGTGATGAGTCAATGGATAATGATGAATTAGATAATATTTTATTTGAGTGGGATTGTAATAATGAAGAATCTCCTAAATGGGATCAACATTATTAAGGAGAATTATAAAAAAGTATTTATGGAAGAATATTTACAAAAAGTATCTTATGTGTTATAATAAACTATAAGGTATTTTTTTTAATGGAGGTAAGAGTGTGAAGAATGGGATCGAGAAAGAATACTACGAAAGTGGTGGGGTGGAGACAAAGCACTATTATAAAAATGGTAAACTCCATCGTGAGAATGGCCCGGCTGATATATCTTACTATGAGAACGGTCAAATAAGAATAAAACGCTATTATCTAAATGATCAGCATCATCGAGAAGATGGTCCAGCTATTACATGGTATCGCGAGAATAATCAAATAGAAGCAGAGCATTACTATCTAAATAATCAATGTCACAGGGAAAACGGTCCAGCTGCTATATGCTATCACAAAAATGGTAAAATAGAAAGAAAATGTTACTACCTGAATGATCAGTGTCACAGAGAAGATGGTCCAGCCTTTATAAAGTATGATGAAAATGGCGAGATAATAGATCAGGATTACCTCATTAGAGGAGAAATAATAACTGATGACTTCCAGATATTAGTAATGAATGGATTAGGTATGAAACTATGAAAAAAATGAAAAGTTATGCGCGACGATCGGGGAACGTCTCGAGGCACTACCACGGGAACGGTCAATTGGCGGAGGAATATCACTACCTGAAGAACAATCACCTCCATCGGGAGGATGGCCCAGCCATCGTATTCTACAATGAATATGAGGTGGTCATGAACAAGTTCTACTATCTCGACGGGTATCTGGTCACTGACGAACTGCAGCTCCTGGTAATTCAGGGACTTGAAATGGAAAAGGAAATGGAAAAAATGAAGGAAATGGAAAAAAATAACTGAATAGATTATTATTTTTACGCCTACATTTTTTATTTAATAAATAAAAAGCATATAAAAGCTTATGAGGTGTAGAAATGAAAAGATTAATTAAGGCAGCAGTTGAGATTGATAATATGACAAGAGTTCCTCCGATGATCCAACAAAAAGGTCCAGATGGATACGATAGTTTCCAGGATTTTATTGACAAAGCTACTGATGAAGAGATTGAAAATTATAAAGGACAAATGGATCAAGAGACTTTACGTCAAATGGAACAAGAAAAATTCCAAGACGAGAGACATTGGTAATGGATAAATTTACAGAAGAGATCATTAGTTTAATAGAGTCACATTATGTATTAAATCGTATTCTTGGAAACGATTATAAGTTTGAGACAATAAGAGATGAAGTAGCTATCATACTTTATAAGAATTTACGAGTAGTTATTTTAGATGATTCATTTATTTTTGTAAATATTAAATTAGATCATCGATTAAATAAGAGATCTATATATAAATTATGTAAGGGATTATGTTGTAAAGTTGAACATCGATTCTGCACATATAATAAGAAGGAATTTATTAATCTTATTACCTTAATTAATATCCCCGAACAACAATATGAGATCTTAAAAATATTTGAAATGATTTTAGAATTAATACCATAATTTTTCTATAAAAATTTTCTACAGAAATTTTTAAATAAGTATTTACTTTAAATATCTTATGTATTATAATAAATCATAAGGTATTTTTTTAATGGAGGTAGACATGGAATTTACGATTGATGATTCACTACTGCATGAGGGGTGCTTCATACGACATGAGGCGTGCTTCATACGATTGCGCGACGGGGGTGATACATACTCATTCGGCAGGAAGAGCATCTACTCATGCAATGATTTCTGTTTTCAGATAGGGATAGAGGACCGCGAATTCAAGATGACGAGGAAGATAAAGCGCATCCTAAACTCCAACAGGGGTAGATACTTCAACGACCACGTCGGCTATGTATTCTACGATAGGCACGACTGTGAGCGGGCCTTAGAGCAGCTAAGGGAATTGCTGGATCCCCATCTGGTAATGCTAAAACTAACAGAATAATGGAGGTAAGTATGAGAGAATTATTAGATAGTGAAATTGAAAAAATAGATAATGACTTTAGAACAAAAATAATTACGATGGAAGATGTTATTTCTATTATAGAGACTTATAAAGATTATTTTGATGATTTATATGAAAATTATTTTACGGGCAGAGGGTATTGGGATTTTTGGTCAAGTGTAGCTCAGCATGTAGTTTTGTCTGAAGAATTCATGGAAAAATTTGAAGATCGATTTAATTGGTATATATTATCAATTCATCAAAAAATGTCTGCAGAATTTATTGAGAAGCATTTTTCTAAATTATGCCTACACAATTTACTAAATAGCAAACATATTTTAACAGAAGTAAAATTACAATTAAGTTGGATAGTAAATTTAAATGAGATATATAAAGAACATCCTTTGAAGGATTTAATAAAAACAGTAAGAAGAAAAAATCTTAAAAATAAAAGACTTTTAACTTTAGATGAAGTAGAACCATATTTAATAATGGAAAAATTAATGAGATAAGAAATAGGAGATAACATGAATATTTATATTAAAGAAGAAATTTTTAATAATGGAATAAGTAAAATTTCAATGCATGCAAGTGATTTTCCAGACATAAAAGATATTTGGACATTTATTGACCATGAACCTGTAAAATATAATTATTACAACATACCAGGTTTTGTATCTAGAAAATGTGCAGAAGAAATTTGTAAAAAATTTAATAAAGAAAAAATAACAAAATTTATAGATGCGATAATGTTTGTTCAAAACGTCGCCGAACCATATTTAATAATAGAAAAATTAATGGAATAGGTTTATTTTTGTTAAAAAATATGATATAATAAAAATGATGGTAAATGCTTCATAAAAAAATTTATACTAGTTATGAGCGAAGAATAAAAGAAAAAATTTCTTTTATTTTTTGTTAATTTTTGTTAAAAAACATGATATAATAAAATAAAGGGATGTGATGTAAATGATAGAACAAGCAAGAGCATTATTGAATATATTGTTGAAACGTGGGTTTGAAGCTTATTTTATAGGTGGGAAATGTCGTAATGAATTGCATAATCAATATCACGAACCAAAAGTAAAAATAAAAGATGTTGATATAGTCACTAATGCTACTATTAGCGATTTAAAGAAAATATTTCCCACATGTAATATTCGTGGAGAAAGTTTTCAAGTTGTAGCTGTTGTTTTCGGTGGAGAAGAATTTGAAGTTGCTACATATCGTAGAGATATTTATGTAGTTAAAAGTAAAAGTGAAAAAGGAAAAATTAAAAAGCCTGATACAATTGTTGCACAAAAATTAGATGAAGATAGAGAACGAAGAGATTTTACTATAAATGCTATTGCTCAAAAGAATGATGGAAATTATATTGATTATCTTTATTCGTATCGTAATCAAAAGATTAGTGCGATTAATGATCTTAAAAATAAAGTAATTAGAGCTATTGGTAATCCAAAACAACGATTTGAAGAAGATCCCTTAAGAATATTAAGAGCATTTAGATTTATGGCTCAGTTAGGATATGAAATAGAAAAGAATACATTAAATGCTATTAATAATAATATTAAGTTATTAGAATTAATTCCACATGAACGAATTGGAATTGAGATGAATAAGATTATTACAGGCAATTTTGCATATATGACATTAATGATAATGAAGAAAATGGGATTTTTTGAATTGAATATTAAAAATTCAATTGATGGAGTTCAAATATTTTTTCCTGATTTTGAAAAAATTCAAAAAGAACATTTAGAAAAAATTGTTTTATTAAATTTAAAATCAGATTTAAAAAATACTGAAATTGAAGTATGGGCATTTATATTACAACCATTAGGTAGTGAAATGGCAAGAAAAAATTTAGAAAGTTTTAGGCCATTAAATAATGATGATATTGAAAAAGTGGAATGGCTAATTGATAATTATAATTTAGTTGATTCAGAAGATATTAAGATGGCAATTTTTAATGCTAGGACTGGAATAGTTAAACGTCATAAATTACCTTGTATAAAAGAATTATTAATTAGTTTAAGTAAAATTCATGCTAAATTAGATAATAAATATAGTAAGATTGAAGCAAAATTAATTAATGCATTTTGTTCACGTCCTTATTTTGAAGAACAATTATTAGTAAATGGTAATCAGCTGATTGAATTAGCAAAACAAGAAGCAGGACCGTGGATTACTCAAGTTAAAGAGAAAATTTTATTTAATTTAATTAATGAAGTTAAATATCCACATGAACAAGATAAATATGATGAAATAGTATTAAAAAGTATTAAAGAAGTATTAGGAGAATAAGATGGAAATTTTTATATTATCTAGTTATGTTTTGGGTGTTATTATGGGGATTCTCATTGGAAGTTTCTTTATGTTAACTATTATGATTAATTTTTTAAAGAGGTAAATAAATGGTAGTTATAGTAATAGGATTTATGACATTGATATTCATATTGGGAATACTTGTTGGAATGTTAATTGATAAATTATAAAAAAATATGAGGATTTTTCTTTAATGAGAATAATTTTTTTAATTACATTTTTATCAAATTTAAATGAGATAATTTTTAATAATAATTAATAAAATATCTCTTTTATTATATTATAGATATAGGTGATGTAATATGAGTAGATTAAAGAAAAAAGCAAGTGATAATACAGAAGATGCAAAAATAATATTAGATAGAATTCAAAAAGCAAGTCATGATTTAAAAGATGTATATTATATTTTATTTGATGATTTAAATGCTTTATTTGGATCATATCCAGAATTATATAAACAAATTAGTATGGTAGTTAAATTACCAACAAATGAAGATGCTATAGCAACTACTAATTTTGATAATAATTTAAATGAGATATTAGAACATTTTAAAGATGAACAATATTTAAGTGAGTATGTAGATAAAATTGAATAAAAAAAATTATTTACAAAATAATAAAAGTATGTTATAATTAACTTATAAGAAAGGGTGATTATAATGACTTCACAAAAATTTAAAACAAATACAGAAATATTGTTACAAGCAGATAATCTTAAATATGTTAGTATGAAAAATTTATATATTATAAGATTTATAAAAGTATTTATAATATATCGAAAATTAATTAACATACTTTGTCCAGAAGATCTTTATTTTTTAAATAAAGCAATTCGTTCGGTTGGGTTTATAAATGGAGTTCATCAAATATTAAGAGAAGTAAAGTCTTGTTTATATGAAAGAAAATTACAAAAACAATATCAAATTGATGGAGATATAATAACTCTTGAGCTTAATGAGATGATGAAAAAAATTAAAGAGAGAGAAGCTCCCGAATTTGATGAAGATTATTTATTACAGGGATTAACTGAAGCGGAATTAGAATTAAGAAATAAGCCATATCAGGGTGGAATATATTATATTCCAGATAATATAATATATAATCAAAGAGTTGTTGAAAATGGAATTGAAGGAGAAGTTGAATGGATAATATTCGATAAAATTTATGGATGTTGGTTTGCAGTAGTGACTTCACCACATCGTATAAAGATGGATGGAAAAAAAGGTTGTGTATTATTTAGAGATATAAATTTTAATAAATTAAAGAAACAATTAAAAATTGAGATAATTACAGAGAAAAATCGTCAAGCTGAATATATGGCTGCAAGAAGTAAAAAGCCTAATATAAATCGAGTTAGAAAAGTTATGGGAATAGATAATGATCCTATTTTGGATGGAGATGACATTTTTTGAAATTAAGTTTCGCGAAAGAAATTAAAAATAATAAGAGTTATTATTTTATTACTTTAAATAATCGGGGTTTACCTGATGAAAAAGTTTCTGATTTATTTCATATTACTTTAGAAGAATATGAAGAAATTTTAATTGCAACTGGTGGATATTCAGAAGATGAACGTGGATATATATTTAGTAGTATTGAAGATATAGAAAATGCGTTAACAACACTTAAAATTTTATTAGATGAGCCTTAAAGGGAAGTGATTGTATAGTTAAGATTTTCATTAAAAGATATTAATTTTATATAAAAATATTTAATAAAAAATGTTATAAAAGTAATTAAATTTAATATTATATTTATAATTGAATATTGTAATGGTTGCAACAAGTAAACTTTTGTTGTGTAAAATATCAAAAAGTAAACAAAGTATTAATGATCTGTCTTATTAAGTATTTAATAACAATGTGTTATAAGCAATGAGATAGATATCGTAAAGAATACTTTAAAGTAGTCCCTAAT
>Ga0209777_10007529_pt1 | contig 12073 bp, 9 predicted proteins | sample FrelakmetHBP12HB_FD_187147 | JGI IMG/M metagenome (GOLD analysis project Ga0209777, IMG submission 187147) | Freshwater lake sediment microbial communities from the University of Notre Dame, USA, for methane emissions studies -HBP12 HB (SPAdes)... | ecosystem: Environmental > Aquatic >... | reverse complement strand
AAAGATGGCGTCTGCACGATCCGGTGCGATCTCCGCGAGTACCAGCGCCCAAGCCCATCCTATCGAGGAATGTCCCGAGGGGTAGGAGTCGTCCTTGTGTTTCTCCTGCGGCGTGCAGCTCTCGTCACCATAGGCCAAGTACGGGCGCTTGCGTTTGTAGAGGTCCTTGGCCTTGTCGTTCGCCCGGCTCGCGTCGGCCCTCACGCGGCGAATCAACATGTTCAGGTGTGGCGTCGCCTCCTGCGAGATGGGCATGCCCAACGCACAGGAGAACGTATTGGCCGCGTTCGGGAAGGTCAGATCCGCGTCCCTCGTTGCCAGGGTCCAGCGTGGCGTGTCGCGCAGCTTGCGTGTGGATTTGTAAGCCTCCTCATCGGCTGCAAATGCCGTGCTTCCAGCTAAGGGTGGCGGCGGCAGGAACGCCTGGCCGTTCGGGAGCTCCTCCGGCTTGAGATAGCCTATCACATACCCAGGGCGTCCCCCGGACAGCCCGTCAGGCGACGTCGGAGGCGACACGGTCGCGCAACCAACAAGCGTCAGAAATGCCAGGAATGCCCAACCTATTCTCAGGGGATAAGTCTTCATCGGAATTCCTCCTCTCCTAATGTTCCTTGACGGCCGAAAATTCACCTGACAGACCTGTCATTACAGGTTTTATAGCACCTCGTAAGGCGTTTTACCAGCACCTATATCCCTACCGGAGTCTGATGTCTTAAAAAAAGATTCATCATTACACATCGAAATAACCGCTCTCTTTTAAAACGTGCACCTCCTCTCAATAGGACGATGTCCAGATACACCCCTTCCATGATCATGGGCACCGCACCCCATATTTTGTTGTCAATATTCCCTGGAAAAGTGCTTGACACGGGCGAGTTGGTAAGATATTATCCTAAATAATAATATTTATTAATAAGGCCGTCAGCATGGATCAGGAGAGACCCCCGGAACAATTCAACCGCTTCCAGGCGGCCTGCCGCAGGGCAGGTCTCAAGCTGACCCATCAGCGCCTGGAGATCTATCGAGAGCTGGCCGCTTCGACCGATCATCCCTCCGCGGAGGCGCTGTATCAGCGGCTGATCGGAAGAATCCCGACGCTCTCTCTGGACACCGTCTACCGGACGCTGGCGACGCTGGCCCTGCATGGACTGGTTCACAAGGTGGAAACAGGGGAAAGCCAGGCCCGGTTCGAAGTGATCACCGTGCGCCACCATCACCTGATCTGCCGGCATTGCCTTGAAATCATCGATTTTCACTGGCCGTCAATGGATGAGGTCGCGCTCCCGGAGGAACTCCGAACATGGGGCCAAATCGAAAATAAAAATGTCGTCGCCTATGGGGTCTGCAGGAAATGCATGAAATAGATCCGAACTTAGATTAACCATAGGCGTTTTTATGAATGAAAAAAGTTGACCCGTCACCGATGCGAAACTATTGCACAAACCATCATAAAGAAAGGAGAAGATCAATGAAAGAGAAGAAAAAGCTGACCACCAGGGCAGGCGCCCCCGTCGTCGACAACCAGAACACCATGACCGCCGGGCCGCGAGGACCCCAACTCCTGCAGGACGTCTGGTTCCTGGAGAAACTGGCCCACTTCGATCGGGAGGTGATCCCCGAGCGACGGATGCACGCCAAGGGCTCCGGCGCTTACGGCACCTTTACCGTCACCCACAACATCACCAAGTACACCAAGGCCAAGATCTTCTCCAAGGTGGGCAAGAAGACCGACTGCTTTCTTCGCTTCTCCACGGTCGCCGGGGAGCGGGGCGCCGCCGACGCCGAGCGGGACATCCGGGGCTTCGCGATGAAATTCTACACCGAGGAGGGGAACTGGGACCTGGTGGGGAACAACACGCCGGTCTTCTTCCTGCGCGATCCCCTGAAGTTCCCCGACCTCAACCACGCCGTGAAAAGGGACCCCCGCACGAACATGCGCAGCGCCAAGAACAACTGGGATTTCTGGAGCTCCCTTCCCGAGGCGCTCCACCAGGTCACCATCGTCATGAGCGACCGAGGAATCCCATACTCCTATCGGCACATGCACGGCTTCGGCAGCCACACTTTCAGCCTGATCAACGCTAAAAATGAGCGTTTCTGGGTCAAGTTCCACCTCAAGACCCAGCAGGGGATCAAAAACCTGACCGACCAGGAGGCGGAAGCGATCGTCGCCAAGGACCGGGAAAGCCACCAGCGCGACCTCTACGAGAGCATCGAAAAGAAGAACTTTCCCCGATGGACCTTCTACGTCCAGATCATGCCGGAAAAGGATGCGGCAAAATGTCCCTACCACCCCTTTGACCTCACCAAAGTCTGGTTCCACAAGGACTATCCGCTAATCGAAGTGGGCGTGCTGGAGCTGAACAAAAACCCGGAAAACTACTTCGCCGAGGTCGAACAGGCGGCCTTCAACCCGGCCAACGTCGTCCCGGGCATCGGCTTTTCGCCCGACAAGATGCTCCAGGGGCGGCTCTTCTCCTACGGCGACGCCCAGCGCTACCGGCTCGGTGTGAACCACCATCAGATCCCGGTCAACGCCCCCCGTTGTCCGTACCACAGCTACCATCGCGACGGCGCCGTACGGGTGGACGGAAACTACGGCAGCACCCTGGGCTACGAGCCCAACAGCTACGGCGAATGGCAGGAACAGCCCAATTATTCCGAACCGCCGCTGAAGCTCAAGGGCGACGCCTACCACTGGAACGCCCGCGAGGACGATGACGACTACTATACCCAGCCGGGCAAGCTCTTCCGGCTCATGAGCCCCGCCCAGCAGAAGGTGCTTTTTGAGAACACTGCCCGCAACTTGGATGGCGTACCGGAAATGATCCAGCTCCGCCATATCGGCAACTGCCTGAAGGCCGATCCAGACTATGGCAAGGGAGTCGCCAAGGCTCTGGGAATCCCGTTATCTAAGCTTTCCCAAAAGGCATAGCCGCGATTCCGCATCGGATTGATCAAACAGGAGGGGCCTCACAGCCCCTCTTGTTGCCTCGCCGTCATTTCTAAAAGGAGATCTTTATGAGCACATATCAAATCGCCGTTGTTGTTGGGAGCCTTCGTAAAGATTCATTCAACCGCAAGCTGGCCTATGCCATCGTGAAATTGGCGCCGCCAGACTTCACGTTCAGGCAGGCGCAGATCGGCGACCTGCCACTTTACAACCAGGACGACGACGCGAATCAGGCGGAATCGGTCAAACAGTTGAAAAACGAAATCAGGGAGGCGCAGGGGCTTCTGTTCGTTACGCCCGAATACAACCGTTCGATCCCCGGCGTCCTCAAAAACGCGATCGACCATGCTTCTCGTCCCTATGGCCAAAACGCTTGGGTGGGAAAACCGGCTGGCATTCTGGGCGCTTCGATCGGTGTCATTGGCACGGCAATGGCACAGCAGCACTTGCGAAACGTCCTCGCTTTTCTGGATGTACCGACACTTGCTCAACCCGAAGCATTTATTCATGCCAAGGACGGTTTATTTGACGAGTTCGGTAATATTGGGACAGACAGCAAACAATTCCTACAGAACTGGATGGATCGGTACGTCGCATGGGTAAAGAAGCACGTGGACTGATGCTGTAAATGAATAGACCCAATATAATTGGCAAGCTGATATATTGACATAGGCGGCAAGTCTGGAGTTGCCGAGGAAATCAAGGTACATAGAGAGATTAAATCAGGGGTTTTGTCAGTAATGAAAAAAAATAGCCCTAACAACAAGGCCCAAATCGTCTATTTCTCCCATGGCGGAGGCCCATTGCCAATTCTCGGAGACGCAAGCCATCAAGCGATGGTGGATTTCATGCTACAGCTTCCATCTCAACTTAGAAAGCCAGATGCCATTCTAGTCATCAGCGCCCATTGGGAAGAAAGCACGGCAACACTCTTAGGCGCACACACTCCTCCCATGCTCTATGATTATTATGGTTTCCCCAATAAAGCCTACGAAATCAAGTACCCAGCACCTGGAAGCCCCAATCTTGCGAATAGGATTGCCGAATTACTGCAGAAAGCTAATATACCGGCTCACATCGATCCCCAGCGGGGATTTGACCATGGCTTGTTTATCCCACTGAAACTGATGTACCCTCAAGCCGATATCCCTTCGCTTCAACTTTCACTGTTGCGCGGTCTTAACCCGGCCACTCATATTGCCCTTGGCAGAGCATTGCGCGAATTGATGCATGAGAATATCCTGGTGGTCGGATCTGGATTTTCGTTCCACAATATGAGTGCGTTTTATTGGCAAGGAATTAACGCGCCTGATCCAGCCAATGATGCCTTTCAAAATTGGCTGATCGAGGTATGCACTGGCCAAATACCCCAGTCCGAGCGTGAACAATGCCTGATCGAGTGGGAGAAAGCACCTTCCGCACGCTACTGTCATCCCCGGGAGGAGCATTTGTTGCCACTCCACGTGTGTCTCCGTATGGCGGACAAGCTGGCTAAAGTGATATTTGATGACCACATCCTCGGCAAACGCGGGGTCGCATTCTTGTGGTGACGGGATGAACAGCAAGAATTTTCCGCATGCTGATGCACAGATATGCTTATCTGGGTTGAACACAAAACCAGCAACACAGTGACATATAGTTGAATGGCATCAACACCAACTCATCCTTCCTGTAGTCAGTAAAACGTCAACCTTGATGAAAATACTTGATTTCAAACCGTTATCAATAATGTCATTCCTTCGATAAGTATGATATAGAAGATCTGTCATGTAGATGTTTATAACCAACGCATACTTGTTTAAGATAATAATGTGACGCCACCAGGAAACCAGGCGGTAAAAGAAAAAATCAAACCTCTACCTGTAGTTTTGGGAGATACAGGTCTGCTCGACTCAAAAAAAAGTAAAGGGGTTCTGGATTGTCTCTATCACTCCGAAGATCAAGGAAAAGCGTCCATTGTATTGAATCTAAAAATGTTTTCGCCCCTGTTTCTGGTGTTTAACGATGTGAAAGACCGGCATGAGCCCTGTTTGTTCCCATTTTTTCAGGAGGTAGGAAAATGAGTTTGAGAAGAAACAGCCGTTTTTATCTTATCCTGATCCTGTGCCTGTGCACAGCAGCCTGCTCCGCTTCTTTGTTCCGGAATTACGGCCAAATCAGCCCCAACGGGGCTGTGACAAGGGCCTTTGAAGGATACCAAGTCAATCCCCAATACCGCTATTATGTCAGTGGGCCGCACATTAACCCCAACGCTATCATGGGATTGGATAGAGACTACCGGCTCGATCCTTCAACCCTTTGGAGAGAAGTGGATATGTCACCAGACTTGATGAAGGAACTCATCCGAGGGATGAAGGCCATCGTCTTTAGAAACCAGGCTTCCCTGTATGGATTCGAAATGTTAGATGGCAATGGCCGACCGATCGGCGTCTGGTATTCTATTCTACAAGCCCGGACTTTCCTGCGGATGAACAGCAACGGAACCGTGCGGATTGATACGCCCGATCTCGACACCTATGAAAAGCGGGAGAGGGGCGGTAAGGATTCTGGTGACTTTACGTCCGGCAGTTGATTTATCGGTATTTGGATTGCGGCGACATCCACAACGTGTTTGTACTCTGTAATAAAAAGCTGGTTACGAGTAGTAATCCTCACTACAATATCAAACTGAAAGCTAAGGATAATTAGGTGACAGGTGTGCGGCCTCATTAGTATTTTATCAAGCTCAGATCCCTTGATAACCAATAGAAAGGTGGAATTTTTGACCGTCGGCGTGACTTACGGATGAAAAGGTGCAGCTTTCTAAGTGTGATTTTTGGGGTGGGAGATGGTATCGTTGCCTTCCTGAAACAAAGCATCTGGCTGTTTTAATTGGTTTGCTCTCTTTCAAGCCGAAATGAATAATGATCGACTTTATCGGGGGATCTCAAAACTCCTAGGATGAAAAAAACTAGGCATAATATTTTGAGAATTAAGGCGGTTGCAATTATCCGGGAGATGAGGATGATTGTTGTTTTATACTGTTTACCGGAATTGACAAGCCAAAGGTATTTTTCATAAACACCCAGTATGATGGTGGAATGGCCCTCGTTTCTGGAAGCTCTTTAACCTCTTCTATATAAGCATTCGCTTCCTTTGTCAGATTTGCCATACAGAGCGTGTATAGATAAGCGGCTGTGGATACCATACGTACCTGCGAACCAATCTTAGTCGCTAGGAAATACTTCAATGGTATGGCCGCCTCCTTATAGCTTCGCTCAGCAAGAAGTTGTATCCCGAGATGGTATTGGATAATTGGATCGCGTCTCGCTTCAGGAGCAAGATTCGCGATTAAACGCTGCTCATCTTTACTGCTCCCCATAATCCAGAGTATCGGTGTTTTGAGTGGTGTGGTCGTGATCAGCTGATGAATTTCATGGAAGTCGGGGAAAAAACCATTGCTTCGAGCCGATGCACCGAGCGTTGTCAATACTTTCGTCGTGTCGAAATAAGGGAGGGATTTCGTCAACCACGTTGATGGCCATAGCTGTTGAATATCCGGGCTATTCCGAAAGCGCTCCTTTGCAGCGTTTGTATCAAGCCAGATATTATAGAGGCGTTGATCGTCAGCTCCACCGGACACAATGCGCTTGGGGAAATTGTCTGTCAGGGGCGGTGTGCGCTGGGTGAGCTGGCGGATATAATTACCGTCGCCAATGAAGCCCGCTGCTAACTGCGCGGGAGTCTCGAAACCAAGCGTTGCAATTTCAGCAGCAATCTTGGGGATTCTCCATTGGTCTTCCAAGTTCATGGCGGACGCCGGGTTGATTGGCTCCCTTATACCTATCATCATAAGGTCACTCTGACTACCGTGCCAAAGAAAGCTGGTTTTGAAAACTTCTGCAAAGCCTCGCAGGATCGATAAAGTCGCTTCTTCACTGAGGTCGTGGATAGGCAGCCAGTAAGTTGTCATACCCCCTTCAGCCAAATGATCATGAATCAGCTGGAAATATTCCCTGGTATAAAGACTTGCGACACCGGCAAGCGTTGGCGGCGGCGGTTCTCCGGTGACGAGGTCAAATTTTTTCAGGGAGGCTTGCAAAAAGTATCTGCCATCCTCGACATGGACCCGGACCCGTGGATCTTTTAGTGGGTTGTCCGCAGGGTTTGGAAAAATGATTCGGCTCATATCGAGAATGTCATTTGAGATATCAACGACGTCAATCGATTCAAGCGCTCTCGAGTCCGTAAGCGCTTTTGCCGTGGATCCTACACCGAAACATATGAGAAGCGCACTCTTCGGATTGGGGTGTAAAGCGAGAGGCCAGTATGCAAATTGTTTCATATAACGCCGGGCACCGAAATCGTTGCTCGCCATGGAGAAGGAGTTAGTGATTACCCGGTAGAACGCTGTTTGATTGAACTTTCTAAACTCCAAATACATCAATGTCTCTGTCAGTCCCTCGCGGATGCTTACGAGTTTGCCATTCCCTGAACCAGACCAGTGGCTTGCCGATATTGGAATATGGCGGTTTTGCATGGTCCCAAAAGGGAACAAAACCAAGCAGACCAACCAGGGAACTACTCCGGCATACAAATACTTCCGTGGTTCTTTCGCTCTCATCCACCACACCATGCCTGCACATCCATAACATAGAGTCAGCAGGAAAAATGAGAGCTCCATGCCCATCCGCGGAATTAACAGAAAGCCCGCAACGATTGACCCTAAGGCTGCGCCGACGGTGTTCACAAAGGTCAACATACCTGCCGCAACCTGCGAGGAGTGGAAGGAGCTGCGGATTTTCGCACCCGCCAAAGTGAAGAATGCTCCTGAAAAGAAAGCGACGGGAAAAATAAGTGGTACGCTGATCCAAAGGATCTGTTTCATCGTTACGATGGGAACCATTTCGAATGGCCGGTAGTAGAGCGGGAAAAGTGCGTATGTGAGCGAACAGAGCGCTCCCGCGATGAATAACACCGTACACGAGGAACTGGATGCCCATGCTTGCCGTCGCAGAAAGGAAGATGCGACCAAGCCGCCAGAGGCGATTCCCGCTAAAACGACCGTCAGCATGGTAGCAAAGGCCAGTGAATCGGTAAAAACAAAAAGTGATAAAAAGCGAATCCAGATTACTTCCAATGCGAGCAATAAAAAACCGCCAAGTGCAATGGAAAGCCAGTAGGGGGCCAAGGATGGGGGAAATAAGCTGTCTTTCGGAACTTCACCCTTATTGGGAACTGCGGAACTGAACTGGGATGACATACTCCCAGCCACGATTGCAGCAGCGACGTTCAATAGAGCTGCTACTACGGCGGTCCCCCAGATCCCGATATATTGGATCAGTAAAAGCTCTCCTGCCATTACACCCACAACAGCTCCTATGGTGTTCAGCCCATATAGTTTTCCCAGAATTTCCCCAAACCGAGGTTCGCCTTCAGAAAGTGCTCTCGTCAGCAAAGGTAGCGTCATGCCCATGGCTGTCGATGGAATCAACAGTGCGATGAGGGCTGTAATAAAACGGAGAGGATTAACTAAGGTCGGCTGGTCAAGAAACTGGCCAAAGAGAGGGGCGATGAATTTTCCAATTGAAGGGAGAAGGAAAACCAGTGATGGTCCAGCGATGGCAATGATAAACTCCATAAGAGCATAGGTAATGACCACATTTATCATTGACTTGCTCATCCGGACGGCAACTAAGTTACCGATTGCCAGCCCTCCCATAAATGCAGCCAAAACAACGCTGGCAGCCCAGTAACTATTCCCAAGTGCCAAGCCACTCTGATAAAACCACAGCGTTTCGAAGAGCAGACCAGATGCGCCGGAGGCAAAAAACACCAGACAAAGCATTTTTTCACGGAAAGGCATGGGATTGTGGGGGAACACTATGCGATGTGATTTTGTGTTTTTGTGCTTTTGGGGAGAATTGGTTGTTTTAGCAGCGCGCTTTTTAATAGAGACCCCTCCGTAAATGATAAAATCACCAATTTTCGAGGGAGTATATATGTAAAGAGGTCCAAATTGTCAACCATTTTGTATAAGTGAGGAGCAGTAATTTTATGGCGACAATAAGAACTGGAACGGCATATGACGTGGGGGATACGGTTTAATCAGTTTATCAATATTATTAGTGATGGAATAAAAAAGTTGCTTTCAATCGGTAATCCTTACTACATTTCTGAACTGAAAATTGTTGACTCGTAGGTGTTGTCAAGGGATACTAAAATGTTCTCTTGCGGAGGCAGCTCCATTTGTGCGAAGAGGAGGAGAATGGTCGTCTTTCGTTCATGGGTATGGTGAGCTACTTCGGGAGGCGGCCTCCACCTTAAATCGCCCCATATCTCGACACAACATGCTGCGATAAAATCGCCTTGACAAACGAGGCCCGCCTTCGTATCCTTGCCCCGCAGAAAAGCGAGACCTTATCAATAATTATCAATTAATTGAGAAGCACCGCATATTTTCCGCCTGCATGGAAAAGATGGGGCTCAAGTGCCTGATGAGAGTATTTGAATGGGCGAAAAATGAGGTCCTGATTTCGAAATGAGGAGTGTCATTTGCGATGCCCATGAGGCAGAGAGAGAAGTTCGCCCTGAACAGGGGTACGGGAAACATTCAGTGGATTTTGTTTGAGGAGACGAGATGAATGTCGGGGAATGGATTTTCAAGCGGGCGGCGATCTATCCGGAGGGGCCGTTCCTGAAGGAGGAGGAAGCGCTCTCCTTCACCAACCGCGAGTTCAACGAGCGGGTGAACCGGATGGCCCACGCGCTCACGGCCTGGGGGGTCTGCAAGGGTGAACGGGTGGCCGTTCTGATGACCAACGCATCGGAGTTTCTGGAGATATTCTTCGCATGCGCCAAGACGGGGGCGATCATGGTGCCCGTCAATTTCCGCTTGGCCGTGCCGGAACTCGCATACATCTTCCGGGACTGCGCCCCCCGGGTTCTCGTCTATTCGGCGGACTTTGCCGCCAAGGTCGGGGAGGTGAAAGCCTCCCAGCCGGGGCTGCCGCACTGTTTCCGTCACGGCGGAGCTGCCGGAAATGATCCCCTTCTCGTGGAAGCCGTCGCCCCCTTTACCGTCGCGGAACCGCTCCCACGGGAAGAGGTGACGCTTGCCGATCCGCTTTTCATCATGTACACCTCCGGGACGACGGGGGATCCCAAGGGGGCGGTCCTGACGCACGGCAACGTGCTGTTCGGTTCGATCAACACGGTGATCGGCTGCGGGATCAACCGCTCTTACAAATCCCTTGTCGTGGCCCCGCTGTTCCATATCGGCGCCCTTGGCGCGGCGGCCCTGCCGATCCTCTACGCGGGCGGGTCCCTGATCCTAAAGGGGTTCTTCAACGCGGGCGATGTGATGGAGCTGATCCAAAGGGAAAAGATCAACTACATGTTCGCCGTGCCGGTCATGTTCCAGCTCATGGCGAGGACGGAGGTCTGGGATACGGCGGACTTCTCAAATGTCCATTTCTTCATCGCCGGCGGCGCCTCGATGCCCATCGACGTGATCCGCAAGTACCAGCGGGACAAAGGGATTTTTTTCTTGCAGGGGTACGGGATGACGGAGACTTTCCGTCTCACCTCCCTGGATCTGGAGGATTCAATCCGGAAGGCCGGTTCCGTGGGCAAGGAGGTGCTCCACGTCCTGCTTAGGATCGTGGATGAGCAGGACCGGGACGTGGCGCCCGGCGAGGCGGGCGAGATCATCGTCAAAGGGCCGAACATCTTCGCCGGTTACTGGAACAAGCCCGCCGAGACGGCGGAGGCGATGCGGGGCGGATGGTTTCATACGGGGGATATGGGACGGCGTGATGAGGAGGGATTCATCACCATCGTCGGCCGGAAGGTGGAGATGATCATCAGCTCCGGGGAAAACATCTACCCGGCCGAGGTGGAGCGGGTCATCCATGCCCTGCCGGAGGTGCGGGAGGCGGCCGTCGTCGGGATACCGGACCGGAAGAAGGGGGAGGTCGTGGCCGCCTTTGTGCTGCTCAAGGACGGGGCGCAACTGACCGAAGAGGAGCTGCTTGCGGCCATCCGGGACCGGATCGCCCTTTTCAAACTTCCCAAGAAGATCGTCTTCGTCGAGGATTTCCCCCGCAATTCCGCGGGCAAGATCCTGAAGAAGGAGATGAAGGAACGGTTGTCGTAAACGCCGGGAAAACATAGGGAGAAGGAATCATGAGTGAACAACAGATTGCCATCGTTACGGGTGGCAGCCGCGGGATCGGCCGGGCCATCGCCGTCGATCTGGCTGCGCACGGGTATCGAATGGTCATCACCTATAAGGCCAACGACGAGGCGGCGACGGAGACCCTGCGGCTGATCCGGGAGGCCGGCGGGAACGGGGAGGCGGTGAAGTTCGACGTCGGCAACGCCGCCGAGGCGGAAGGCGCGATGAACGACCTCCTCGGGCGGCTGGAGCGGATCGACGTCCTGGTGAACAACGCCGGGGTGACGGCGGACGGTCTTTTCCTGATGATGCCCCGGCGGGACTGGAACGCGGTGATCGATACGACCCTCCACGGGTTCTACAACATGACCAAGCCGGTCCTGCGCCGGATGCTGCGCCGGAAAAGCGGCGCCATCGTCTCGCTGTCGTCCGTTTCGGCCCTAGTGGGGAACCGGGGGCAGGCCAATTACGCCGCGGCAAAGGCAGGTCTCATCGCTGCCAGCCGCGTTCTGGCCTCCGAGGTTGCCCGGCTCGGCATCCGGGTGAATGTCGTGGCGCCGGGACCGATCGACACGGACATGATCCGGGACGCCCCGGTGGAACACATCAAACAGATGATTCCGATGGGACGGATCGGCCGGCCCGAGGAGGTGGCGAAGGTGGTCCGCTTTCTCTGCTCCGACGACGCCTCCTACATCACCGGCCAGGTCATCTCTGTGAACGGGGGGATGTTCTGAACCTGGAGGGAACCTTTTCGGGCAGGGCGCGACGCCCGGTCGTCCCTCTGTTCGCGCTTCTCTTTCTGCTGCCCTTCGTCATTGCCTGGGCCGACAGTTGGGAAGGGCTCCGCGAGGCCTCCCGCCGGATCACCTCCGTCGAGGCCCGCTTCGTTCAGAAAAAGACCCTGCCCATGCTCTCCAGGCCGTTTGTCTCCGAGGGCCGTTTTTTCTGCCAGGCCCCCG
>Ga0209777_10007528_pt1 | contig 12074 bp, 5 predicted proteins | sample FrelakmetHBP12HB_FD_187147 | JGI IMG/M metagenome (GOLD analysis project Ga0209777, IMG submission 187147) | Freshwater lake sediment microbial communities from the University of Notre Dame, USA, for methane emissions studies -HBP12 HB (SPAdes)... | ecosystem: Environmental > Aquatic >... | reverse complement strand
GGCATTCTTCTGGGCTTCTGAAAAGACATCCCGTAACCGGGCTTCAGACTCGCCATAATATTTTCCGACGATCTCGGGACCGGAGATGAAGATCAGGTAGGCATCGGTCTCGTGTGCCACCGCCTTAGCAATAAGCGTCTTTCCGGTGCCAGGCGGGCCATATAGGAGGACGCCCCGGGGCGGGTCGATCCCGATGCGTTCGAAGAGCTCGGGATATTTTAAGGGTAGCTCGATCATTTCCCGGATCTTGTCCACCTGTCCTTTTAACCCGCCGATATCTTCGTATGAGATGAAGCTCTTCTTTATCTCCTTCTCCTTTCCCTGTGTCTTTCTCCCCTGGATTGTGATGGCAGTAGTCCGGGTGACAAGACCGATCTCCGGTGTGGCTTCACAGACGAGAAAATCAAACTTCTTCCCGAACATGGAGAGGCGGATCTGGTCGCCCTTTGTTACCGGTATCCCTTCAAACAGCCGGCTGTCAACTTCTTTTTGTAAGAACCGGTCGAGCGGCTGGAGCATGACATTTGCTACCGGCGGGATGGTGATCGCTTTAATCTCTACAGTCTCATTGAGGCTGACGGTTGCATTTTTCCGCACGATGCCATCGATCTGTATCGTCCCTTTCCCCCGGTCTTCAGGAAACGAGGGCATTACTTTTACGCAGGTCGTCCGTTTTCCGGCAATCTCGATTATGTCCCCGACACCTGCACCCAGTCCTTCCATCGTCTTCGGATCGATCCTGCCGATCCCCCGCCCGATGTCCTTATTTCTCGCTGCCGATACCTTCACCTTCATGTGCCACACCTCCAAAAATATGCTGGAACGTATACTTGAATTCGTTCACTTTCTGTTTGATATACACTTTCCCCCGCTCTGTCGGAGCATACATCTTTGACTTGCCGGATATCTTCACCTCAAGTACTCCCTGCCCTTCGAGATCATACAGGATTGCGTAGATCCGTGACTGCGGGATGAGCACGTTGTACCGGCTGTGGATCTCGTGGATGATGTCAAAGCCGGATACAGGCTTATTCAGGATCGAGAGGACGAGTGGTTCCAGTGATTTTCGCACGATCTCATCGACAACCGCCTGGGGCACAATAGAGAGGGAGGTAAGGGGATAGGACTGGCTGGCAATAGAGATGGATGTCTCGTCACCGGTCGAGACAATCACCTTTGTAATGCCAGACGAAAACGCCTCGATCTGTTCACGGTTCAACCGCTCGATGTTCAACGCGATGATCGCTGATACCGCCAAGCCTTCCGGCATCTTTTTTGTGATATGCACTTTGATCGCACAGATCTGCTCAAGATCCTCGGTGTCTGAAAAGTCCATGAGGATTTGCCAGCTATTCGGTTTCCCGGTTGCCTGTTCTGCTGCTAAATGCGTGTCGATGGCGGGGATGACCGCGTCGAGTTCACCCCGTTTCAACCGGTGCGGAATGATCGCGCCATTCTGGATCTCTTTATTAAAGTACTTCGGGATACGGGACTGGTGATAGGCGAAGAATATACGGTAACCGTTTGCGAGCCCATATTCGATGGACGTCTTATAGATCGCCTCGTTTGTCTGCGGGGGTGTATACAGGACGAGGATCACGCCCTGGTAGAAGTTGTTTAACAGAACGGTCTTACTCTCCAATGGGAGGAGACTTCCGGGTTCATCCCCGGTTTGATCCATAACCTGCCCCTTCTGGCGTCCCCGCTTTTTCGGTTCACTCCCCTCGCTCTTTTTCCGGAACAGCGCCAGTTCGACGGTTGCTTTGAGCTCCAGTTCGTTGAAGGGTTTGACGATGTACCCGTACGGGTTAACCTTTTTTACCTCCTCAATGATCTTGTCATCCGCATACGACGTGATAAAAACGACCGGTATACCCAGTTCTTTATCGATCACTTTTGCCGCAGCGATGCCGTTAATTTTTCCCGGCATGACGATATCCATCAGTATAATGTCGGGTTTTGCTGCCCGTGCCTTTTCAATCGCATCCTCCCCGGATGATGCCATACCGACCACCTTATGCCCCATGGCGCTTATGCGCTCCTCAAGCTGCATTGTGATGATCGCTTCGTCATCAACTACCAGTACCCGTGCCATAATCCGGTTCCTCCTGGTTTATTGGGAATTCTATCATTACTTCAGTCCCTGCTTTACTGGTGATCTGCATGGTGCCGTGCAACTGCTGTTCAACGAGCGTCCTCATCAGCTTCATTCCCAGCCGGTTGCTCCTCTCGATATCAAACCCTGATGGCAGCCCGACCCCATTATCCCGGATGATAAAACGGAGCGTATCATCTTTTTTCGATGAGGAGATATCTACAAGACCGTTCCTGCGTCCGGAGAAAGCATGTTTGTGGATATTGGAGATGATCTCATTTAATGCAAGGGCACAGGGAATTGCCTGGTCCACCGGAAGATAAATTTCCGCGCAGTCAATGTTTGTCGTGATTTCAAGGTGATCATGATCGTAGAATCCTGATATCATGTCAACAAGGTCGTGGACCTGCCGTTTCATATTGATCTTATCGAACCGTTTACTCTCATATAACCGCGTGTGGATGGACCCCATGGTCTGCACTTTTGTCATGATGTCGGTTAAAGTGGAGAGGACTGCCGGTTCGTGTGCCCTCGATTTTGTCATGTCGATAAGCCCGATGATCAGTTGGAGGTTGTTTTTCACCCTATGGTGTACCTCCCTGAGCAAGAGATCTTTTTCATTTGCTGATAACGTTAACTTTTTCTGGATTTTTTTACGTTCCTCAATCTCTTTTTTCAGTTTCACGTTTGTTTCGGATAATTCAGATGTGCGGTCACGTACCCGTTGTTCAAGGGTTTCTTTGTAATTTTCCAGTTGGATCTCTGTCTCTTTCTGGCGGGTGATATCCCTCCCGACAGACTGGTATTCAATCACATTACCCTCTTTGTCAAATATCGCCCGGTCGCTCCAGCGTTGCCAGCGGACTTCCCCGGAGGGCATCACTATCCTGTGCGAGATCGCTGCAACCGGATCGTCCGGTGTGAGGGCGGTGAGATGGTCTTTCATCTGTTGGGCATCATCCGGTGGAAGAACGACAGAATGCGGTTTCCCGATGCATTCTTCCCGGTTCAACCGGAAATAATTGCAATATGCTTCATTGATAAACGTGAGTCTCCTATCCGGGGAAAACCGGCAGATAAACTCAGTCTGGTCCTCGACAACATTCCGGTACCGGTGTTCGCTCGCCCGGAGTGCTTCCTCTGCCAGCTGGATATCCGTGATGTCTGTAAGTGCAAGGAGGACCCCTGCATCTCCGCTGTTACTGGCGAGCCGGACCGCTTCCAGACGGGCAGGGAAACGAGAGCCGTCCTCCAATCTGAACATCAGGGTGCAGACTTGTTTAGCACCATCATTTAAAACACTCACAAAATACCGGTCCCACTCGTCTTGGCTTTCCCCGGCGATGAATCGTCCGAGTCCATGGTTGATAACGTCATCCCGGTCAACCCCAAGGAGCGCCGTACCGGCACGGTTCACATCGGTGATCAGTGCCTTGTCGGTGAGCGTGAAATAACCGAGCGGAGCAAATTCATACAGGTCAAGGTACCTGTTTCGTGACGCCTCCAGCGCAATCTGAGTTCTCCTGAGTTCTTCAGCCTGTGTCTCGAGCTCGAACTGGTACAATCGTAGGTCCTCTTCCGCCCGCTTACGCCCGGTGATGTCCTCGACGTTCCCGTTGTAATATATTATCCGATCGCTGTTATCGCGGACGGCTTCTCCCGTATCCCGTACCCAGATAATCGATCCATCGTACTTGCGGAACTGTACTTCGAAATCGCGCACTATCCCTTCACGCTCAATCTTGGCAAGCCACTGGTTGCGTTCCCCGGGGGTCATATAGAGATCAGGAACGCTGACCGACAGGAGCGATTTACGGTCCGGATATCCCAGCAAACGTACAAGAGCCGGGTTGATGTCCAGGATCTGTCCCGACGGTGTAGTACGGTAGAGACCTATGGGAATACCCTCAAATAAACTGCGGTAACGGTTCTCGCTCTCGTGAAGTTCCCGATCAGCATTCCTGAGTGTAACAATTTCGGTGACCGTGTGATGGAGGTCTTCGAAAAGGTACTTCGGTTCACCGCGCTTCTCGATATAGATATCCACCCCATGTTTGTACGCTTCGATGACGATCTCTTTCGATCCTTTGCCAGAAAAAAAGATGAACGGGAGGTCAGGGTCTGTGTTTCTGACCGCTTTTAAGAAGTCGATGCCATCCATCGCGGGCATCTGGTAGTCAGAGATGATGACATCAATCGAATGTTTTTTGAGTAGTTCAAATGCCTGGAAGGCCGATTCAGCTGTATACACGGTGATGTTGCCACTCAGTTCCAGAAATTTCTTCCCGATATCCAGAAGCGAGCGCTCATCGTCGACATAGAGGACGCGGATTTTCTCTGCCATCACGCATTCACTCCCTTCATTCGCCACATCCCCTTCGGCACGGTGATCTCGAACCGGGCGCCTTTGCCCGGCTCGCCGGTCTCCGCAATCGTCATACCGGAAAGGAGAAGGCATTCCTGGACAAAGAAGAGCCCAAAGTGGATGTTTTTATCGACGCGCTGGTCAAAAAGATGGGCTTTGGCCCCGGGAACGATGCCGACACCATCGTCTTCACAGATAAGGATAAGTCCCTCCGTGGTTTCCTTGCTGGAGAACCTGATGCGTGTCGTGGTCTTTCCATGTTTTACCGCATTTTCAATGAAATTTGAGAAGATTTTTTCGAGGAGAAGATCGGAATACAATTCGAGTCCATGGAGTGCTGTCTTAACGGATATGCCCTGTCCCGGGCTGACGAGCGAACTTGCAATCCGGATTGATTGTTCCACAGGAATCCACTGGGGCTGGGTTACTCCAATTTCCTGGTACTGTCGTGTATTTTTAATCAGCTCTTGGATATCTGCGAGAATATGTTCTTCCTTTTCGATAAATGATAGCCGTTCAGCATCGGTTTTTGCTTCTTTACTGAGCTCGGCATACCCCCGGAGTCCGGTTACCTTGTTCTGGATATACTGGGACGTCACGTCGTTCATCAACGCGAGCTTGCGGGCGGTAAGAGCGAGTGTCTCTCCTACCTTTTTGCGCTCGGTGATATCCCGGAAGCACCACACACGCCCGTAATATTTCTTATCCTGTCCAACCATCGGGGCTGAATACCGGTCAAAAATCCTTCCGTCTTTTAATTCGATCTCCTCCCGGCTTTTTTCGTCCTTGTGAGCGTAGAGGTATGTTACCCGTGCGACAAATGCATCAGGATCTGAAAGTTTATCAAGAATGGACTGCAACGTCCGTTGATCCGACCCCGATGCGATGACATCCTCGGGTACACCCCAGAGTTCGACGAAGTGCCGGTTGAAAGAGAGGATTTTCCCGTTTTCATCGACTGCGAGGATGCTATCGAGCGATGTCTCCTGCTGTGTTGACAAAATGATATTCTTGAATGTGATCTCTTCCTCTGCCCGGCTGATCTCCGTGATATCACTGATTGCCACCCGGATCGTTGTTGTTCCGTCGCTTTTACCGGTAAGCCTGATGCTTTCCAGCCGGGCAGGGAATGTTGAACCGTCGCTGCGGGTGAGCATAAGAGTGCAGGTCTTTTTTTCCCCGTGCTGCCGCACACTTACAAAATACTGGTCCCACTTGTCATGGCTTTCCGGGGCGATGAATCGTCCGAACCCATGGTTGATAAGGTCACTCCTGTCAACCCCAAGGAGCATCGCACCCGTGAGATTTGCCCCTGTTACCCGTGCCTTGTCGGTCAGCGTGAGATACCCGACAGGGGCAAACTCGTAGAGGTCAAGGTACCTGTCCCGCGATTCTTCCAGCGCGAATTGAGCCCTCCGTAGTTCCTCTGCCTGCATCTCGAGTTCGATCTGGTGCACCTGGAGTTCGTGGATCAGTTCTTCTGCCGTCTGCCCTTTTAATGTCGGGGAAATCTTCTGGGAGCGTGCGAGTTGCTCCTCTGCCTCGTACCGCAGGGACTGTCCGGGGGGCGTCGTGCCTGATTCCTTCTTTTGTGGCGTTTTCGTTTTTTCCATTGCCATCAGTCACTCTTCCTGCCCCGCACTTCCTGTATACGACCCTGTGCCGGCACTCCATCCGTTGTGATATCCCCAATGGCGAGGAGGATGAACTGTGTCGAACCCGCTTCTCCGGGGATGCGGCGGGCATTTAAGAGCATTGTCCTGTGCCCGATACCGGGGAAGTCGTGTTCGATTGCGAAATTCTCAAAACTTGTGTCCTTCGGCAGCACGGTTTCCAGCAGTTCCCGGAGCTGCGGGATGTCCCACTGCCGGTCACCCAGTGCATAGAGCAACCGTCCCTGTGTCCCTTCCGGCGTCATACCAAAGGTCTGGTAGAAAGCCCGGCTTGCAGAGATTACTATCATGTCAGCGTTCAGGACGATGAGTGGTTCCCGCACCGTATCTATAATGCTCTGGGCATAGTCGCGGGCATGCTGGCTTTCGGCTTCGACCGCTTTTAATGCGGTGATATCGGAGAACGTCAGCACCACTCCATCGATCACGTTCTCCAGCGTACGGTACGGCATGATGCGGACGAGATACCATTCGTTGTTCGTCGTCCGCACCTGCTTCTCACGCGGGATGAGCGAGTCAAGCACCGCAGCTGCATCGGTGATCAGGTCCTCGTCCGGAATCGTTGAACGGATGTCGGCAAGCGGGCGCCCGATATCAGATGCCACAAGCCGGAAGACTTTTGTCGCATCGCGGGTGAACCGTTTGATGGCGAGACGGGCATCCAGAAATATCGTCCCGACATTGACGTTCTCCAACAGGTTCTTCATGTCGTTCTGGATGTCCGTGAGCTGCTCAATCTTTGCCTGCAGCTCTGAATTCACGGTCACGATCTCTTCATTGACCGACTGGAGTTCCTCTTTTGACGTCTCGAGTTCTTCATTTGTGGACTGGAGCTCTTCGTTCGTGGATTGCAGTTCCTCGTTCGTGGACTTGAGTTCTTCGTTTGCTGCCTGCATCTCCTCGATTGTCGCCTGCAGGTTCTCTCTTGTATACGCCAGATCCTGTTCCAGTTCTTCGACGCGTTTTGATGCCCCTTTTCCGGTAACCCTTTTTGCCAGCTTGCGTTTCTCCGGGAGGTGCAATTCGGTGTCCTGGAAACTTATGAGCACGAGCTCCCGTGTTGCCTCCGGGTCATTGATCAGCCGGACGGTAAGGTTAACGCCGTGAATACCGCCGTTCGTCCTGACCGGCAGGTCTTTTACGAATACCTGTGCCTTTTTTGTGGTGGCAGTAAGGATGGCAGAGCGCAGATCCATCTGGAGCCCTTCACGTGCCATATCGATGACGTTAATGCTTACCTGTCCCTGTGCCGGTTGCAGGTACTTCCCCGTATCGCCATGCACGTAAACGATATCTCCTTTCTCATCGGTGATGACGGACGGGGGCACAAATGCCTGAAGGAGCACGCGTTTGGTAACCTCGGCAATGTTTATCCTCTCTCTCTTGCCTGCGACATCAGCCGTTCCCTTTTCCGGCTGGTTGCTTGTCCATGCGAAGCGCTGTGCGACAAGAGTCCGGGCGGATGCAAGAGAGGATTTTACCCCGTAAATCTTCCACTTTTTATCGACCGGGGCGAAGAGATCGGTGAAATTTCCTATGCTTTCTGATGGGCTCAATAAGAGCACCCCATCCGGCTTGAGCGCGTAATGGAACGCCGGAATCACCTGGGTCTGGAGTTCAGTTTCGAGGTAGATCAACAGGTTCCGGCAGCTGATTAGATCCATTTTCGTAAACGGCGGGTCCTTGATCACGTTCTGGATGGCGAAGACGACCATCTCCCGGATCTCTTTTTTTATCCGGAACCCGGTTTCTTCTTTTGTAAAGAACCTCAGCAACCGGTCCGGGGAGACATCGAGGGCGATATTCGCCAGATACATACCTGCCCGTGCAGTTGCAATCGCATCCGCATCAATATCAGTCGCGTAGATCTGGACTTTCCATTCCTGTTTGATCCCGTCCATGTACTCGCGGAAGAGCATGGCGATAGAATATGCCTCTTCCCCGGAGGCGCACCCCGGTACCCAGACACGGAAGATATAGATCTCCGGTTTATTGTCAAACAGCCGGGGCAGTACCACATTCATAAGCGCGGCAAATGCTTCTTTGTCCCGGAAGAAGCTGGTCACGTTGATGAGCAGTTCCTGAAACAGGATATGGACTTCGGCAGGGTTTTCCTTGAGGTACCGGGCGTACGCGTCCATATCTTCGAGGTTATGCACCACCATCCGCCGTTCTATGCGGCGACGGATCGTGCTCTGCTTGTACTGGGAAAAGTCATTACCTGTCCTCGACCGCAGGAGCATCATGATCCGGTTTATGGCACTGATTGCGGCGGGAACCGGGGGAGGCGGGGGTATTTTGGTATCCTTGATGGTCGTTACATAGGCAACCAGCTGTTCGGTGATCTTGTCGACCGGCAGCACATACGTGGCAAGACCGCTCTGGACTGCACTTCCCGGCATGCCGTCATACTTCGCGGTAGATGGTTCCTGCACAAAGGACACGCCCCCGGCTCCGTGGATTGCCCGGAGCCCCAGCGTGCCATCCGATCCGCTCCCTGACAGGATAACGCAGATAGATCGTTCGCCCTGGTCCTCGGCAAGAGAACGGAAGAAGGAGTCGATGGGTAACCGAAACCCCCGGGCATGTTCCGGGTCGCTGAGCTGGAGGACACCATGAAAGATCGCCATATCCTTTGCGGGTGGGATGATATAGACATGGTCTGGCTGGACTTTGGTCTGGTCCTCTGCCTCGTGAACAGGCATCGTCGTATTCCGCTGGAGGATATCTGAGAGCATGCTCGCGTGACCCGGGTCGAGGTGAGGGACGAGCACAAACGCCATGCCGCTATTGGCGGGTATCGTTTTAAAGAAGAGTTCAAACGCTTCGAGCCCGCCGGCTGATGCGCCGATCCCGATGATGGGGAAACTGGCTTCAGGGATATTATTACCGCCGTTTTTATGCGCATGGGCATTCTTCTTTGTGGCAATTTTTTTTTCTGTGGGGGGGTTTATTTTGTTTTTTATCATGGTCTCACAGCATATGGGCATTTTTTGTTGACATTCTCCAATTCAGATATCATGTGCAATAATACCAGCACACGGTAACGATACATTGTTTAAGGCAGTCATTGTCCCTCTAATCTCCCGAACCGGTACGCCCCTTTTGGCACCGTTATTTCAAACCGGGCGCCTTTGCCCGGCTCTCCGGTTTCAATAATCGTCATACCGGAAAGAAGAAGGCACTCACGGATAAAGAACAGTCCAAAGTGGATACGTTCACCGACGCTCCGGTCAAAAAGATGGGTTTTAATCTCGGGGGAGATCCCGACGCCATCGTCTTCGCAGATCAAAATAAGTCCCTCCGGCGTTTCCTCGCAGGAGAAGGTGATGCGCGTCGTGGTCTTCCCATGGATCACTGCATTTTCAATGAGGTTCGCGAAGATTTTTTCAATGAGAGGATCAGTATACAATTCGAGTCCTTGGAGTATTGTCTCAACCGGTATGTTCTGTTTCGGGCTGACAAGCGAAACGGCAATCCGGATTGATTGTTCCACGGGAATCCACCGGGGCAGGATTGATCCGATTTCCTGATAATCCCGTGTATTTTTTATCAGCTGGTGAATGTCTGCGAGAATATGTTCTTCCTTCTCGATAAATGACAGCCGTTCAGTTTCGGTTTTTGTATCTTTACTGAGCTCGGCATACCCCCTGACAGCAGTTACCTTGTTCTGGATATACTGGTATGCCACGTCATTCATCAACGTCAGCTTGCGAGTGGTAAGCGCGATCGTATTCTCAGCCTGCTTGCGTTCTGTGATATCCTCGGATATCCCCAACAAGAATTTCGTAGTCCCATCGGCCCCCCGAATGCAGACCTTCCGGGTATGAAGCAGCCGCAGACCTTTCTTTGCCGTCAGGATAGATTCTTCCGGGATGTCCAACATGCTAAGCTCTCCATCAAGCACATCCCGGTCCTTTGTCATGAAGTGAGCCGCTTGTTCGGGAGGGAAAAGGTCCAGGTTGTTCTTACCGAGCAATGCCTTGCGGTCATAGCCCAGAAGTTCCTCTCCCGCTCTATTGAATATGACGAAACGCAGATCTGTTGCCTCTTTGAGGAAAATCATGAGCGGAACATTTTCCACGACTGCATCGACAAGGGCTTTCGATTCCCTCAGCTCTTCCTCTGCCCGTTTGCGCTCGGTGATATCTTCAAATATCGCGACAAAATACTCCTTTTCCGGAGAATATACCGAGATGTGCAGCCATTTCTCTATAGGTTTGAAATTAATTTCGAACGATTCCGGTGTACCTGTCGATGCAACCCTGCCATAGATCACAAACAATTCGGGGTAAGATTCCCTGATTCCGGGATATACTTCAGTAACCCGTTTCATTGTGACGGTTTTTGTGCCGGTAGTCCGGTCAAATGCCTGGTTGACATTGAGGTAGATGAAGTCTTCGGGATGACCATCGCTGTCATAGATCATCCGGCAATAGGCAAACCCCTCAATCATGTTGTTAAAAAGCGTGCGGTACTTCTCTTCACTCTCGCGAAGCGCTTCCTCCGCATGACGGATATCCGTGATGTCACTGATTACCACCCGTACCCTTGCTGTTCCTTCGCTGCCGTTAAGCCGGGTGCTTTCCAGCCGGGCAGGGAACACAGAACCATCCCCTCGTGTGAGCATAAGGATGCAGGTCTTTTTTTCCCCTTGCTGGCGCACATTCACGAAATACCGGTGCCACGTATCGGAATCTTTTTCTGTGATAAATTTACTCACGGGTGCCCTGATCAGGGTGCTCCGCTCAACCCCAAGGAGCGTCGCACCGGTGAGGTTCGCATTCGTGATTATGCCTTTTTCGGTCAGCGTGAGATACCCCACAGGGGCAAACTCATAGAGATTGAGGTACTTATCCCGTGACTCCTCCAGCGCGATCTTCGATTCCCTGAGCTCTTCTGCCTGCATTTCCAGTTCGATCTGGTGCACCCCGAGTTCGTGGTTGAGTTGTTCCGGGGTCTGCCCCGCGATGTCGGTAGAAATCTTCCGGGAGCGTGTGAGATGTTTTTCCGCATCATCCCTCAGGGAACGGGTGCTGCCCGATGCGCCCGCTCCCTTCTCTTGTGGCTTCTTCTTTTTTGCTGCCGCCATCACGCATCCCCTCCCTTCATCCGCCACATCCCCTTCGGCACAGTAATCTCAAACCGTGCCCCTTTTCCCGGAGTGCCATTCTCTGTGATTGTAATGCCGGTGATTGAGAGAATCTCCCGTGAGAGGAACAACCCGAGCCCGGTATGCTTCCCGAAACCCCGGGTGAAGAGGCGTTTTTTGTCTTCTGTGGAGATCCCCATGCCGTCATCCTCGCAGAGGATCGTGAGGCTTGCATCTGACTCATGAGAAGAGACACGGATCGTCTTCATCTGGTCACCCCCGTATCGGAGAGCGTTGTCGATCAGGTTGTAAAAGACTTTTTCGAAGATCGGATCTGCGAAGATTGCCGGATCTTTGGGATCGACATCGACATGGACTGCCCGCATCGGCAGCCCGGCTACCGCTTTATTTATACTTGCATTCACGCTCTGCCATGCCGGAGCTGCAACACCGATCTCCTGGTAGACTTTCGTGAACTGGATCTGGTGCTCGATGGTACTCGCGATGTTCTGTTCTTTTGTAATGATCTCTGCCAGTTTCACGGGATCGCCAAGGATGTCCCGCGAGAGTTCGAGGTATCCATTCAACGCGGACAACTGGTTGATGATGTCGTGCCAGGTGATGCTGGTTAGGGCAAGCGCCGCCTCTGTCCGCTTGCGTTTGGTGACATCCCGGATGTTGCACTGGATAATCTTCTTGTCTCCCACAAGGCAGGCATTGCTGACGAACTCGACATCGATACTCCGCCCATCCTTTGTCTCCAGGGGCAGATCTTCATACCGGATATAACCATTCGTTTTCAGCTCAGTGAATGCCTGTTGGGCAACGGATTTATCCTTGATAAACCCG
>Ga0209777_10007527_pt1 | contig 12076 bp, 9 predicted proteins | sample FrelakmetHBP12HB_FD_187147 | JGI IMG/M metagenome (GOLD analysis project Ga0209777, IMG submission 187147) | Freshwater lake sediment microbial communities from the University of Notre Dame, USA, for methane emissions studies -HBP12 HB (SPAdes)... | ecosystem: Environmental > Aquatic >... | reverse complement strand
GCGTCCCGCCCGGTGCCGACGCGCTGCGTGCGCTGCTCGCGGCCCACGCCCCGGTGGTCGTGCTGATTGACGAATGGGTCACCTATGCCCGGCTCCAGTGGGGCAAGGACGACCTGCCCGGCGGCACGTTCGATGCCGCCCTCTCGTTCGCCCAGCAGCTCACCGGTGCCGTGGACCAGGTCCCGGGTGCGCTGCTCGTGATCTCTCTCCCGTCCTCGGCGATCGAGGTCGGCGGGGAGGGCGGCCAGAAGACGCTCGAGGCGCTCAAGCACGTCGTCCACCGGGTCGACGCCCCGTGGAGGCCCGCGGCCGCCCAGGAGTCGTTCGAGATCGTCCGCCGGCGCCTCTTCGAGCCGCTGACCGCCGAGGCGATGAGGGGCCGCGACGAGGTCGTCCAGCGCTTCGGCGAGCTCTATGCCGCCCACCAGGGCTCATTCCCGGCCGAGACGAAGGAGAAGGCGTACCTGGAGCGCCTGCGGGCCTGCTATCCGATCCACCCCGAGCTGTTCGACCGGCTCTTCGACGACTGGTCGACGCTCGAGCGGTTCCAGCGCACGCGCGGCGTCCTCAAGCTCATGGCCGGGGTGGTCCACGCGCTCTGGGAGCGCGGCGACGGCAACCTGCTCATCCTGCCGGCGGCCGTTCCGCTCGACGACACGATGGTCCTCCCCCAGCTGACCCAGTACCTCGACGACGGCTGGCAGCCGATCATCGAGACCGACGTGGACGGGACGTCCTCGCTGCCGCTCCGGCTCGACCGCGAGAACGCGGGCACGTATGGCCGCTACTCCGCCGCCCGGCGCGTGGCGCGGACGGTGTTCCTAGGCTCGGCGCCGTTGCCGGCGGCCGCCAACAGAGGAATCGACGACCGGCGGATCCTTCTCGGATCGGTCCAGCCCGGCGAGACGCCTGCGACCTTCGGGGACGCTCTCCGCAAGCTCGCGGGCCAGGCGACGTACCTCTACGAGAATGCCGGCCGCTACTGGTATGCCACTCAGCCATCGGTCAACCAGCTCGCCCGCGACCGGGCCGAGCAGCAGGCCGCCGACCGGGTCGAGATGGAGATCGAGGGCCGGCTGAAGAAGGCCCTCACCGAACGGGGCCCGTTCGCCCGGGTCCATGCGTCGCCCCGCTCGGGTTCCGACGTTCCCGACGAGGACGAGGTTGCCCTCGTCGCTCTGGGACCCGAGTACCCGCACGACGCGAAGGCGGCCGTCTCGCGGGCCGTGACCGCCGCCGGGGAGATCCTCGCCTCTCGGGGTGCCGGCGCCCGCACGAACCAGAACATGCTCGTGTTCCTGGCCGCCGATTCACTGCGGCTCGCCGAGTTGGCCCAAGCCGCGCGGGAGTTCCTCGCTTGGTCCTCGATCGTCGAGGACGGGGAGGGCGGACGCCTGAACCTCGACGGCTTCCAGCGGAGCCAGGCCAAGTCCCAGCGCGACGGCGCCGACCAATCGGCCAGCGCGCGGATCCCCGAGACCTACCAGTGGCTTCTCGTCCCAGGGCAGTCCGACCCGATGGCGAAGGTGGCTTTGCAGCCGGTGAAGGTCTCAGGGTCCGATCCCCTGGCCCTCCGGGCCGGCGCCAAACTCCGCAACGAAGAGCTGCTCATCGTCAAGTACGGCGGGGTGAACCTGCGGCTCGTGCTCGACAGCGTGCTCAAGGAGAAGTGGAGCGCGGAGCATTCCTTCGGCCTCCGCCAGCTGTGGGGATGGTTCGCCCAGTACCCGTACCTGCCGCGCCTGCGCGACATCTCGGTCCTGGAAGGCGCTGTCCGTGACGGCACGTCGAGCCTGCTCTGGCGGACCGAGACGTTCGCCTATGCGGCCGCGCGCGAAGCCGGCGGGGAGTACCGCGGGATCGTCGCCGGGCGGCTCGCGGAGACACCGGTGACGTCGACGAGCCTCATCGTGGATGGGTCGGTGCTGACGGATCCGCTGCCGGGTCCACACCCAGGACCTGGTCCGGGGCCTCTGCCCCCGGGACCCGGACCTGCGCCGGAAGCCGCGAAGCACATCCGACGCTTCCACGGCGAGGTCGCCCTGTCCGAACCGCGGCGTCCAATCCCAGAGCTCACGAAGATCGTCGACGAGGTCATCGGCCGGTTGGCTCAGCAAACCGACGTAAGACTCCACGTCACAGTGCAGGTCGAGGCCGAGCACGCCTCCGACGCCGGCTTCACCGACGACACCGTCCGTACCATCTCCGAAAACGCGAAGACCCTGCGCTTCAAGGATTTCGGCTGGGAGAAGGAGTAGGCCGGGATCCTCGTCTGGAATCGTCGGGCTGCCACCCCCCTGAGGGCCACGGCAAGCGACGCCGATCGACAGCACAGGGCCCAACACGATGAGCAGATAGTGTCCACTCCGATGCCCGGCGCACCGTCACCCGGCCGTCCCAGGGCAATGGTGCAGACCTTCCGATCGGTCGGACATGGCCACAGGTTGGGCGCGGGATCACCTACAGTTGCGAGGTGGGAACGGCAGTGGGCGTGGGAGTACCGACGCACATGAGCCTCGAGGGCCCTGCCATTCGGATCGAGGGCCTGGTCAAGGACTACGGCGCAGTTCACGCCGTCCGGGGCATCGATCTCGAGGTCAGGCGGGGTGAGGTCTTTGGCTTCCTGGGCCCGAATGGCGCGGGCAAGACGACGACGATCCGCTGCCTGCTCGATCTTCTGCGCCCGACAGCTGGACGTATCACCGTGCTGGGGCTTGACCCGCGGCGTGACGGCATCGCACTCCGCGGTCGCCTCGCCTACATGCCCGGGGAGCTTCGCCTGCCCGAACGGTTGACAGCCGCCGGGCTCGCGGCGGCGATCGGACGCCTGCGGGGCGGCCTCGACACGCGGCGCCGCGACGAGCTGGCGGCGCGGCTCGACCTCGATCTCGACCGGCGCATGCGGGATCTCTCGAGCGGCAACCGGCGCAAGGTCGCCCTGCTGCTCGCGTTCCTTGCCGATGCCGAGCTGCTCGTGCTCGACGAGCCGACGAACGGGCTCGACCCGCTCATGCAGCGCGAGTTCCTGCACCTCGTCCGTGAGGCACGCGAGCGCGGGACGACGGTGTTCCTCTCCTCCCATGTCCTGAGCGAGGTCCAGCGCGCCGCCGATCGGGTCGCCGTCCTGCGGAATGGGAAGGTGCTCGTCCTCGGTGGCGTCGAGGAGCTCCGACGCCGGGCGCGCCAGCGCGTCGAGGTGTGGTTCGAGGGGCCACCGCCGGCGCAGGAGCTCGCCGTGCTGCCAAGTCTGACGGACCCGCACGTCGAGGACCATCGGTTCGCCGCCATCCTCGCGGGGCCGATCCAACCGCTCCTCGAGGTGCTGGCGCGCCATCCCGTCGTGAGCCTGCTCGTGGAGGAGCCCGATCTCGAGGAGGCCTTCCTCGATCTCTTCGAGGCCGCGTCGTGAGCGGCCGCTGGGTCGAGCTTGTCTTCGGTCCCTTCCGCGCGTCCTGGCGCGCCGGCCTGGGCTGGAGCATCGGGCTCGCGCTGCTCGTCGTGAGCACGGTCGCCTTCTGGCCTGCGTTCCGGGGGTCATCGGGCATCAGCCAGGCGATCGACCAGCTCCCTGCGCCGGTGGTCCAGGCCTTCGGCCTGCAGGGCTTCGGGACGCCGGCAGGCTATCTGCGGGGTGGCCTCTATGAGCTTGTCGTGCCCCTCCTCTTCGCTGCGGCGGGGATCATGTTTGCCAACACTGCTATCGCGAGCGAGGAGGATGCCGGGCGGCTGGAGCTCTACCTGGCCCAGCCTGTTTCACGCACGGCGTTTCTCGCGGGCCGGAGTGTGGCGGTGTTCGGCTGGGTCCTCGTCCTCACCGTCGTCGTGCTGATTTCCCAGCTTGCTTCGGACGCGATGTTCGGGCTCCAGATCGAGACCGGACGAGTCATTGCGACGATCGTGCTGTGCGCCGTGCTCGGCGCGTTCCATGCAGGTCTCTGCATCGCCGTCGCGGGCGCCGCTGCCCGCCCAGGGCGGCTGCTGTCGGTCGGCTTCAGCGTGGCCTATGCGGGCTACCTCGTCCGTGCTCTCTTCTCGCTCAGCGACGTCCTTGCACCCTGGCGTCACCTCTCGCCCTGGGACTGGGCCCTCGGGAGCGATCCGCTCGTGAACGGTGCGGAGGCGTGGCGATTCGGCCTGCTCGCCGCAACCGGAGTGCTGCTTGCCGTCGCGGGTGTCGTCGCTTTCGCCCGTCGCGACATCCGGAGCGCCTAGCACAACGACCCACAGGGTGCACCACGATCCACTGATCGTGATATCACTCCGGCCCGTGGCTCCGGGCGGGCGCTCCGTTCCCCTCCGAGGACGGATCGAGCGCCGGGCGGCCGAGGCCGGAGGCCTCCTCCGATGAGACGGGCGCTACGATGCCGGCGTGGCAAAGGGCGGTGGCGCTTCCCCGCCGACACCGGAGCACCCGCGACGACGCATGACGCTTTTCGACGCCTGAGCGCGCTCGGCCGGACAGCCTCGGACCGAGCGCTCCTTGGCCGCGCCCTCGGGGAGCTGGACGCCCAGGATCGTCTCGCATCGAAGATCGCGGCGGAGCCGAACCTCGCAGCGATCGTGACGGAGTTCGTGACCCGCCTGATGGACGCCTTCGGCTCGCTGTCGGCGGTCCGCGGCCGGGCCGTCCTCGACATCGCCTGTGGGTCGAGCTCCAGCCGTTCGCCAGTCACGGGCCGACCGACTTCGGAGTTCGAGCCGTGGATGTGCCGGCTGCTCCTGGAGCTCGGGGCGCACCCGGTCGGGCTCGACCTCGGAGACCTCGCCGGCGAGGCGTTCGAGCATCATCGCGTGGACCTGGGCATCCCCGGGGCCCTCGACTTCCTGGCAACCGGATCGTTTGATGCCATCCACGAGAGCCGGCTCTTCGGTTCACCCGAGTTTCGTTGCGCGCACGGGCCCGCTACAGAGCGCATTCGTCGCGAGATCCATCGCCAGGAGCGCCGTCTCCTGCGGCCGGACGGGACCCTTATCCACAGCGACGGCCGGCCCGGCCCTGGGGGACAAGAGCACCGGGGCAGTCGGGGCGTCCCAATGCCGGCAGGGGCGGCGAACCCCGCCACCACCGGCGAGGGGGAGGCGGGGTTCCGCTCTGAAGACCGCGCGGGCGCCGGTGGGAGGGAATGGGGCGGTTACTCGGCGCCACTGGTGAAGATCAGCGGCTCCGCCTTGTAAGGCGCCTCGTCCTCGCCGGACAAATGGTGCTTGGATCCCTCCGCGCTCGTGCGCGCCCTGCGCGCGCAACCACGGCGCTCATCGTGGAAGGCTCAAGGAAGCGTGGAAGACTCAAGGAAGCGACGGTGATGGATGGCCCATGAAGCCGGCTCCACCTCAGCGACGACGCCGGAGGCCAGCCCGCGCCAAGCGCCACACGAACTAGATGCCATCGTGGCTTGACAAGCCAATCGCGATCGCCGGAAGCCCCACGGCCTGCGTGCGGCCCTGGCGATCGGCTAGCTCGATATTCGGTGCGGGCGCCGGGGCTTCGGCACGCCGATTCGATCAGGGCGTGCTCACCCGGCGCGCCTCGGCGCCTTCATGCTCCTCCACGTGGCCGCATTTCCAGCGCGGCCTCCGAAGGCGCTTCCCGCTGCGCCGGGCTGCCCGACGTCACGCGGGGCCCGCCGCGCAGCCTCCCGGTATCGTGCAGGGAGCGCCGCAACAAGAACTCGATCTGGCCGTTGACGCTTCGGAGATCGTCGGCGGCCCAGGCCTGGAGCGCTTCGAGGGTCGCGGGGTCAAGCCGCAGGAGGAACGGCCTTCGGACGCTCATGGGACGCCCGGCGATGTGCTGCCCGGAGGCAGCGCCCGCGGATGAGGCACGTCACCAGCCCTGGAGATCGCCTGCCCTACGAGTAGAGCGTCCCGGCGTTGACGATCGGCTGCGTCTCGTGCTCGCTGCACAGGACGACGAGCAGGTTGCTCACCATCTGGGCCTTGCGGTCCTGGTCCAGCTCCACGACATGCTTCGCAGACAGCGCCTCAAGAGCCATCTCGACCATTCCGACTGCGCCCTCCACGATCTTCGCCCGGGCGGCGACTACCGCGGTCGCCTGCTGGCGGCGCAGCATCGCGTTCGCGATCTCCGGGGCATAGGCAAGGTGGCTGATCCGCGCCTCCAGGACCTCGATGCCGGCCTTCTCCAGGCGTGCCTGGACCTCGGCGCGCAGCTCGTTGCCGATCTCCTGGGGGTTCGAGCGGAGCGCGATGTCGCCCTCCACGTGCGCGTCGTATGGGTGGGTCGTCGCGAGACCGCGGAGCGCCGCCTCCGTCTGGACGTGGAGGAAGTTCTCGTAGTCGTCGACCTCGAAGAGCGCCTCGGCCGTATCAGTGACCCGCCAGACGACTACGGCGGCAATGGCGATGGGGTTGCCGTCGTGGTCGTTGACCTTGAGCTGGGAGCACTCGAAGTTGCGGATCTTGACCGAGATCCTACGCCGCTCGGTGAACGGGTTGACCCACCACGGCCCCTGCGCGCGGAGCGTCCCGTAGTAGTTGCCGAAGAGGATCAGGGCGCGCGCCTCGTTCGGATGGACGATCGTCAGCCCGTTCAGCGCGACCAGGACCGCGAAGAGGAGCGCAACCAGCGCCGCGAGTCCGACAACGCGAAGGGCACCGAGGTCGCCGGGGCCCATCACGTTCGACACGTACCAGCTCAACGCCCCGGCGAGGATAACCACGAGGCCGAGGAGGAAGAGAAAGGCCGGGATCCCAGGGACCGACCGGACTGAGCGTTCTTTAATCATGGTGCGATGGGCCCTCCTTCGAGATGGAACGTGATGGTGTCACGGCGATGGCACATCGCGGCCGGCGTGGGGTCGGCGTGCACCGCGTCTCTGTCATCGTCGGCACCCCCATGGCCCGGTATGGGCCGAATCTGGATGAAGTCCGTCGGCGAGATCCTCGCCGAGGCGGTTCGCACGCTCCCGGGTGCCTCCGAATCGGGACACTAGTAGCTGGATGTGGCGCCTGGCTTGACGGCGGACCAGCCCGTGTAGATGCCGTTCGCATCGCCGGGAGCCTTGTCGCCGGCGTAGAAGTAGAGCGGCAGCCCGTTGTACGTCACCTGGGTCGAGCCGTCGTCCGCCCGGGTGATCATCCCCAGCTTGCCGGTCACGCCGCTCCCGCCCGCGGGCGTCGAGCCGGCCGGGACCGTGAGCGCCGGCCACTTCGTGATGCACCCGCCGGTGCAGCCGCTCGTGCCGCTGTTCGCGACGTCCTTGCTGAACGTGTAGACCGTCATCCCGTTCGCGCCCGCCACGAGGAGCGTGCCCTGGGTACCCACGGTCGCGGTCATGACGACCGGTCCGCCGGCGGAGGCGGCCGGGGCCGCAGCCGGCGGCGCCGTTGCCGCGCTGCTGCAGGCCGCCGCGAAACCGGCCACCACGATGATGGCTGCGGCCATCAGGTTCCTTGAGCTCATCGGTCACCTCGTTCGGATCGTCCGTGTCGGTTCGGGGACGGCAGTCGCCTTCCCTCTACATCCTTGACTACGTCGAGATGGCCCGTCCGGTTTTCACCTGCCGTCGATCATCGCCCGGCCGAGGTCCGAACATCGGCGCCATGGCGGGACCAGGCAGGCATGAGGCGTGAGCCGGGCCCAAGCACGCACTGATCGTGGCTGCCACGCTGGGCATCCCCACCCGACAGATGGCCGGTGCGAGACGCGGCGGCGACAGAGGTCGACGTGCAGGTCATCGAGGCCCGGGAAACCGCGGCGCTTGCGCGAGCGCACGGGACCGTCGGCATCGGTGGCAAAACCGCCGGCCGAGCCGCGACGTACCTCGATCACGAGCGTTGGCACCCGAGGGCCGTCGGCCCAGTGGCCACGTGCGCCGAGGAGGTCCCGGAAGTGAACGAGAAGAGCCGCTCCCGACGCCTAGTCCTGTCGGGGCTCCTCGCGTGGGTGCTCGCCGTCGGCGGTGCGATGGTGCCGGCCGCCGCCGCATCGGTCGCTGCGATCGACTACCCGATGCCGACGCCGGTCGCGACGCCGCCGGCGGTCAGCCCGCCTGCGAGCGTTGCCCTCGGCGTGGCGACGAGTCCCGCACTCGGCCCGGTCCTGACCGATCCGAGCGGCATGACCCTGTACTGGCTCTCGTCGGACCCGACGAACGGCAGCGTCTGCACTGGCGGGTGCCTTGTGAACTGGCCCCCGCTCCTCGTGGCGGCGGGCGGGACGGTCAGCGGGCCGTCCGGCAGCAGCCTGACGCTCGGCACCTTCATCCGACCCGACAACGGGACGACCCAGGTCACCCTCAACGGCCACCCGCTCTACACCTTCGCGGGTGACAGTGCGCCGGGCCAGACCAACGGCGACGGTATCGTGGCGCTGGGCGGCAGGTGGCACGTCGCGTCGGCCGCGAGCTCGTTCCTGGGCTCGCTCTCGACGGTCTCGCTGCGCGGCTCCTCGACGGTGCCCGCGAACGGTGACATCAACCCTACGGGGTGGCCGTCGTGCCGCGGTCGGTCGGTCGCCTCGTCGAGGGCGACATCCTGATCAGCAACTTCAACGCGAAGTCCAACCTCCAGGGCACGGGCACGACGATCGTCGAACTCGACCCGAGCGGAGCGCTCCATCCGTTCGCGTCGATCACGCCGGCTGCCGTGGCCGGTCGCTGCCCGGGTGGGGTCGGCCTTTCCACCGCCCTCGTCGCGCTCTCGAGCGGCTGGGTCATCGTGGGGAGCCTGCCGACGCGCGATGGGACGGCGGCGACCGCAGGTGCGGGGTGCCTGATTGTCCTGAACGCGAACGGGCACGTCGTGGAGACGTTCCGGGGTGGTCCGATCAACGGCCCGTGGGACATGGCGGCGCTCGACGGCGGCTCGGTCGCCAGGCTGTTCGTGACCAATGTCCTCAATGGCACGCTCAAAGGCAAGGGCAAGGTCGTCCACGGCGGGACGGTGGTGCGGCTCGTCCTCAAGACGACCGGCGTGAAGGTGCCGCTCGTCGTCAGCGAGACCGTGATCGGCTCGGGCTTCGGGGAGCGCAGCGACCCGGCGGCGCTCGTCATCGGGCCGACCGGGCTCGGGCTCGGCGCGAATGGCACGCTCTATGTCGCCGACACCCTCAACTCGCGCATCGCCGCCATCCGGGGCGCCACCTACCGAAACTCGAGCGCCGGCACGGGCTCGACCGTAGCGCGGGGGCGCACACTGAACTCGCCACTCGGGCTCACCATCGCGCCGAACGGCGACATCCTGACCGTGAACGGCGGGGATGGGAACATCGTCGAGACGACGCCCGGCGGGGCCCAGGTGGCGACCAAGACGCTCGATGGGACCAGCGGGGGTGGCGGGCTCCTGTTCGGCCTCGCCATCCGCCCCGGCGGGACGGGGGTCTGGTTCGTCGACGATGGGACCAACACGCTGGCCCTGCTGCACTGATCGCGTGCGTCGGTCTCGGGCTCTAGCACGGGCCCGAGACCACCCCGCGCGGCGTGGTCGTGATGAGAGCCCTGGATGGTCGTGCCGCTGCACCGTGATGGGACGAGAGCGTTCACTAGGCGGAAAGACCCAAATCGCCTCGCACGCCGTGGGCCTGCGAGTGCCGCATTGAGCGACGGCCGGCACGTTCTTGCCGTCGTGTTGGGCTCCAGCAGCGAACCGAGTGAGTCGCTCCTGCGCCCACGCCGTAGGCTCGGTAACCTGTTGTGCACCGTGGCCACGCCCAAGACCGTCCTTCCCGACCTCGACCTCGCGAGAATCCGGCGCTACTGCGAAGGACGAGTCCCGACCCGCCTGCGCGACCAGATCCGGATCGAGCTCGATGTGCGCGGTCGGTCGGTCACGATCCTGGAGTGCCGGCCGCCCTGGACGCCCGAGATCGGCCCGCAGTGGACGCGGTTCCCGATCGCCCGGCTCCGCTACGTCGAGGCACACGGCATCTGGATGCTCGACTGGCGTGACCATAACCTGCGGTGGCACCGCTACGACCGCATCGGTCCATCCCCGCACGTCGACCCGCTCCTCGCCGAGATCGAGGCAGATCCGACGAGTATCTTCTGGGGTTGAGACACCCGTGCGCGCTACCGGTGTAGCAACCCGGCCCGCTGTTTCGTTCTATTCTCGACCTGCCTCGGGCATTCGGACTCAGACCTTGGGCAGCGCGGCGAGCGCCTCGCTGACGCGGTCGGCCGGGTACTCGTAGTCCTCGAGCTGGCCCCGCAGGAAGCGGTCATACGCCGACAGGTCGAAGTGACCGTGCCCCGACAAGTTGAAGAGCATGACTCGAGGTCGACCCTCGGCCTTCGCCTCCAGCGCCTCGTCGATCGCGACGCGGATCGCATGGGCCGACTCTGGGGCGGGGAGGATGCCCTCGGTACGCGCAAACAGGACCCCGGCCTCAAAGACCGGTCGCTGGTGGACGGCCAGCGCTTCGATGAGCCCCTCGTGCTTGAGCAGACTCACGAGCGGCGACATGCCGTGGTAGCGCAGGCCACCCGCGTGGATCGGCTCGGGGATGAAGTCATGGCCGAGCGTGTACATCTTCACGATCGGCGCCATGCGCGCCGTGTCGCCGTAGTCATACTCGTAGACGCCGCGGGTCAGGCTCGGTGCCGCTAGTGGCTCGACCGCCACGAACCGGGTCTTCGTCTGACCCCGCAGGTTCCGGCCCACGAAGGGGAACGCGGTCCCGGCAAAGTTCGAGCCACCACCGGTGCAGCCGATGACGACATCAGGGTACTCGCCGGCCATCTCCATCTGCTCGAGCGCCTCGAGCCCGATGACGGTCTGGTGGAGCATGACGTGGTTGAGGACCGACCCGAGCGAGTACTTCGTATCGTCACGGGTGACGGCGTCTTCCACGGCCTCGCTGATGGCGATCCCCAGCGAACCCGGCGTGTCGGGATGCTCGGCCAACACCTGGCGCCCGTACTTTGTGGTGTCGCTCGGACTCGAGACGACGGACGCGCCGTAGGCCTCCATGAGGAAGCGCCGGTACGGCTTCTGGTCGTAGCTCGCCCGGACCATGTAGACCTTGACCTCGAGGCCGAAGAGCGCCCCCGCGAACGCGAGGGCCGAGCCCCACTGCCCGGCCCCGGTCTCAGTGGCGAGGCGCCTCACGCCCTCTTGCTGGTTGAAGAACGCCTGGGCGATCGCCGTGTTCGGCTTGTGGCTTCCGGCGGGGCTGACGCCCTCGTTCTTGTAGTAGATGTGCGCCGGCGTATCGAGTGCCTTCTCGAGCCGGAGGGCGCGATGGAGTGGCGAGGGCCGATAGAGGCGATAGGCGTCGCGCACGGGATCGGGGATCTCGATCTCGCGGTCGGTGCTGACCTCCTGCATGATCAGCGCCATCGGGAAGAGCGGTGCGAGGTCGTCGGGTCCAAGCGGCTGGCCCGTCCCGGGGTGAAGCCCAGGCGGTGGCTTGACCGGCAAGTCCGCGACAATGTTGTACCAGGCCCTCGGGATCCGTGACTCGTCGAGGACGAACTTCGCCTGCTGCTGTGCCATCAGGGGTGCACCTCCCTGGCGGGGCCACGTCGGGTCCCAGAAACAGTTCGACCCCGTCCTTGGAGGGACGAGGTCGCTGCCTCGTGGTGCCACCCTCCTTCCGGCCTCCCCCTGGCGAGCTCGGCCGCTCGGTTGCTCGGTCCACGGCCCGGGGTCCCAGGCGATGGGCCTGCCCTCTGGTAACGGTGGGCCTCCGGCCTGGCTAGTGCGCGACCCCGCCGCGGTTCGCCCGGCATCTCGCGGGTCCATTCCTCGTCCTGCTGACAGCGCCGGCTCTCATCGCCCCGGCTCTCTGTTGCCCGCGTGAGACGAGTACTCGCCCCGGTCATCGACGTCCGCGAGTGTACACGGTCCGCAGGCCGGGACCAGCACGATCGCGGGATCGTGAGCTGCACCCGGTCGCCGGCGGTCTCGCCGTCACGGCCGAGCCCCTGCGCGGAGCCGGGGTGGGCGTAGAGTGGGGGCGGCGATCAGCTGGGAGTTGTCGGGGAGGGATGGGATCACAAGAGAGGTGCTGGGCCTCATGTCGGGGTCACTCCCCGTAGTCAAGCTCGCCAGCGCCCGGACAATTCGCCGTCGTGCCGCACGCGCCAACGCCATCGCGGTCCCTCCCCCGGATTCG
>Ga0209777_10007526_pt1 | contig 12076 bp, 11 predicted proteins | sample FrelakmetHBP12HB_FD_187147 | JGI IMG/M metagenome (GOLD analysis project Ga0209777, IMG submission 187147) | Freshwater lake sediment microbial communities from the University of Notre Dame, USA, for methane emissions studies -HBP12 HB (SPAdes)... | ecosystem: Environmental > Aquatic >... | reverse complement strand
GGACAACTTCCAGGGCGGACGAAAGCAGACGGTGACCGTGGCGGGACAATCGCTGGGGACGATCGAGAACTTCCAGCAGGGCCGATGGCTGGAGGCGATGGTTTCGGCCGAAGAATCAAAAGACGGCAAGGTTCCGATCCGAATCGAAAACGCACGGACAACCTCCAACGCTGTCGTCTCCTGGATCGAGTTTATCAGCAAGTGATTCCGATTTGGAGTTGAGCCGTAACGATGAATACGAATGCCACCCAAGACATCGTGATCTATCAGACTAAGGATGGCAGTAGCCAACTGAAGGTTCGTTTGAAAGAGGACACCCTTTGGCTCGACGCTCATCAAATAGCGGAGTTGTTCGAGCGAGACCGTACGGTGATCGTTCGGCATATTCGGAATGTTTATTCCACTGGTGAGTTAGACCGGGATTCAACCTGTGCAAAAAATGCACAGGTTGAATATTAAGCTGCATAACGGTAACTTGTTCTGAGAAGGGCAATTGCGGATCAAAGCAGTTGTCAAGGATTCCTTGACAACTGCTGCAATCTAATAATCCCACCGAACCGAACGATCCCATCACGAGGTCATCAATTCGGTCGTCGAAAGTCTGGGATGGATCGAGTATAATCTTGCCAAGATATTACGAGGATAGGCCATGAACAAGAAACGGATGACCTTGCATGAAAAGGCCGAGGCCGCGATGAAAAAGGCCGTACGGCAGGTGGTGTTGCAGCACAAGAAGACCGGCCGGCCGCTGGCGATCTGGAAGGATGGCAAGACGGTCCTGATCTCGCCGGATAAGATCAAGTAGTCATCCCGGGGCAAACCGACGCGACGAATTGGGGTTAACCATGAGCGAGGAACGGCGGAAGGGATTTGAGCTGAGGGGCTGGCATGTGCTCGTCGGGATGCTGGCCGTCCTGGTGGTCCTGTTCATCCTGTTTCGAGTGTTCAGCCATTCGGCCTTGGAGCGAAAGATCGCCGAGCTTCGGGCCAAGGGATATCCGACGACGATTGATGAACTGGAGAAATATAATCAGTTACCCAATGGCATTCCCAATGCGGCCGATCTGTATGTCAAGGCGTTCAACGCCTATCGGGTGCCGACAGAAGCCGAAAAGATGTTATTGCCGTATGTGGGATCGTTGGTTCTCAAACCCGGAGAATCAATACCTCCTGCGAGTAAGACGGCGACAGAGGCCTTTTTAGCTCGAAACACCAAAACGATAGAACTGCTTCGTCATGCTGGGCAAATCGAACAATGCCGGTATAGCAGCTCAAGACTTTCCAACGGGGGATTATGGAATCCGTATTATGCTGAAATGAAAACCTGCTTCAAATTGCTCAGTCTTTGGATCTTTGAGAAAGCTGAGGCAGGAAACAGCCAAGAGGTTATCCGAGGAATTGTAGATCAGATACGATTTAGCGAATCTCTGAAACAGGATCCATATCTGGTATCGTATCTCTCAAGGCTTACCTTTCATGCATTGAATTATGATGTCCTTCAAGACATCTTCTTCGTTCAACTTGAACTGAACGATCAACAGATGATTGAGCTTCAGATGGAATTGTTCAAGGTTCGAAATGACCTTCAAATCAGTCAAGCGATAATCGGGGAACGATGCTTTCATATCGTTTCGTATAAAACCAAGGATCCATATTTCGGAGCAAAGCCTGCCCGGTTGTTGGGTGTAATGGGTATTAATACAATGCGTGTTCTCGACCATGAAGATCAACTCGAAAAGATTGGGGGATTGGATCCGGAATACCGATTCAAAGAATATCAACGAGTCGAAGAAGAAATCAAATCATGGTCTTTGCTGTATTTCCGGGCCAAAATGCTGATTCCCGCAAAGAGTACAATGGGCAGGATTGAACTGCGAGTCATTGGTGAGTTAGATTGCGCTCGGGCGGCGCTGGGAGTGGAACGATATCGATTGGCCCAGAGGCGATTGCCGGGGTTGCTGCAGGAGTTGGTGCCGAAATATCTGGAGAAAGTGCCCATTGATCCGTTTGACGGCAAACCGCTGCGGTACAAGCGATTGGAGAAGGGTTATACGATCTATTCAATCGGAGAGGATGGCGAGGACAATGGAGGAGTACCGAAGGACAAGGTTCCGAAGGGTGCCAATTACGATTGGCCGTTCACGGTGGAACGATAACTTGAAATTGAACTGCCAATGGGCGGTTGGTTTGAAAGGGCGATACGATGGCGCCGAGCGTATTGGATGACAAGGCGGTTGTGCCGGATGACAAGCAGGTGGAGGCGGCGATTGGAAAGTCGTTCAAGCTGTGGAGCGACATCCGCGAGCATATCTTTGAACGGTACGCCAAGGTCGTCGAGGAGTGGAACTATTCCGGCAAAAACTACGGCTGGTCGTGGAGGGCCAAGCAGGGCAAGCGGGCGCTGGTGTACCTGATCCCGCAGAAGGGATTTTTCCTGGCGGCGTTCTGCTTTGGGGACAGGGCCGTTGCGGCCGTGGAGGCCAGCGCCGTGCCGGAGACAATCAAGGAAGGACTGCGCACCGCCCGGAAATATGCCGAAGGCCGGGGGATCCGGTTCGAGGTCCGCAAAGCCGGGGATGTCAAGACCATCCGGTCGCTGCTGGAGATCAAGACGGCCAAGTGAAGCCGGGATTTTTGAGGTCACAAATTGTGACCTCAAGTTTGCCGCGAAGGGAGATTAAGACGGCAAAATAGAGATGTATTGTCAGGAGTATGTCCATGACTGAAGAAACCAATCCGGCGCCGATCGAGGCCGCAGGCACACCGGTGGTTGAACCTCAGCTACGGGTCGGCCGGATCCGGCGATGGTGGGGCGGCCTGGACGCGTGGATCGGGCAGGTGATTCGCAGGACATGGCCGGGCGCGGCCGCAGGGGCGGTCATCGCGCTGCTGGCCGGAGATTCCTTCCTGGGTTCCACGGGCAAAACGGGGTTTGGCCTGTGGGCCGATTTGCTCATCCTGCCGGTGGCGGCGCTGCTGATCGGATCGCTGGGCGGACTCCTGGGACTGGTTGCCCTGGAATTGCTGATGAAACTTCCGAAGAAGGCAATCTGGATTCTCTTTGGAATCTTCTCCGCTTTTCAATTTCTTGCCTACACTATCTGGTCCTCCTGGGTTGTGATCGGCGCGATCGTCGGGGAGCTGGTGGCGGTGGCGTTGGCGCGTGGAGCCCGCAAGCGTCTGTCTCTGGTCATGTTGGCGATTGCAGCGGCGCTGGTTGTCGTGCCGGCCGTATGGTTTGCCTGGCCGGGAACCGACGGCCATCTGGCCACGGAAACGAAAAGCGAACCGCTTGACGGCCCGCTCGATCTGCCGGACCCGACGGAGAAGGGTTCGCTGGAATATGGTTTTCTTACCTACGGCAGCGGCACCGATCGTCATCGCGACGAATACGGGGCGTCGGTAACGATCAAGACCGACAGCGTCGATGCGTCGGAGTTCATGCCGAACCTCGGCGCTGCGTGGAAAGACGGCGAGCGAAAATGGTTCTGGGGCTTTGACGGCAAATCGCTTCCGCTCAACGCGCGGGTCTGGTATCCGAAGACCGGGGCGGGGCCCTTTCCGCTGGTGCTGATTGTGCACGGCAATCACCAGATGGAAGTTTTCTCCGACGGCGGATACGACTGGCTCGGGGAACATCTGGCCGGGCGGGGCTACCTGTTCGCGTCGGTCGATGAGAATTTTTTCAACGGCAACTGGGTGGGCGACTACAGCCAGGGCGAAAGTTATGTCCGCGGCTGGCTGCTGCTCAAGCACCTGGATCTCTGGAAGCAATGGAACGCGACGGAAGGCAATCCGTTCTTCGGGAAAGTCGATCTGAGCAACATCGCCCTGATCGGCCACTCGCGCGGCGGACAGGCCGTCGTTACGGCCGGGGCGATGAATCCGCTGAATGTGCATCCGGAAGATGGCAATCGCAAGCTGTCATTCCACCACGGTATCCGATCCATCATTTCCATCGCGCCCAATGATCCCTACCAGCCGTCGGGCTGGCCGGTAACGCTGACCAATGTCAACTTCCTGACGCTCTTCGGCGGGCATGACTCGGACGCGACGGGATTCTGGGGGCAGCGGCCATACTTCCGGACGAAATTCACGGACGGCAATTACTGGTGCAAGTCCGCGGTGTACATCTATCGCGGCAACCACGGCCAGTTCAACACCGTGTGGGGACGGTATGATCAGAATCCGCCGGCCCGATGGGTGCTGAACACCAAGCCGCTGATGTCCGGCGACGACCAGCGGAAGGCCGCCAAGGCCTTCATCACGGCGTTCCTGGAGGCCACGCTCCGTGGGCAAAAAGGGTATCTGGATTTTCTCCGGGATCCTCGCCGGGGAAGATCATGGCTGCCGGAGGACATCTACGCCACGCAGTTCGAGGATACGAACTTTCGCCTGATTACCGACTATATGGAAGATATTGACCAGAACACGACGACCCTGCCGGGCGGCAGGATACAGTTCGACCGGCTCAAACGGGTCAGCGAAAACATGCTCGAGACCCGCGGTTACAATACACCCATAATGCAGAAGGTGGTTTTTCTGGGATGGGAGCGCAAAGATCCGAAGGACCCTAACGCCCCATATTATTCCATCGAGTTGCCCGACGGTCAGGCGGCTCGCTGGGAGCTGGGGCCGCAGAGCCGCGTGGTGTTTTCGATGTGCAATTCGACGACCGATCCGAAGGAAGTGGACCTGTCGGTCGAGCTCGAGGACCAGACCGGGACGCGGGCGCGATGCACGATCAGCGAGTTTCGGCCGCTGCACCCGCCGATGATTTCTCGCGTCTCCAAGGCGCCGAAGTATTTCAAATTCGGGGTCAATCGGGATTACGAGCAGGTGCTGCAGACCTATGAACTGCCGATCGATCGCTTCCGGGCCGTATCGCCGCAGCTCGATCCGGGAAAACTGAAGACGATCCGGTTTGTCTTCGATCAGACCAACGGCGCTGAAATTATGCTGACACGAGTCGGGGTAGCGGTTCGGTGATCTTGAGATCGCAATATGTGACCTCAAGATTACGGAAGAATCATTACCGTCGTGTTTGCGATCACCACTTCATGATTCCGCCGGTGTCGGCGGACTGGGCCATGGAGGCGTACTTGGCCAGGCAGCCGGTGGTGATGCGGGGCTTGCGGGGTTTCCATTTCTTTCTGCGCTCGTCGAGTTCCTTTTTGGTCAGCTTGACATGGATGGCGTTCTTCGGGATATCGATCTCGACAATGTCGCCTTTCTTCAAGAGGCCGATCGGTCCGCCGACGGCGGCCTCGGGGCTGACATGCCCGATGCACGCGCCGCGGGTTCCGCCGGAGAAGCGGCCGTCGGTGATCAGGGCGACCGATTCGCCCAGGCCGGCCCCGGCGATGTAGCTGGTGGGCGAGAGCATTTCCTGCATGCCCGGTCCGCCGCGCGGGCCTTCGTAGCGGATGATGACGACCGAGCCGGGCTTGACCTTGCCGGCCAGGATCCCCTCGCAGGCGTCTTCCTGCGATTCGAAGATCACCGCCGGGCCTGCGTGTTTGAGCATCGAGGGCTGCACGCCCGCGGACTTGACCACGCAGCCGTTGGGGGCCAGGTTGCCGTAGAGGATCGCCAGGCCGCCGGTCTTGCTGTACGGCTTTTCAAGCGGATGTATACACTCCGGATTGGCGATTTTCGCCGACTTGATCCGCTCGCCGAGCGAGACGCCGCTGACGGTGGGGCAGTCGAGATTCAAGAGGCCCGGGATCCTGGCGATCTCGTGGAGGATCGCGGAAATACCGCCGGCGGCGTCGACATCCTGGACATGCCAGGCGCTGGAGGGCGAGACCTTGCAGATGTTCGGGCAGCGGGCGCTGATGGCGTTGATGCGTTTGAGGTTGTACTTGACGCCGGCCTCGTTGGCGATCGCCAGCGCGTGAAGCACGGTGTTGGTCGAGCCGCCCATGGCCATATCGAGCACGAAGGCGTTATCCAGCGATTTTGCCGTGACAATCTCCAGAGGCAGGATGTTGCGGCGGACCAGTTCGAGGATCTGCCGCCCGGCTTGTTTGTAGAGGTCCTGTCGCCGCGGGTCGGTGGCCAGGATCGTGCCGTTGCCGGGCAGGGCCATGCCGATGGCCTCGCACAGGCAGTTCATGCTGTTGGCGGTGAACATGCCCGAGCAGCTTCCCTGCGTGGGACAGCCGGCGCATTCCAGTTCGGTGAGATGCGCTTCGCTGATCTTGCCGACCTTCATCGCCGCGACGCCTTCGAAGATGCTGATCAGATCGACGACCTTGCCGTCCTTGGTCTTGCCGGCGGCCATCGGGCCCCCGGAGACAAACAGCGTGGGGATATTGAGCCGCATGGAGGCCATGAGCATACCGGGCACGACTTTGTCGCAATTGGGGATACAGATCATCCCGTCAAAGCAGTGGGCCCGGACCATCGTCTCAACCGAGTCGGCGATGATCTCGCGGGAGGCCAGCGAATATTTCATGCCGGTGTGGCCCATGGCGATTCCGTCGCAGACGGCGATGGTGTTGAACTCGAAGGGCACGCCGCCGGCGTCGCGCACGGCCTGCTTGACCACGCGGGATACCTGGTCGAGGTGCACATGCCCGGGCACGATCTCGCAGAAGCTGTTGGCCACGGCGATGAAGGGCTTGTTGATGTCGGCCTCCGTCAGGCCGCACGCCCGCATCAGGCCGCGATGCGGCGCTCGCTGAAATCCTTTTTTGACGGTATCGCTGTTCATACGGGTCTCCTGAATCCTGTCCGGCCGGGCCGGGAGTTTGGTTCTGTGTATTTCAAACCCTAATTATACCCCCACCCCCGCCTTCGGGCAAACCCCCAACAAACAAAAAGCCCCCGGAGGTCAGTCCGAGGGCCCTTTCATCACACTTCCTAACGCTGATCGTCTTACAGACTCTGTCTCCGACGCATCCAGCCGACCAACCCCATGCCCATCGATCCCAGCAGCAGAGCGCCGGGAGCGGGAACAACTTCAATGACCCCAGGAATCGGAGAGAAATCGGGCCGCTGTGCACCCCAGTCATTCCAGGTTCCGTTGTATGCGGTGTAACCGATCTCAGCAAAGTCCTCGCTTTCGCCGTATTGCGAAGAGTTACTGGGTTCACCTCCATTCCAATTGCGATACACCGAGGGGTCCCCGGAGATCCATATCCAGCCCTGACCCGGTTCAACCGACCCAGGGATCTGATATAGACCAATCCAGGCGGTGCCATAGGGCGACAACAATGACCAAACAAAGGCATTTTCTGCTGCATCATTGATCGTCACCAAATGTCCGCCTGCGGTGACGGCTTCTGCTTCAGCGGAAGCCCAATCGCCAGTACCCGTGGTCAGTGCATACTGGTGGCCATTGTAGCTGGTCCAGGCGGCGTTGACCATCGCCCCTGTGGCGATCACACAGAGGCCCACAAATACAATAAACTTTTTCATCTTTCTCCCTTTCCTGTTGGGCCGAATTCCTGTTCCTCCGATCGTTGGCCCTTCGTAAGATCGGAAGGTGTCCTGCAGGACATTTCATCACCATCAATTATCAACGCCCTCCGGAGACAACCAGTCCCCGAGGATCATACTTTAGACGCTGTACTCTCCGTCAGACCGTGCGGCCAAAAGGAATGGCAAATGTGGAAGTTTTCTCCCGCTCCGCATTGTCATCGCCTTCCGCCTCGATATATTCGACTAATATCTTACCCCGCATATCTTGCCCTGTCAATGCAAATTACCGAAATTTCCACCGGCTCCAAAAAAAGCCCCCGGATTTGAGTCCGAGGGCCCGTATTCATCACTTCCATCCACTATTCGTCTTACAGCGTCTGTCTCCGACGCATCCAGCCGACCAACCCCATGCCCATCGATCCCAGCAGCAGAGCGCCGGGAACGGGGACTTGGCATTCGGATACGGTCACATTGACCGAACCAATGTTGTTTGACCACTCATATCCGTTGTTGAGTCCAAAGAACAACCGGGTGGCATTGGTCGGAATTACGATATTTTGGAGACTGGCTCCAATAATAAATGTCTGTTGAAGATCAGGTGTCGTCATATCATCCACACCGAATACCAAGCTTGTCGGGGTAGAAGCCGAGGGTGCCGCGTTAGTCAAGAATATTCCAACCAACGCATTCAAGGGAGCGCCTGATGTCAGACTGATTCCGAATTGAGCATACTCCGCGTGGGTCGGATCATAGCCATTATAACCTTCCGGTCCGGTTGTAAAACTGGGCGTATGGCTCCAGTTCCCGGTAGCCGTAATGCAAAGCGGGCCGGTGAAACCGGTGACATCAAGATAGGGGGGAAGAACAGCGGAATTGTTGTTGTCACCCCACCCGATCCCAGCCGCATTCACAGGACCTGGCTGTCCGGCAAAATAAGGACATGCCGTCCCCGGAACATTAATGGTCACACCCGCGTTGACCATCGCCCCTGTGGCGATCACACAGAGGCCCACAAATACAATAAACTTCTTCATCTTTCACCCTTTCCTATTGGGCCGAATTCATGTTCCTCCGATCGTTGGCCCTTCGTAAGATCTGAAGGTGTCCTGCAGGACAATTCATCACCATCAATTATCAACGCCCTCCGGAGACAACCAGTCCCCAAGGATCATACTTTCGACGCTGTACTCTCGGTCAGACCGTGGGCCAAAAGGAATGGAAAATGAGGAAGTTTTCTCCCGCTCCGCATTTTCATCGCCTTCCGCCTCGCTACAATCAACTAATATCTAACCCTGAATCTCTTACCAAGTCAATACAAATTACCTGAATTTCCACCTCACCCAACAAAAAGCCCTCGGATTTGAGTCCGAGGGCCCTTTTTCACCCCTTCCAACCGCTGGTCGTCTAACAGAGGCCGTCTGTACAGCAGACTGACCCTGCGATTACAAAGGATGAAATGAAAAGTTTTCTCCCGACAACACATCATCTCTTCCCTTGCTTAATCAATCAGCCCGCGTAGAATAGCTTGCCCGCCGATGCCCGGCAAGTCAGGAAATTCCTTATTTTTTCCCCGCGACCCTCATTATTCCGCCGAAAACAGGGGTCGGGAAAAGAATTCTTTCGCCCGGATCAATTCCCTTTCCGTTTCCGGGGGCCAACTTCCTCCGAAGGTCGTCGGAAAACGCGCTGTGCACCTTGCCGTCGAACCGCAACCGCAGGACGATCTCCTGGATTCGCTCGATGCCCTTGCGGGTCGGCTCGTTCATCCGTTCCCACAGCAGGTCGGCGACTGTTTGCACACCGTGGCTAAAGCCCCGCCGATAACCCCCGTCGGCCTTGATTTGTTCGGCCTCCGTCATAGACGGAATATCCGCCATGCAAACCAGATCGATCCTCGACCCGGTCTTTGACTCGACGGTTCTGGATGCCGGGTCAAGCCCGGCATGACAACGGGACAAGTTTGCCGGGGGGCTGTCATTGTCATTCCGGCGCAGGCCGGAATCCAGGTTGTCTTCGCCCTTCATCGCCGCCGCATTTCTTTTCTTTCCCATTTTACCGCTCCTTTCTCGTTACATTTTAACATTCCGTTTCGTTTGGTTGTCCCAACCACTCTCGGATCTCCCCCCAAAATCCTCAAAACATGGTCGTCTGAATTTTGGGGATATTGGGGGGAACTTTCAGGGGTCTTGACTCAAAAAGTTGACTGAATATTGGGGATATTGGGGGGAAGTTTCACAGGTCTGGCCGCAACAGAAACCGCCCGGTCGGGCGACCCACCTTGCCCGGATCTTTCGATTCGGGTTTGAGGTAGCCAAGCTGGACCAGGATTTCCAATGGACGGTTCATATCCTCAGCCGTTCGACAACACGACGAATGTTTGAATCGCTGGAACAGTTCGCGTTTGGATACCGACCCGGCCGCGACATACTCCGGAAGTAACCGCACAATCTTCTGTGCCTGCTCCATCTCCGGATCGCCACCCATGCATTGAAAGGCGGCCTTGGCATGGTCGATGAGGTATTCCCCGATCCGCACGCCGGACTCCATCGCATCGGGCCCGATCGACTGGCCGAAGGGATCGTCAGGCAGGCAAAAGGCGTGGATGATCGCCGCAATCCGCACCGCCATCCCCGGCAGCTTGGAGCCCCAGTCGGCGATCGGCGACAGGTCCCCGCCGTCTTTCCGCAGCCGGTACTCGACATCCGCCCGGAAGCCGTTGAGTAGCGTCAGGGCATCGTGTGTCAAATCAAGGATGCGTTGTCCCGACGAAACCGTCTGGTGTTGCAGCAGCCGTGTCACCACTTCGCTGTACCGCGACGAAACGGATTCGGGGATCGGCTCGGCGTGAATGGATCGCTCGCCAATCATGGACCTGGGCTGACAGTAGCAGAATCTGGCCAGCAGTCCCCTGCCACGAAATGATTTATCTCTCTTGAGTGATTTAAGCACATCATATTGGATCGCCAGGCAGATCGTGATCGCCGGGTCGCGAACGAGGATCGGCTCGCGGTTCTGACGATCCACACGGATGGTGTCGCCGCTGTATCCGGCCAGCACCGTCCCCAGGTTGCTGCGCCCGTCAGATGAATAGCGTCCACCGACGATATCCAGCACATCGCCTTCGGCCCCGATGATCCCGATGCGCCCTTCGTTCTGCGCCAGCAGCACCGCCAGCCGCTCCGGCGTGACATCGTTGGTCAACAATCGGATGGAATGAATCATATCCAACTCGGCCAGATCACAGTTCGATTGATGAATTATCTCTTCGAGTTTTTGGCGTTCCGCGAGCTGGTCTTCGGCCGCTGCGCGGGCCGTGAGCTTTTCGATTCGCTTTTCCAGCAGCGTCCGTCGTTGCTGCGATTCCCGAATCCCTGCCGCACGCCGTTCGTTTTCCTCGGTCTCGAATCGTTCCAGCGGTTCGATCATCCGGCGGACCGTCTGCGATTTTCGTTCGCCCGGGTCCAGAACAATCATCGCGTACAGGTTGGGCGATTCCGTCCAGTCCGGCAACGGCCGCACCACCGCCCGCCCAGACAGACACAGACCCCCGATTGCCAGCCCGATCATCGCGGGCATATCCACCGGAATCTCCAGCGACCGCGCCACCGCCAGCGCCATCTCCGCCAGCGGCTCGGGCAGCCCATTGACCGGAAAGAACGGCAGATCGGGCTCATCCAGCCGGATCAGGTCGGGCCAATCGTCCAAACTTTGCGGCCCGGACCCCCCGGAACTCCCCCCAAAATCCTCAAAACTCCCCCGCGACGACTTTTGGGGATATTGGGGGGAAGTTTCACAGGTCTGCCGGGGCCGTTCATCCGGACGCGTCGGAGCGCGTCCCTCCAATTCGGGACCGGTTGCTTGCATCGCCCGCTCCTGGAGGATCTTCGCCGTCAGTTTTCCGCTGAGGAGTTCCTCGCGGATATCCTTGTGACTTTTGACCGGGTAGATCACGCGGACATCGGGCACCGCCTTGGCCAGCGACTCGACCAGTCGCTCGGCCCCGATCCGCCCCGGCTCGTCGTTGTCGCCGACGATCACCGCCTCGGCGATTCCATTGCGCCGACAGTAATCCGCCACGAGCCGGTCCCCGTCGCCGGCCGACGGACGACCGATCGCCGCAAGGCCCAGCGACAACATCGCCGCGGTGTCGGTGCAGCCCTCGCAGATAAACAGCGTTCCTGTACCCGGATTGCCCGTATTGTCCGGAATAAAGAGCCCGTTGTGCCCGCCCTCCGCCGTCCGGTACCGCAGGGGTTTGCCATCGATGATCGCCCTGATGCTGGCGATTCGCACTCGCAGCCCAACGATGCGCCCCTCGGCGTCCTTCATCGGAAACACCAGCTCGTCCTTGATGTCGATCCCGCAGCCCAGGTCCCGCAGCGCGTCAACCGTCACGCCCAGCCGCCGGGCGTGCGCTTCCAGCTTGCCGCCGGCCGCCGCCTGGTACTGCCCGGCCAGCTCGGCAAAGCTCCGCCCCGTCCTCGGTTCAATCCAGTTCATCGCCGTCGCCTCCCATCCACCACAACTGCAGCTCCATCCGAATCAATGCGGCCTTGTCCCGCAGCATTCGCTCATGCTCCAGCCGCTTGAGCGTTCGCAGTTGGGCCTCCTCGATCGCCTCCAGAACCCGCGCGTACTCGTCCAAGAT
>Ga0209777_10007525_pt1 | contig 12079 bp, 9 predicted proteins | sample FrelakmetHBP12HB_FD_187147 | JGI IMG/M metagenome (GOLD analysis project Ga0209777, IMG submission 187147) | Freshwater lake sediment microbial communities from the University of Notre Dame, USA, for methane emissions studies -HBP12 HB (SPAdes)... | ecosystem: Environmental > Aquatic >... | reverse complement strand
GGTTGCCCAGAGGGCGGCTAGCGCCGGCTGGCTTACCATCTACATATTGATCCTCATATTCGGTATCTACCATGGCCTTCACGGCGTCAGAGGGCTGATTCTGGAATTCTCTCTGCCAGACAGAGCAATCAAAGTATTAAACTACTCGATTGTGTTCGTCGGCATAGCTGTCTTCGGCTATGCCGTCTACATCCCCGTACATGCTTTTTAGCCGTCAAATATCAAAAGCTGGAGGTCGTTTACTAATGGGGAGTGCAGAGGGGCAAGGCCCCTTTGCTAGTCCTTCCGCGGAAGGATGGGGGTGTCCCCCAACCTCAAAATCCCCCAAGAGTGGGGGATACAGGACTATTGACCAACTGGGGTGTACAGAGGGGCGAAGCCCCTTTGTCGGGGGTCTGAGGGTGCCCCCCAGCTTCCCAATTCCCCCAAGATTGGGGGACACAGGGGGCTGAAAATGTTTCAAAAGTTCTAAGGAGCGATGAATGGAAAAAATAACCTTCAAGGTTCAAAGATACGATCCGGACCAGGATAAGAAACCTCGCATCCAGCAGTTCGTCATACCCTTCCGGCATGGCATGACGGTGCTGGATGGGCTGATCTACATCAAGGAGAATGTGGATAACACACTTTCTTTCCGCAGTTCCTGTCGCATGGGCATCTGCGGCTCCTGCGGCATGCTCATCAACAATCTGCCCATGCTCGCCTGCCATACTCCGATTGAGGAACTGAAAAAAGACACCATAACCGTTAGGTCGCTGCCCAACTTCCCTATTGTCAGGGATTTAGTGGCTGACCTCTCTTTGCTATTCGCAAAACATAAGTCCATAAAGCCCTATATAATTGCGCCGGATATGGCGGAGGTAGAAAAGCCCACGGCCGAGTTCTTGCAGGCCCAGGACCAACTGAAAGAATTCGTACAATTCGCGTATTGCGTCAAGTGCGGACTTTGCATGGCAGCCTGCCCCACTATGGCCACGGACAGGCATTTCCTGGGGCCTCAGCCTCTGGCTCAAGCCTACAGGTACTCCGCCGACCGCAGGGACGGCGGTGCCAAAGAGAGATTCCATGAGACTGACACGCCTCATGGAATATGGCTCTGTCACCTTGCCGGTGCCTGCTCGGAGGCTTGCCCCAAAGGGGTAGACCCTGCGCTGGCCATGCAGTTGTTGAAGAGGGCGATTATCTCCGACAGCCTGCGGTTACGCAAGAAGCCGGTTCCACCGTCCGTAGCACCGCCGCTGGCAGAGAAAAAGCCCAGGGTGGCAGTGCCTGAGTTCACCATAAAGCGACCCGGCGCCAAATCCTGAAGTATTAGTTCGTTTACTAACAGGGAGTCCAGAGGGGCATCCGCCTTAGGCGGACGGGGACGCGCCCCTGTAGGGGTGTTCTGCTGAACGCCCAATTCCCCTAAGATGGGAGAACATAGGACTATTGATCAACTGGGGTGTACAGAGGGGCGTAGCCCCTTTGTCGGGGGCATTGGGGGTTGCCCCCAGCTTCCTAATTCCCCCAATCCTTCCGGGGAAGGAGGGGGACACAGGGGGCTGAAAGAAGGTTCTTAAACAACCTCAAGTATTGGTCATTTGGAGGATACGATGGAAAAGAAAATCACTTCTCCTATAAGCCCTGATGTCGTGGAAAGCCTCAAGGCAGGAGACCAGGTATCAATCAGCGGCGTCATATATGTGGGCCGCGATGCGGCGCATAAGCGCCTGGTCGAATCACTCGACAAGGGGGAGAAACTGCCCTTCGACATCAAGGGGCAGACCATCTACTATATGGGGCCCTCACCGACAAAGCCGGGACATGTCATCGGCTCCGCAGGTCCCACCACCAGCGGCCGCATGGATGCCTACACGCCGCGACTTCTTGCCTCCGGCCTCAAGGCAATGATTGGCAAGGGCTTGCGCACTGACAAAGTGAAAGAGTCAATAAAAGAGCACAAGGCGGTCTATTTAGCTGCCACAGGTGGGGCAGCAGCGCTTATCGCCAAAGCCATCACCAAGTCGCAGATCATAGCCTACGAAGAGCTTGGCCCCGAGGCGCTGCTGCGATTAGAGGTAAAGGATTTCCCCGCCGTGGTGATAAACGACTCCAAGGGCGGAGATTTATACCAGGAAGGCAAAGCAAAATACAGGATCCAAGTCGGGGCAGCCAAGAAATGAGCTCGTCTGGAGAGGTGGCAGGGAAGGTAGATTTGGAATGGGATGACAGCCATGTTGTGCCCGAGCATGTCACACCCGATTTGATATTCCTCTTTGACAGGATGATAGAGGCTACCATAGATAAGGTAGCCTCCAAGAACGGTGACAGGGTATTGGATGTGGGCTGCGGGCGGGCTGTGGACGCTATAAAGATAGCCAAGAAGGGTGGCAGGCTGGTCGGACTTGAGCCCTCAAGGGTAATGCTTGACCATAGCAAGAAGTGTGTGGCTGACAGTGGCAAAGAGATTGCCCTGGTACAGGCCATAGGCGAAAACCTCCCTTTTAAGACCGGCTCCTTCGATTGGGTTGTGTGCAAAGGCGCACTGGACCATTTCCCCAACCCCCAAAAGGCTGTGGCGGAGATGGCACGCATCACCAAACCGGACGGCAGGGTAGTTATCTCCATCGCTAATTTCGAGAGCCTGGGGCACCGTCTGGGTAAAAGCGGCCACTATGTAGGCATGTTCATCACCAGAAAAAGGCCCAAAGAGCGCCAGGCCTGGGAGACCCCGCCTGACCATACGATCAGACTCACCTATCCGGTATTGAAGAAACTGGTCAGTCCTTACCTGGAGATTAAACAAAGCATGGGCATCTCCTTCATGTGGGGATCGCCCAATTGGGATGGCATAACTTCGGCCATGCCCAAAAAAGCGGCCTATTTCATGTTGAGAAATCTGGACAGGATAGCACAACGCTGCCCCGGTCTCAGCGATGTCATTTTAATCACCTGCCGCCCCAAGAGAATGGATTCCCATGGCTAGCAAGAGAACACTCCTGATAAATCCGCCGTACCCCTTTTCCGAGTTCCCCATCATACCGGTGGGGTTACTTTACGTTTCCGGTGTGCTGGTACATTACGGGAAAAAGGTAGAAGTCCTCGACCTTCTGGTATCCAAGTACTCGAAGGACAAGATAAAGAACAAAATCGAAGAGTACAAGCCGGACGTCGTAGGCATAACCTGCGTCACCATGAATTACCCGGTTGCCTCAGATATACTCAAGTACTGCAAGTCAGTCAACAAGAAAATCATCACGGTCATCGGCGGCCCGCATGTAACCTTCAACGCGGAGGAAACGCTCAAAGAAGCTCCCTGGATAGACATCGTGGTGAGGCGTGAAGGCGAGTTTACCATGCTGGACATAGTGAACGGCAAGAAGCTCGCCGATATAGATGGAATCGCCTACAGAGACCAAAACGGCAGCATAAAGCTTACCGGAGAGCGTGCTTTGATTGAAAACCTGGACGAGCTTCCGCCTCCTGCGAGGCATCTCTTCCCCATCTCGAAATATCTCGCCCTGGATGCCCACGCCAGCCTGCTCGCTGGCAGAGGCTGCCCGTTCAACTGCATCTTCTGCGTCGGCTCCAAGATGGGAGGCAGGAAAGCCAGGTACCGCAATCCCAAGCTCGTCGTGGATGAGATAGAGGAGTCTTTGGCCCTCGGTTTTAAGGAAGTCAACTTCGAGGACGACCTGCTCACGCTCAACCACAAGCATCTCAATGCAGTCTGCGATGAGATAATAGCCAGAGGCCTGAAGTTCAACTGGAGCGCCTTCGCCCGGGTAGACACTGTGACCCCGGAGATACTCAAAAAAATGAGAGAGTCCGGCTGCACCTGGGTCTCTTACGGTGTCGAGAGCGGCAACCAGCAGATTCTGGACCTGGTTAAGAAGAAAATCACCCTGGAGAAGGTCAGATACGCCGTCGCCATAGCCAGAGAGGCTGGCGTTAAGGTCCTGGCATCCTTCATCATCGGGCTGCCCGGCGAGACCAAAGAGACCCTGAAAGACACTATGGACTTTGCCCAGGAGATTCAGACCTTCTACGGATTCCACGTGCTGGCGCCTTTCCCCGGCAGCGAGGTAAGAGAGGAAGCCGACAGATACGGTATTGAGATACTGACGAGTGACTGGGCAAAATACGATGCTAACCGGGCGGTGACCAGGACTAAAGGCGCTGGTCCCGAAGATATAAATGCTGTTCTGCACAAATACTTCCAGGGGCTTAAACAGCCGCCGCCGGACCCTTCTCAGCCCAGAAGGCGCAGCCCATTAGCCTGGGACCTGGTTCATGACGATATAATCGAGAACATAGGGCCGATTGAGCCCAGGGGTGACCCCATAGAAGACCTGACAAACAAGATAATGGAGATCTCCCTGCATCCCCGTCAGCGAGTCAGCGACAGCATCAAGAGATGGTACGCTGACGGCCTCCTCAAATATGACCGCAAAGATGGACGCATCCTCTGGCGATGGGCCTAACCCCCGCAGATTTTGAAGTCTTCCCTCTCCCTTGACTGGAGTGGCTAGAGCCTGTCCTGAGCCTGCCGAAGGATGAGGGTGAAAGGTAATTGTAGGGGCGACCCGTTGGGTCGCCCCTTTTATTTTGAAACTAGGCGGTTTGGGGTTTATGTCATTCTGAGCTTTAGCTCAGAATCTCAGTACTTACTCTCAGGCTGCTATCAGAGATTCTTCGGTTGCCCGCCTCAGGCGGGCTCCAACCCGTGTAGGGGCACAGCATGCTGTGCCCACGCTCAGTTTCTCCCTTTCCCAAACTTGTCCCTGACTCGTTCAGGGAGAGGGCGTAGGAGGATTAACACCCATCCGTGCTGAGCCTGTCGAACAGCCTGCCCTCACGACGTAGGGGCAGACTCATGTGTCTACCCTAATTTGAGCATAGGGTCGGTGCTCCGCCACCGACTCTGGTTAACCCTGCTAATCTACCCTGTTAAACCAAATCATGGTAAAGCCAATCTAGGCCACACTCAAGATCATCTGCTATGTGATAGGTGCTTTCAATAATTGCCCAAAGCGTACTATATACACTATTGAATGGACCATATTCGCTTGAACGCCTAGTGGGTTCCAAGGTAGGCATTACCCACTTATACCTGATGAACTCTTTCAAATCTTCGAGTGAATTTTTCCCCAATATGATGGCCGCTGCTGTAAAGTTCTTCCAAATTGTTCTGTAACTAGCGAGTTCCCAATAACGAGCCGCAAGATGTGGGTACTTATCAGACATAGTACGGAAACTGCTGTATAGACTCTCGCCAGCGATGGTGTTTATCTTATCTAAGTCCGAGTGAAGCTTAGTTATATAACTGGCCCATTCTTTCTTATCATACTCAAGACGAGTCATCAGCACAGGTCGCCAATCTGCCTGCAGATACTCTAAAGTTGATTTCAGCTTTACCGCATCGTCTTTGATATTCCACATATATTCCATCTCTTCGGTATCTAGTTCATGTTGATAGTACTTGGTCGTTCTCTTCTCATAAAGCAACTCAAAAATGGCACTTAAATTCTCATATAATTTGTGAGCTGCGAAATATAACAGCGTGTAATTTATAGACCCATTCCCAACGAGCAAGGAGTGCAACTTATTCCAATCAAGATAGTGGACATTTGCATGTGATTTCATTTCTTCTTCAAACGGTCTTGTGGGGCTATCAAGGAAAACGTAGAATTTTATTATTGAGGAATCAGAAACTCCTAGTTTCTCTAGTTGAGATAAATCTTCTTGCTTGGGCTTCTTTTTTATAGCAAAGCCAATAGATATGTCTCTTCTCGTACAGAGCAGGTCTATCCCAGATTCATGAAATCGATCGTCCCGATGTAGATTTCTTACTACGAATCCCTTCTTCGAATAAACCTCCTCCAGGCATAGGTGTGCCTTTTCCTCCTCGTTGAATTTCCAGATCGATCGTAAATACATGCTGTCCATTGATGCCATATTGTATCACTTTTCTGCTATAATCGCCTATACTTAGGAAGAGACGACTTATGTTGTATATTCACGAACCATTCTTTGTGATGCCAGATGGAAGCAAGAGTCCTTATTTTAAGTTGAGAACTGATGAAAGCGGAGCAATAATCATTCAAGATCCTTATTTCGGATTTTATTTTGAAGATTATGACGTCTGTAAAGAAGAGTACAAGATCCAATCAAACAGTCAAAACTTCATTAGTGATTTCATAGAATCAAGTGAAAGAAATAGCGGCCTGAAAGAAAATGAGATCTTGTGGCACTCAACCGGATATTGGTCAATTAGAAGTGGCAGGGATCTTTATACAGGATTAGGGGCAGAAGCCCTTCAGCTGACACTTCCAAAAATTCGTTCAGGGAAATCGGTCTTTTGCTTAGATAATAATGATTTCTGTATTTTTATTAAACGTAACATAGAAAATGAGTTTTTAACGCTAGTTGAGATAGATATTTATGCTTCTACACTGTTCAGACCTTGGGTTGAGATTCTTCAACCTTTTAGAAAAGCCGTGTCCGAATTGGCGGAGGCTCAGATAACGAAAAGGATTCTTGTTGAACCAAATATCGTAAGTGAATCTTTTCATAACTACGGCCAAGAGGGATTGGTATTCCCGTATGCTATCTCGCCACTCGAAGGAATGATCGGCCCATCAATGATAAGAAACGATTTCGGACCCTTCGGGGTAGATTACCTTTTCACTCAAGCTCATGGCGGCTGGCTGAAAAAGGACTTCTTCAAACCAAGTGCATGTTTCTTCTTTTCTGGAAACCAACATCGTTTTGATGATGTAATAGTAATCCGAGGTATGATTGGCCTTCCGCTTAAATACAGGAATGTCAAGGCGGTACTTACTAAGGAATTTTTGCAATACCGAAATCTAGTTGAGTTTTTCCCTGAATAACGCATAAGGCAATGCCCAATAAACAAAATGGCGGACTGTTATTCCCACTACTCTATTAAGTGACCTGATGCTCCAAGAGCAGGTGCGTTTAACTGAACGCCCTTTTAGCTTGCCGTTTTCTGAGGCACCTTCCTCAAATAGACCACGAGGCTCTTGGGGAAAAAATTGTCAAGAAAGCTTTCCGAACGCTGAAAAATCCGGTTCCTGTGCCGGTTATTATCCATCTCCCAGACCAGGAACTTGTGGTAGCTTGCAGGCACCAGCGCCCTCTCGTTCCTCACCCCGAATACGCAGCGCAGCAGCCAGTATACAGAGTGGTAAGCGTGTTTGTGCCGGACAGCGTAGACTTCGAAGTTGTTGCGCTCCAATAAGTCAATGAGCTTGTTTGCGTGATATATCCTTATATGCCCGCCTGGATTGGTATGGTAGGCTTCGGACAACGCCCAGCACATAGTCTCCGGGAGCCAGGTAGGCACGCTGACTGCCAGCTCCCCGCCATCCTTTAATACTCTCAGCAGCTCTCGTACACCCTGCTCATCATCGATTACGTGCTCCAGCACCTCTGAACAAATAATCTTATCGAAGCTGCCGTCCTTAAAAGGTAGCTTCATGGTGTTCCCCAGAACTAAATTCCAGTTGCCTTTAGCTAGGTTATCTTTCTCCATCTCCTGAAACATGTACTTCGCCTTGAGCAAAGACTCGAGGTCGATGTCCATGGAGTACACGTCACAATGGTCGAGGCTGCACACATGCCAGCTATGCCTCCCCGCACCGCACCCCACATCCAATACTCGCTCACCGCTTTTTACAGTAAAAAGTTTGAAATCTACAGTGAGCAACTACACAACCTCCTTGTAGATTTCCAGAGTCCTCTTCGCCGCATCCTCCCAGCTAAAAGCCTCCTCTATCCTTTTCCTCGCTGCCTGCCCCAGTCTCTGCCTCAACGGCTTATCTGAGAGAAGCCTCTTTATCGCCCCTGCCAGGGCAACCGGGTCTTCTGCAGGCACCAGCACCCCTGCACTGCCATTGCCCACGACCTCCGGGAGAGCACCCGCCTTTGTAGCGATGACAGGCGTGCCGCAGGACATAGCTTCCGCGCAGGGAAGGCCAAAGCCCTCGTAAAGTGAAGCCGTAACCGCTACCTCTGCCGTGGAGTAATGCCTGACCAGCTCTTCCGTAGTGAGGCGGCCGGTAAAGGTAACCCTGTCTTCGAGCCCCAGCTCACGCACCAGCCTTGGAGCATATTTAGTATGTTCGCCTATTCTATCTACGATGGTCAGTTTAATATCTGTATCGTCTTTCAACAGTTGTATCGCTTTCAATAAATAAATGACGCCCTTTTTCCTGTCCTCGGTATTGGCCACCACGATGACTCTATTAGGTTCCTTCTCGATATGCTCCACTTTCTTGAAGACGTCGGTGTCGATGCCGTTATGGACTACCCTCACCTTGAATTCAGGCACGTGGAAGATTCGCATCACATCGTCCGCCGAGCTTCTTGAGACCGTTATCACGCGGTCCATCCTCTTGCTCACCACTTGCTGCATGAAGCTGAATGAATAGAAAATAATGCGCTTGAACTTACTCGCAAATCTCCTCGCCTGGGCCAGGTCTGCCTTCATATCGATGGGGATAGGGTGATGTATGGTAGCCACCACCGGCACCCCCAGGCTCTTCATCATCAGCAAGCCATAGCCCAGCGTCTGGTTATCGTGAACAACGTCGAACTTCACACTCGGATTCAGTTCGCGCAACTTCAGGTATGCCCTTACGCTGAAAGTGAATATTTCGGGGAACATTCCCACGTGCTTTGCCACAACCTCATAGAAGTTGATGGGATCGAGCATCCGTAAGGGGTCTTTCAAGGAAGACAACGCCTGCGTCTCATATAGATTCAGGCCGTCAAGCTCGTGCAGCTTCACTCCGTCGGGAACCGAGGGGTAAGGAGGTCCGGCCATCACATGTACTTCATGCCCCAACTGGTGGAGCGCCTTGGCCAGATAGTAGATGTAAATCCCCTGGCCGCCGCAATACATATTGCCCCTGTAGGTTAAGAGGCATATCCTCATTCTTCACGCCACCGTATCGCTGTAATCTCTCAAGAGTCGCAAAAAGGCCCCTTCCTGCTAGGCAGGCAGGGGCTAAAATGAGTTCAAATGAGCCGCCATAACGTTCAACATTATACCAGAAAGCCACACTATAGTGAAGTTAAAACAACGAAGGCCGTTCACTGACAGGGGAGCACAGAGCACCGCTCCGTAGGGCGGGTTTCCAACCCGCCCCTGATCCATTGAAAATGTGATGACTTCTTATCTTTACTATACTTGGCTGGAAAAATTAAATAGCATCAAACCTCTTCTGCTCCGCTCGGCTTGACATCCACCCCTGCTGCGACTAGCATTTGGTAACTGCAGCCAAATTCCATAGAAGGGGTGATCAAATGTCAGGACAACTAGCTGGTAGGGTCGCTTTAGTGACCGGTGCTGCTTCCGGCATCGGGCGGGCCATTGCGTTGCGCTTTGCCCGAGAGGGGGCAAAGGTGGCCGCCGTGGACATTAACCCGGAGGGAGCTAACAAGGTCGCTCAAGAGATTAAAGGGTTCAAAGGCAAAGCTATAGCCATCAAATGCGATGTGGCTCAGGAAAAGCAGGTAGAGCAGGCAGTCAAGGAGACCCGGGAACAACTGGGTAACATAGGTATTCTGGTCAACAACGCCGGCTTCGCCGGAGGATGCTTCATCGCCGACCTGGCAACAAAGGAATGGCGCAGAATGTTTGGAGTCCATTGCGATGGCATGTTCTTCTTTTCCAGAGCAGTAATCAAATCCATGCAAAAGGGTGACCGTATAATCAACATCTCATCGATGGATGGGATTCAAGGCCAGGTTTTCAGTACGCACTACGCTGCCGCAAAGGGAGCGGTGATCGCATTCACCACTTCGTTAGCCCTTGAATTAGCGCCCAGAGGTATAACCGTTAACTCCATAGCTCCCGGAGTCATCAAAACAGCAATGGGGCAGATGCTGGTTGAAGTCGCTCCACCTACCTTTGAAAATGAGATCCCGGCCCTGAGATGGGGTGAGCCCGAGGATATAGCCGAAACAGCCCTATTCCTCGCATCTCCAGGTTCCAGCTACATAACAGGACAGACAATCCTTGTTGACGGCGGAATAACCATCGCTAATCCGGTAAACCGCTTCACCGCAAAGCTGATGGGATTGCCTTAGACCCTAATGAAAAAGCCCCTTCGGCAGAGCAATAAGAATATTCATAGCCCTAATCGAAGGGTGTCGGACAGTTTCCCCATAACCAGAGCGTAGTCCTTGACATGCTCACGAGTCGGCCTCGCGCCTGTCACCCGTAGGCAGGTAGTGATACCTTGCTCCGCTGGTGTTTGAAGCTGCAAATAGAACTTTAGGATTAATCCTTTCGGGTTAGACAAATGTGACCATAGCCCCCCTTATAGCTAGCCCATTTTTTTGAAATAATACCCAAACGGGTGTTGTTATGCCAATATTGGCATAAGATATACTCTAACCGCTTTTAGGCTTACCAGTCTTGAAGACCTGTATGCTTAAGAGCCAGCGATGGCTCGATACTAAGTCTAGAAGAAGTGTGACAAAATGCAAGGCTTAATAGCGAAGTCGGCCAGACAGGTAAATTCCAAGTCTTTGGGGCATTATTCCACCGGTCAGCCCGGAGAGAAAGAAAAACAAAGGCGTATCGTGATGCTGACCAATAGGGAAAGAGGCGTGCTCATCCCTGCTGGCCGAGGGCTGACTAATCAGGATATCGCCGAGAAACTGGGGATTTCCAGCCGCACGGTGAAGTGTATATTGCATCATGCATGCTTAAAGCTGAGAGCACCTAACAGGACACAGGCTCTTCTTATGGCCATACGCAAAGGCCACATAAGCATCAAAGAGGTCCTTTCTCTTGATGAATTGGCGGAGCTGCTTGCTTCACTGGACCCCGAAGCGATTGATTCGGTAAACCAGCGTCTTAAGCTTAAAGACGAGGAGCACAGCACTTTATCAGACATGGGATTCACGCAGCATCCGGACAACAGGAAATTTGCCGCATCAGCCACCATGAGCGAACTCTCAACATGTCGCAGCGGTCAGCGGCCACGAAAAAGCCAATGTGAGAATTCTGACCAACGCTCACAGCACGTCTACAGTAGCTAGAGTTCGCTCCATCATATTAGCCTCTGGCGACATTTCGAAATACAACGTTATTACGGATTAGACCCAGCAATTACACTTATAACCCAAATACATTCACCGCGCTGTGTTGTCAATTGTATTTGCGGGCGGCTTCTTCAGAAGTGTTACCACGACTCTTCTGACCTTTGGGCTTTCCCCTTGCCGAGCAGTGATTATACTCTCGGGTTCTGCTGGCTCGGGAGATGCTCTTTCGACATCAGGCAGTTCCCTGACAATCTTGAGCAGTGGGACTGGCGTCTTCAGATAGACCCTGATGGTGATGCCTTTGTCCACTGAGCCCCCCAGGTTCAAAACCTTAATTTGCTGCAAGCTTACAGGGGGCAACATCGCCAATTCTACGGTGCCCTCATAAAGGTCGAAACCTTCATCTTCCTCTGTTTTTTCTTCACTATTCTGCTGGGTTTGTTGTTTGGCTATTTCGTTTGCCATCTCTGCTTGCACAAACGCACTGTCAATCCCCTTTTGCTTCGACACATCCTGTGACGGCTCGCTGAACAACTGAGTCAACTTTCTGGCAAACTCTTCAACACCACTTAATGACTCGTCGGACTTGAGACCAACCTCTGCGCCAAGGACAGCCTCTACATTTACTGTCCGGCGTACAGCCTCCAACTCCTGAAGGGCTATCTGCTCTCTGGAAAGAGCTTTAATAGCTTCCTGATAATACTGTCTTATCTGCCGCACTTGCTGTTCAACCTTCTGTTCCAAGCGTAGCTGGTATTCCTTGTTTTCCAGCACCAGCTTTCTCCTTTCCAAAGCCCTCTTTACTCTCATACTCACGTCATCCAGATCGAATGGCTTGGTTACATAGTCGTATGCACCAAGCTTCATGGCGTCAACAGCAGTCTTTGCATCTACTACTGCGGTTATCATAACCACAGAGATATCAGGCCGTTCAGTAATAAGCTGGGACAATACTTCCATTCCTGACAGCCCGGGCATCTTGATATCCGTAAGAACTAGATCAAAGTCCTTCGTA
>Ga0209777_10007524_pt1 | contig 12079 bp, 17 predicted proteins | sample FrelakmetHBP12HB_FD_187147 | JGI IMG/M metagenome (GOLD analysis project Ga0209777, IMG submission 187147) | Freshwater lake sediment microbial communities from the University of Notre Dame, USA, for methane emissions studies -HBP12 HB (SPAdes)... | ecosystem: Environmental > Aquatic >... | reverse complement strand
AGTTCTAATAGTTCTTCTAAATCAAGTGAATCTTCTGTAAGTAGCTTAAGTTCAATAAGTTCTAATAGTTCTTCTAAATCAAGTGAATCTTCTGTAAGTAGCTTAAGTTCAATTAGTTCTGACAGTTCTACAAGTTCAGAAAGCTCTACAAGTTCTTCTAAATCTAGTGAATCTTCTGTAAGTTCTAATAGCTCAGAAAGTTCAATAAGTTCAATTAGTTCTGACAGTTCTACAAGTTCTATAAGTAGTTCCAGTTCAAGTAGTTCACAAAACGCTATATTTACACAGACAGGATATTTGAATGTTAATATTAATGGTTCTACTAACAAGATTTATTATATTCCTGTTTATAATAAAGGTGGAATTTATACCTATACACCATCTGATAAAATATTCTATGGTGAATTAAATAATCAGAGTGTATTAGCTTTTTACGGATACATTGAAGTTAAAGTAAATGGAATTATTAATTATATGAAGGTTTATACAGGCCCATTTGGTGAAGGATGTGTAAGTAATATAAATGGTAATATAGATTCTACTTCTAAAAATTTAAATGGGTATGCTTATATAAATTGTGACGGAATCAATAAATGGGTAGGGCTATACTAAATGAGTGTAAGTTCACTAGCTATAACTTCAGTTAATATATATGGTGTAATAACCGCTCAAGATATATATGGGGCAAATTACGAAAGATATGCTATAAAATATCCTTTAGTAAGAGCCAGAATAATGTATATGACAGGACAGGAAACCTTTATAAATGGTAAGGAAATGAATGTTCCAATTTATAGAATTTACCTACCAACCCAATTAAGCATAATAGACACAGATTTAATTGTAGATACCTTTAATAATGAAAAATATGACATCCTTAATATTAATGACCTTGACTACCTAAGACACCTACAAGTAGACTGCAAACTAATAGACCAAATTGTAGATTTTCAAAACCTAAGCACTTCAAGTTCTTCCAGTATGGATTCTAATAGCTCTTCTTCTTCAACTTCTTCTTCCAGTTCACTAAGTTCTGTAAGTAGCTTAAGCTCAAGGTCTTCTAATAGTTCTTCTAATTCAAGTAGCTCATTATCTTCTGTAAGTAGCTTAAGCTCAATAAGTTCCGCAAGCACTTCTTCTACGAGTTCAGATTCTCATAGTAGTAAATCATCTGCTTCTACATCATCAGAATCTAGTGAATCAACAAGTTCTGTAAGTAGTTCAAGCTCAAGTAGTTCCAATGGTTATAGTCAATCTTCTTTAAGTAGTAATAGTAGCAGTAGTTCTGATAGTAGTTCAAGTTCTATGTATGGGTGTTGCACTACTTATGATGCTGAAGGATTTGTTCGATGGCCTGTGTTAAATGGAACTTATGTAAAGAAAGGAACTCATAAAAGAAGGCCATATTATCAGAATCAGAACAATTATTATCTTTACTTTGATTTTGCAGGATGGTTATTGAATATAGATATGTCAGGTGGTTATTATAATCATCACTGGCCAAATCCTTCACCACAATGTCCAGAAGGTCAATTTTATAATGGTGCAATAGGTCCAGATGGTTATTTATACTGTGGGGAAGCTTCAAGTTCAAGTAGTAGTTATTCTTCTTCAAGTTCTAATAGTAGTTCAACTTCTTCTACAAGTTCATTAAGTTCTATAAGCAGTGATTCAAGTAGTTCTAATAGTTCAAGTTCTAATAGTAGTTCTTCTTCTTCCAGTTCTTATTTGGATTATGTATATGTAAGTGGTGATGCAATACCTGATGCTGAGGGTATGTATGGTTATGACGGATTATTTAATGGAACTAATAGTTGGAAGCATATTAGTAAATCTTATTATATATATTGGCAACCCGGAACTATTTGGAGAATAAGTGCGGTTAAAGGAAATAGGAATCCTTATAGTTGGTCAAGGATAGGTTATAGTTCTGACCCTGCTAATGTATTTGGAAATGACTATACCCCAACAACAGGAACCTTGGGAACCTTAGGTGTTTATAATACTTCACAAAGCACTCATAGTAGTTCTTCTTCAAGTTCTACAAGCTCAAGTTCTTCTTCTTCTAAATCAAGTAATTCAAGTAGCAGTAGTAGTTCAAGTTCTACATTTATAAAATCAAGTAGTTCTTCAAGTTCTACAAGTTCTTCAAGTAGTTATTCTTCTGATTCTTCTAATAGTAGCTCAAGTTCTTCAAGCTCTACCGAAATAAAATCAAGTAGTTCAAGTAGTTCTTATAGTAGTAGTTCAAGTAGTTCTTATAGTTCTGAATCTTCTGTAAGTAGTTCAAGCTCAAGTAGTTCTATGTTACATTGGAAATATACACAAAGGGATAGTAATAGGTATTGGGTATCTGCTGCAATGTCAACTACTGGGGAAAAAATGGTTACAGCAAACTATGGTGGACAAATATATACATCTTCTGATTATGGTGTTAATTGGACTCCTAATGATTCTAATAGGTATTGGTTATCTGTTGCTTCTTCTTCTGATGGAACTAAATTAGCAGCAGCAGCAGGTTATGGGGATTATATTTATACTTCAACAGATTCAGGAGCTAACTGGACACCTAGGGATTCTATAAGGAATTGGTATAGTGTAGATTCTTCTTCTGATGGAACTAAATTGGTAGCTGGAACATCTGGATATATTTATACATCAACAGATTCAGGAGCTAACTGGACACCAAGAATGACAGATAGTAATTATAGAACTTGGATATCTGTTGCTTCTTCTTCTGATGGAACAATTTTATATGCAGTTAATTATGCTATATATACTGGTTATATTTATAAGTCAACAGATTCAGGAGCTAACTGGACACCTAATACTTTTATGACTAATTGGTGGAAATCTGTTTCTTGCTCTGCTGATGGAACTAAGGTAATTGTTGGTGTATTAAGTGGTAAGGTATATACTTCAACAGACTCAGGGGCTAATTTTACAGAAAGGACTGTTGCAACAGGAAATTTACTTTGGAGACACGTAGCTATAAGTGGTGATGGTAGCACTATGGTAGCAGCAGCAGATGGTTATACTATATATACTTCTACGGATGATGGTGCTACTTGGGTTTCTAGTAATACAGGACAGCAATGGAATGGACTTGCTTTAAATAATGATGGAACAAGGCTATTGGCAGTAGTTTCTAATGGCTATATATACACAGGAATTTCTTCTCGTTAAAAAAGAATTATTAATGTATGAGTGATTACAAGATAAAATTTGATAATAATGCCTTAAAAGAATTAGAAGAAGCTGCTTTAGTTTATTTTAAAGATGTTTGTGAAGCCGTTAAAAATAGGGCAAAGGAATTAGCACCAGTTGACACAGGATTATTAAGGGATTCTATAGATATTTATGAAGGGGAAACTAAAAAAGAAAAGTATATAGGAACCATACTTGTGCCTTATGCTATTTTTCAAGAAATGGGCACTGTTAAAATGGCCCCAAATAGTTACCTCAGGCCAGCTTTAGATGAGATAACAGGAAACTTATGAAATGAAAAGTGGAACAAGAAAACTTAGTAAAGAAGCAAAAATAAAAACAAAAACACACGGTATTTCTAAAGCTTGTATAGGTAAAAATAAAACCTCTGGAGGTTATATTTGGAGATATAATAAGGAGGAATCATCAAATTAAAATTATAGAAGAAATAAAAAAGGCTATATACGCTAAATATCAGACGTCTACATTATATACTGTGGACCATTATCCTTTATATATGGACCATGTGCCTCAATCTGTAAGTTATCCAATTATAGTGTTTTACCATATAGCAAGTAATAATACAATGGCTATGCCTTCTACAATTCAGGCTAATGGTTTTGATTATGTGGATAGTAGATTTCAATTTAGTATTTTTAGTAATGACAGGCAACACGTAGATTTAGAAGATATGGCAGATAGAATAGAAGATTTATACCACAGACAATCATTGATCTTAGGTAATAATTGCACTCATATAGCTACAATTGTTACTAATAGCAGAACAAAATTTTATGACCAAGGACAAAAGATTTGGTCTATTAGTCAGGATTATAGAATATTGGCTGGTAAATAAAGTAAATAATATAAAAAGGCTAAAAAAGAATTATTAATATATAAATAAGAGGTGTAATATGGCGACCGTATCAAAATGTGGATCTAGCGGTTCAGTAAGTTTAGGTGGAGAAGTAAGTCAGTGGGAAGTTAATTTAGAAGAAGATATTCCAGATGTTACTTCAATGGCTTCTGGTGGATATGTAGAAGTAATTCCCTGTTTAAAATCAGCGTCAGGTTCATTTACGACTTATGTTCCTTGTGGTGCAATTGGAGTTCACGCAGGAGTAGATTTTGTAAATGATATTGAAACTATTAGTATGGATATTATTATTACAGATTTGACTTGCACAACAGATGTAGCAGATAAAGTAGTATTCAAATATAGTTTTGTAAGTAATGGCGAAGTAATAATTTCATAATTTAAAATAGGAGTAATTAAAAATGGCAACAAATGCATTATGTGGTATGGGTGGTTCTGTAGCAGGAGCTACAGGGGCCTTAGAAATAACTAATTGGGAAATAACACAAACTATAGCAGCACAAGAAGCTACTAGTTTTGCTTCTAATGGATGGAAAGAAAGAATAGCTTGCTTAAAAGGTGCTACTGGTAACTTTAAAAGTATTGGTGCTTCTTCTACAGTAGGAAAACACGCAGTCTGTGTATTTAAAGATGCAGCCGCTGGATATACTATTTCAGGTGCTATTGTTATTAGTAAAATTCAAGTAAGCACACCTGTAGATGGTATTGTATCTTTTAATCACGACTTTACTGTTACAGGAATATTTACAGCAGGTTAATAACATTAGTATAAATTAGTATAAATAAGGAGATTATATGAGCATTTCAGAATTATCGAATACCCCAATAGAAATAACTTTAGGTGGAAAAACCTTAAAGATACAACGACTAACCATTAAAGAATTATTTACCCCATCTGAAACAAAGGTGCAGGAAGAATATATTAAAAACATACATTCAATTGCCTGTGGACTTCAAGGTAAAGAAAAGTCAGAGTTTTTAATTTCTTCTTTAGCTACTGTCCCAAAAGGTAAAGAATTAGAATCTTTAGCTATGGAATATATGTCAAGCCCATTAGGTGTTGCTCAAATGCTATTAATTGGATTTAATAAATGTCAGCCTATTTCTGAAGAAGAAGTAACAAGACTTATGTTAAATTCCAATGAAGCTGAATTAGATTTCATTAGAATTTACTTAAGCGGTGAAAGTAAAGAAGAAGAAGACAAAAAAAAACAGTTAGCGAAGGCACAGGAATTAGTGGCAGTAAAATAGGTAAAGTAAAAGAAACATTTACGGAATCCATACAGTTTCTTATATGTATTTTGTGTTATAAGTATGGTTTTAAATTAGACCAAGTATTGAATTATACTATACCACAGATAAAGATATTAGAAATGAATCTTTATAAAATATGTAAGGCTGAAGCTGGTGGAGAAGATACAGGTAGTAGTGCAGGTGGAGAAGATACTAAAAATATGGCTAATAGGTTGGCATTTGCGGGGACTATTAAGATGCTAAAAGAAAAAACTGGTAGAAGCGAATTTACAATGGCAGAACTTAATAACCCTGCTGATACTATTAAAAAACACAATTTAAAGAAGGTAAAAAATGGCTAATATAGGTGCTCCACTTGCAGAAGCTTTAGTTAAGGTTAAATTAGTATATGATAAGACTGATATTAAAAATCAGACTAATAAGGCCTTTGAAGAATCTAATAAGAATATTAAAAAGCAAATGGCAGAATTAAAAAAATCTGCTGCTGCTTATGGTTTAGTAGGACGTGAACTAAATAATATATCTAATAAAATGTTTAAAGCTATAGTATTACCCACAGTAGCCCTTGGAACTGCTGGGGTAATGAAATATATGCAAACCACAGAACAAGGAGCTTTAGAATTACGTGGTGCTATTAATGGTCTTACAATAGCTTTTAATCAATTTTTAGCAAGAATAGGTAGGGTAGTAAATGAATCTAAGGTGTTAAGCAAAACCATAGAAGGATTAAAGAGATTCTTAAATTCCTTAGATGACAAAAAAATAGCTAAAATATTAGATATAGCCATTTGGACAGCTATATTAGGTATATTTATAAAAATAGGTGGAATGACAGCATTGTGGATAAAAAATCTTGAAGAATTTAGAAAAAAAATGGTGGAAGTAGGATTAGCAGAAAAAGTAATTTCAGGTAGTAGACGTGGAACTGCTGGTGGTGGATTAGGACCAACAATTCCTGCTGCAATAGGAGATATTATTTTTGGTTTAAAAGCTATGATGCAAAACAGAAAAATGTTTGGAATGAAACCACCTTCACCTGGGAAAGACGATGAAATTGTAGCTACTTTTGGTTTAAAATTCTTTAATAATATGAATAAATATTCTGAAACATTTTTTAAACAAGGGATTACACAACTTGGTTCTGCTCTTGCACCACTCTTAAAATTCGCTAAAATAGGTGGTCTAATTGCTTTTCTTGCTGTAGCTTTATGGAATTTTTTGAAAGGATTACTTGGAACACAAAATATAAGTAATGAACTAAAACTTACTTTTGCTATATTGACAGGTGTATTAGGAGGATTGATAGAAGCTATTTCAATGGTTTTTAAAGGATTGGAAATGTTAGGTGTTACTATTAGATATCTTATTCCTATTATGCTGGCTGTTATGACTGGTGGTTTATCTTTATTATTTAATAAGCCAAAATCAATGAATAGTTGGGCTAAAGAAATTAATGATATAGAAGGAAGAAATAAAGGTGGTGGTAGAATGCAGTTTATGCCTACTTCTTTGGGAACTACTTCTTTTGCAGGACTTAGAGCTGCTTCAGAACAATTAGCTTTTGACCAGTTTTTACAAATAGCACAGGACCAATTAGGAGTATTAAAACAAATTGCAGTTAATACAGGGTCACAAGTATCTACACCTGCAACTAATAATGCATCACCATTTGTAAATCAATCTTCTCCAGCAGGAACATTATATTTTAATGATACTGGAGTGAAAATATAGGAGAATTAAAAATGGCAACAGGAGTATCAGAATCAACTTTTGGATTTAAATATACAGAAACAGATAGAGGTATAAGCGCAACAAGGGTATTCTTTTATAACCCAGATTCTACTATAGCTGGACCAGATTTTCCAAAAGTAGGTGATGAATTTTATACTACGTTAGATGTTGCATATGGCTTAACTGCTTATAATTATACTGGTGTTTATTGCAGACAAATTGATTGGGATTATTTGGGTGGACATCCTAATAAATATCAAATGACAGCCTCTTACAGTAATGAGCCTATGGATTCTTCTGTGTTCACTTCCTTATCTAAAACGGCTACTGATATGGATAATTTACCTACTACCATTGAATACTCTGGTGAATATTCTACTTTAAATTTTACCAAAGATAATGCTGTTGCTGCTGGATGGACTTGGAAAAATGCTAAAACCGTAGTAGCACAACCATTAGCCTTTAGAGTTAATTCATCTACAATAAAAATATCAAGATATGTAAAAGATGAAAATATGCAAAGTTTTCAAGCAACACACGCATCATTAGCTGGTAAAGTTAATAATAATACGTTTCGTGGATATGGGAAAGGTTGTGTTCTTTATACTGGTTGTTCTACTGAAATGTTTAAAAATAGTGGAAATACAAGATATTGGAAAGTTGATTTAGAATTTGCATCAAGAAATCCTGATGGAACTAATTATGATGGATGGCAATTACAATTAATGATGACAGGATTTTGGGATACACCAATAAGGTCAGATGGTAAAGCAAGATACGAAGAAGGCGATTTTTCCAATTTATTTAAATAAGGTGTTGTTATATGCGTTATAATCCAGTTCCAAAAAGAACAGATAATAAAATAGACTTTAATGCTTGGCAGAACACAGTTAAGCAAACAAGGAAATATCTTAATTTAAAATTTGACCCTAATGTCTTCTATGTTATAGATGAGCCTTCTGGTATGTTTGTAAGTATGATTCCCTCTGGAGATGCTACACCAGAATTCGAACACCATTATAAAACCCACTTTGCTAATGCTGCTGCTGGAACTTATTATATAGATAGCGGTTACTGGAGACGTAATGGTGATGTTGCTACTTATACTAATGTAGGAGCCATTGACCCAACAAGAAATGGTGATTACGTAATACCAGATAATTATACAGGCGATGTTTATAATTATGTTGTTAGAAAATCCTCTTATGGTGGAACAGATGAGTTAAAGGTTATATGTTCAGGTAATATGATTCCACCTAATAATCAATTTAAAATGGAAGAATTGGTGTCAGTAATATCCTTTAGTAAAGGGACAGCAGATACTATAAGCCAGAATCTTGTAGGTAGTATAGATGATAGGATTGAAATGGGTGGACCTAACTACGCTCAATATGGTAACTTTGATATTAATTTAGAAAGATACTTAGATACTGTAACTTGGAAAACCGATGTAGAAGTAACTAATGGTGATTTAAGAAGAAGGGATTTATATTTTGCTATAGCTAATACATCCACAGATATGGAACCTATTAGTGAAGATAAATGTATTTATTTACAATTAGCAGATTTAAGCGCAGGGGTATTTACAGCAGACCCAAGCCTTATACCACAAAATCCAACTATTAAAGTAGACACATCTTTCCCAGCTTTTACTTCTTATTTAAGTTCATTTATAAAACTATATGAATTAAAATTTAGTTCTACAAGCTTGGATAATGGTGGTAGTAGTGGATTAATGTATACATCTGTTAAGGCTGTAAAATATCATAATGGTGCTGTGTATGATGATAGAGTAAGGCCTGATGCTGTGGATACTGGTATAACTACAATTGACACAGATTATCCAAGAGTATATGGATTAGATTTCGTTACCTCAGGATTACAACAAGGTGCTTTACAAGATAGACAAGCTAATGAAACCTTAAAGGGTGTTAATTATTTAGACACAGATAAGATTTTTATATATTATGACAGGCAAACAAATGATATAACAAAATATTATGGTATTATAGATACTAATGCCAAAGATGCAGGACACACTAAAATTGGACAGTCTATAGAAATGACTAGCGGCACTGTCCCTGTATTACAAATAAAAGGATTTAAAGATTGTGCGTCTACAGTAACAGCAGCATCAAACACAGAATTATCAGCATTAAAAACAACCTTAGGAATTTTAGTAAGAGATGGAACCACAGATGAATATGGTAAATTAAAATATCTTGATTTATCTACTACTAAATGGAATACTTGTGGAACCGCTGATTATGCTACTAATGCTGGGACTGCCTCTTATTCTGGGACTGCCTCTTATTCTGGTACTGCTGGGACTGCTTTACACGCTAATCATCCACACGAAGAACACGTATTTGGATATGATGACCACGACGGAACAGTAGGTGGTAAACTTGGTGCATCTCCGGGTAAGTATTTAGAAATAACCTCTAATTCTGCTCGTAATAATATGTCTGGAACTATAGGTGCTGGAGATAGTAGTGATTCCATAAGCCCAAACAATAGAAATTTAATTAATGGTTCCTCAGGTAATATTATGAGTTGGGGTCCTACTTGGTTCTTAAATTTTGATGCTAATAATAAATGGTATGTTGATAAATTTATAGCAGTTAATACAGGCACTTCAATTTTAGCTGGGTCCACAGTAACAGCTCAATCAAGTGGTAATTTAAATCTAATAGCCTCAGGAACAGCTTATGGAACAGCTAATGTTTTTAATTTACAAGCAGGTAATAGCTTTACTGCCAATGCTAGTTCAGGTAATTTAGACTTAAGAGCCTCAGGAACAGTTTATGGAACAGCAGTGGATATCAACTTACAAGCAGGTAATAGCTTTACTGCCAATGCTAGTTCAGGTAATTTAGACTTAAGAGCCTCAGGAACAGTTTATGGAACAGCAGGGGTTATACATTTTACAGCAGGGACAGGACTAACTGCAAATTCAGGTAGTGGTGATTTATATTTCCTTAGTGGTGCTAATTATACTGCTTCTTCATCTGGTGCATTAGTTGATTCAGGCTCCGCAATGACTCATACAATTGGTAACGTCCACACAGTTAATGGAACAGCTTTCGGTGATAGAAGTACTAATGCAAACCTTATAGCAGATGATGGTGTTACACTTATACCCGTTATAATCGAAAAAGGTTGGATTAGGATTGTATAGAATTATTATAAAAGGAGATTAAATATACCAAATGAAAATAGAACTAAAACCAGAAGCCCTAAATATAGTAGTAGGATTATTAAAACAAGCAGACCCACAAGGATTTTTTACTGGTGGACTTGCTGATAATATAATTGAACAATATAATAGGATTAAAAGGGAAGAAGCCACCCCACCAGAAGATAGGGAATTAATTAAAAAAATAGAAGAAGGAATTAAAAATGAACCCAACCAGCCTGAAGGTGGTGCTTGGGGTGAAATGAAGGAATATAAAGAAAGAAATGAAAAGAAATAAAGAAGCTGGTAAAGGCGATAAATATAGAAAAGTAGATATAACTAAATGGTGTAATAATTACGAAGCCATTAGTTGGGATTCTAAAAAACAAAATAATAAAAAAAGAATTATTAATTATGAGTTTAAACACTAAAAATATAACAATAGATGCAGATAGGGCAACAACTATAGTAGCACCCAATAATGCAGTATTACAACCAATTAGCTTTGTAAGGGGCAACGAATATATAGTATTAGCTAATGTCTACTCTAACGCTTCTTCTACAGAATTAGTTCCACTTTCTATTTATGATAATTTTGAATTAATAATAGGTAGAACTTATAATCCATCAGCTACACCAGTTACCTTAATCACAGACCAAAGTAAATTTAATAATGTAACAGACTATCCTCAAGCCAATGTAGCATCAGGTATTCTATCTATGCGGGTAAATGTAGGTAGTAATGCTCTAACCACAGATATAGGTAATAACACAAGCCAATCTTATACAATGGAGGTAATACTAACTAATAATGTAGGTGGTAAAGTAATGCTATTAGATACTACAGCTACTATTATTAACTGTATTCAAATATGAGCACACGACATAATAAAGTTCACTTTTTAAACACATCAATTACTACCTTAACAACCTCTAATGGTAGTAAAGCAGACACCCCAATATATTTTTATAAAGATAATATGCTATTACGTTTTTTTGTAAATGATAATAATGGAACAGGTATTGATTTAACTGCTGCTACTTTTGAATTTAAAATTGCAGAATCTTATAATACAACACCATTTCTTACAGTGTCTAATTCTGATTTTATTTTAGCAGATTGGGTAGATTCAAATATAACCTTAGGTAAAATCTGTTGTAGGGTAGATATGAACCAAGCAGCTATATCCACTTATTTAAACGCTACGCAACAAAAAAATGCTCAAGCTGCTTTATGGATGACTTTAGGTGGTATTAATTATTGCTTAGTTAGTTTTCCATTTATTTTAAAAAACATAATTATATAGGAATAAAATGAAAATTCTTGTTATGTCTTCTTGGTTAAGTCTTGCTACAGTAGGTGTCACAGATACTATTAATAATATTGCACAACAGGGGGTAAGTCTTGGTAATATTGCTCCTGCTGCTATATGGGCCATTGTTGCATTAGTATCAGTTATAGGTCTTGTAAAATTATATGTGGATAAAGCAAAAGATGATATAGAATTAAAGGCCATTATTAAAGACACTACTCAGGCAATTACTAATAACACAGCTACTTTAGAAAAATTAAATGAATCTATAGATAGGTGTCCAAGGAAATAAAGGAAATGATTGAAGAAAAAACAATGTGTCTAGGGCAAATTAACGGTAGATGTCAACACTGTAAAATAGATACTGACAAAAATCACAATCCTAATAATTATGACTGTCCTAATTATAAAGAAACTAAACTAATCACAGTATCAGTTGAAGATTACAAATGCGATTCGATGGCCCAACAAGCAGCATATAAGTTGTATTAATTTTACTTAATCTTATCAATCTTATCA
>Ga0209777_10007523_pt1 | contig 12079 bp, 1 predicted proteins | sample FrelakmetHBP12HB_FD_187147 | JGI IMG/M metagenome (GOLD analysis project Ga0209777, IMG submission 187147) | Freshwater lake sediment microbial communities from the University of Notre Dame, USA, for methane emissions studies -HBP12 HB (SPAdes)... | ecosystem: Environmental > Aquatic >... | reverse complement strand
GAATATAGTAGAATTCCTGATGTTACAGAAACACAGGCATTTGAGTATGTTCAAGATATGACAGTATTAGCTACACGTACTTTATTTGGAGAGAACAATGAAAATTTATTCAACATTCAAAATGTTACAGGAAAACAAGTTTATGATGATGTAAAACAATACTATATAGATCATGGAGCATATGATGAACTTGGAGAAAATGCTGAATACAAATTCAACAAGCTTTTTGAAAGAACAAAAGAACTATTAAGTACATTAGGAATTAACTTTAATGAAGAAGATATAGTAGATCCTAATGATGCTAATACTAATCAAGTAGCATATGCCCCTGAAGCATTTACTACAGATTGGAAAAAAGTATCTCCTTTTGTAGTGAAAATTCTTGCAGCTACACTTCCTTCAGTAAATAAGAATGCTGAGTATATTAATTCTTCAGCTAAACTTCCTCCGCTTGCAAAATCTAGTGTTGGAGGATTCTTATTAAATAACTTTAGTCGAGTCTTTGCTACAACATTAAGTAAGCTTTCTAATACAACCAATCCTGATAGAATGGCTGACAAGCTATTTGAACTTGCACAAACTGATGCTAATTATATGAGATTATATACTCGTATAGGTGGAGATCGTTCAGCAACAACAGAAGAAGGAAATCCTAAAGGAGCATTCTCATTTGATACATTTAATAAATATGATTGGAGATTATTTATTAACTTCTATCAAACATTCTCAAAACAAAAACCTAATTCAGTTATTCAATACGTATCAGGAAATAAAGTTTATACGTCTCCTGCAGACCAATTTACTGCTACAAAAAATAAAATGTCGAATTGGTTTAATGTAATGAGAGCTTTATCAAAAAAAGAAGACTCAATTATTACCTATGATAGAAGTGATAAAGTATATAAAGTTAGAGAGTTAGGGGAAAAAGAATTTCCTGTAACTAATCCTCAAGAGATGGTAGACTTTCTAAAAGAAATAGGAATAGATTTTCCTATGGAAGACTATCTAAAACTTAGTGATAAACCTAAAGGTAAAGCAAAAAGTGAAAGAGATCAATTTGCTGAAGCAGTTAGTGCTATTCGTAAAAATATCATCAATACTAAAAGCATAGGAACTTTATCTGGTGAGTTGTTAGGAGGTATAAATAGTAGGATACTTGCATTAGCAGATATGAATGTTCGTGTAACAAATCCTAATCAGGATAATACACACATTAGTGCAGATGGTAAAAGAAAACAATCATATACAGAAAACAATGCTTTTTCTATACTTGAAAATGAGTTTAATGATTCTGAAAATATAACTAAATTAAAAGAAGTTAGACTAGAATTAAATGATCCATATTCTGAACATAGTATTATTCTCATGCAAGGGGGATTATTCTTTGACATAAAAGGCAATAGAATTAAAGATCTCAAAGTGGAAAATGTGGAAGGTATTGTTAATGACGATACTGGAAAATCTATATCTATTGAAAAACTAAGTAAAGGCGATAGATTATCTCTAGGCATAAATCAAAATCTAAAAGGTAAATATTATATTCTTATTCCTGGAGATAGTGCTACTGAATGGATTATGAATTTAGGAAATCATATTTCCTTTGATGATATAGAAAGCAATAATTTTAACAAAGTTTATAAAACTTTTAGAGGATATCTATTAGATGATATAACTCTTGCACTAGATTATAAAAATAGAGAATATCTAAAACATGTAGGAAGTAAAGCTAAAGAACTTCGTTTCTTTAAAGATATACTATCAGAATATGATGCTAATGGAAATCTTGTTCCAACCGATGTATTAACACACATTAATGAGTTAATTGCTAAAGACTCCACAAAAGATGTCATTATTGATTATATTGACTCTGATGAAGTAAAGAAAAAAATAAATGAATTAGTTAAAACATTAGTAGAAGAAAAAACAAAATCTGTAAGAAAAACCTTGGAGAAATCTAGGCAGATTTTAGAAAAGAGTGATGGAATGTTTAACTGTCCAATGCTTGATAGTGACTTTGTTAGCAGCAGAGATATTAATAAAATTGATAAAAATAATCTTTCAGAAGATCAACTTAATCATATTTTAACTTTTGCAAATGTAAATTACATCATTGCTAATATAGAGTTTCATAAAATTCTATTTGGTGATCCTTATCAGTTCAAAACTGAAGATGGTAAATTAGATGAAACAAAACGTATAAAATCTTTTGGATCTGGAAGAAGAGTTGCATTTAATCATCCAGAATTAAATTCACAATATAATATTGAAAATAATATTGTAGGTGGAATACAATTAACTCCAAATGATCCTGGATATTATTCATTTGATTCATTTTTAAAAAGTGTTACATTAAAAGATGTAAGACGTAGTAGTAATCTGTATAAGAAGATAGTTGAAGCTGACGCTAGTGGCTTTATAATGGATGGTGCTTATAGAGAGACCAAAATTAAAAATGGTCAATGGACCGATGAGGCTGAAGCATTTCACCAATGGCATATGGCTTATACCAGACAGAATATGCCTGAATATAAATATAGTGATGATGCTAGAGGAAAAGCTTTAAGTAAACATGATGCAGATTTATTAAAAACTCCTGAACCAAAATATGTATTAGAAATATTAAAGCCAACTGTTACAGGAGTAAAGAATGGTAAAACTACAATAGAACTTGTACATGATAAATTATCTATGATGCCTATCTATTATAAGATGGCACAAGATAGATCTTTTGCAAAATTCTATCGGCAAACGTTTAATCAAAAAATTGGATATAGCGTATTTGAAAGTGGTAGAAAAGAAGGAGTTGTAGGAGTACATAGTCTATATAATGACAATGGATCATTCAATGAATCTCCATTTGCAGAAAATACTATTGTAGAAGTTCCATGGAAGATTAATGGCATACAGGTAGAAAATAGTTACAGCAAACCTAAAGATGTTACATTAATAGGTCAAATGACTAAAGTATCTAGTATAGACATGTTTGATAGAGGACAGCCTATTACTCCTGAAGCAGAAAAGCAATTTAAAAGACATAATACTGCACTGAATGGATTACATGAACATGCGTATACAATGTTGTTAGATTCTTTAGGTATTGAAAATTTAGGTGCTTCAGGATTTGAGTTAACTGATAATAAATTGCTTTCTCAAACTTTAATGAATGAGTTACTAAGAAGACAGTTATCTGAGAATATTAAGGACACCTTAAAAGTTGATAAAACTACTGGTAAATTTTTAATACCATTTGAAGCATCTCCTGCATATAAAAAAATTCAAGACATTGTATATTCAATGATCAATAAGTCTCTTGTTTCTCCAAAGATGTCTGGAGGTGCATATGTAGAAGCACCTGTCACATTATGGGAGCCAGGAGCTGAAGGAAGAAAAATTGCAATCAAAGAAAAAGCTGCAGATGGTAAATTTACATACAGAGAAATATCAAGAAAAGAATATGATGGACTTTCTGATGATCTAAAGAAGGATGTAGTCTTAACTAGTGATACATTAAAATCATATGAAGATGAAGATGGTAAGAGATATTGTGAAATAATGATCCCTCACTGGTTCAGAGATACATTTAACAAAAAAGATTTTCCTACAGATAAATCTATACTAGATTATCTTAATGGAACAGGAAAATATAGTAACCTATCTGAGGAAAGAAAGAAAGAAAATCAAGAAATACTAAAAGGTGTAGGTGCTCGTATCCCTGTACAAGCAATGTCTTCTATGGAAGTATTTGTAGTAAAAGAGTTTCTTCCTCAGTTCATGGGATATTCAGTAGTGGTTCCTTCAGATATAACAGCAAAGACAGGATCAGATTTTGACGTAGATAAACTTAATATATATCTTAAGTCTGTATACTTAGATGAGAATAGTGATGTTAGAATTGTCAAATTAAAAGATTCTGAACAAGCTACAAAAGACTATTATGCAGATGTATTTGCAAATGTTGTATCTAATAATTTAGATAAATTAACAAAGTATGATGATTATAGACAAACGTTATTAGATGCATTCAAAGATATTGAAGCATTAGATAAAATTGATGCCGATAGTGTTCAACAATATTTCTATGACAAAGGTGAATCAGAATTCTATCATAGCAGTTTCTATATATTACAATCAATATTTAATGAAGCTGCTGAAAAAGAAATTAATCCTTCTACTTACTTACAAGAACAAATTAAAAATAATCAAGCTAAGACAGATAAAGAATTTCTAAAACTTCTTGATGATCAACTTAAAACAGACTATGTAAATAGTATGTATAAGAAAGCTTTAGAAAATGAGTATTATGATGCTTTAGATAAACTGTTAAGTCTTCCTGAAAACTTTAAAAGACTTACATCTCCTATTACTGATGAAGATTTTAAAAAGGATGCAGCTAAGTTAGATAAGTTAAAAGGCATAAGTGATGCTAATATAAAAAATAGAATTCTTGATATGGATTATATGACAAATCTAAGAGACTCTCTTTTATCAGGAAAGAGTTGGGTAGGAAGATTTGCTATATCTATTACAGGACATTCATTATATCAAAAAGCTAATGTATATCTAGATCCTGAAAGAGTTAAACGAATTAGTAAAGCAGAGCAAAAAATTCTAGGAAATTTAAAAATTGTACTTCCTCATAATACTACACCTGAAGGTTATATATCTTTAGCAGGAGTTAAGACTGCTCCAAAAAGTGGTAAGGAACAGTATATCTCTGAGAGACTTTCTCAATATGGTACAGGATCTATGGACGTAGCAAATGATAATTATTTAATGCATATCATTCCATCAGAACTTGCTGTAAGTACATTTGTATTTCTTGAAAGAGCAGGTTGTGGAGATAGTGTAAAGAACTTCATGAATCAGCCTATCATTGTAGAATACTTAGCACATGTTGATGCTTCAAAATATAAATCTCTGTATAAAAAACAGGATATAGAAGTTATCAAAAATAGATTTCCTACAACTAAGCAAGAGTTATATAATGTAACAATTGATGTGAATAAACTAGAAGATAATATTTCTAATTATGCAAAAGGAAAATTATCTTCTGAAGATAATGCTGTTCAACAAGAAATTCTAAAAGAGTTTTTGAAGTATGCTAAGATGGCTGATTATAATTTCAAAATAACAACATCTACTAATTTTGATACAACCAAGTTTAGAAATGGTGATGCATTTTCAAGAAAGAAAACAAAAAATAACATAGCTGAAGAGACTAATATATTTTCTTCTGCAGCAGATATACTATCATCAACATCTATAGGTAAACAGAAAGAATTCATAGATCTAGCAATGGCTAGTATGGGAGCTATCTTTAAATTAGAAAGACCTGAGTTTAGAGATATCATTAGTGATGTAATTAATCAGTATGAAAGAAATGAATATTTATCAGATGATGATTTTGATACTATTGCAGCTAAGATTAAATGTTCATTCTTAGATTACATTATCCAAACTCAATCTGGATTAAATAATCAATTGCAACTTCTCACATTAGATGATGACTCTGTAGCTAATCAGTTAATACTTGCAAAAGAAAAATACCCTAATGTACAAATATTAAAAGATCTTCAGGTAAAAAATTCAAATAGAGAAGGTGGAGCTAAGACAGTAGGACTTGATGTAAATCTGAAAGAAGCTTATGATGAGAATGTCTATACAGACATGATGAGAGAACTTAAAGAATTAGATCCAAGTTTATATGATAATCTTATTAAGTTATCTATTATACAAGGATCTTACCAATCTGCTATATCTATAAAGAATATTATTCCTCCAGAAGATTATGCATCTCATATTACAGAGATTATTAATAAACTTACAGCATCTGATGATGTTAAAAATTTTGCAAATGGATCATTTCAAAAAAATAACTTTAAGGACAATCAGATAATGCCAGAATTTATTCCTAAGTTTAGATATAGGATGCAAGATGGATTAGAAGTACCTCCTGATATTATGCCTTTTACAGAGGAAGAGATTTATAATTTTGAAGTTAAGAATACATTTCCTGCTACAAAATTTGGAGCACCTAGTGAAAGACGTGTGTTATTAATTGATGCAGAAGATCCATTTAATGCCAAGAATGATTATATAAAAGTAAAACGAATAGTTACATTATACACTGGTGAAAAAGTTGATTTCTTAAAAGGAAGAACTGTTCCAGATTCTGTATATAATAAAAAAAGAGCTTCTGGAGATATGTCAATATATGATGTATTTGGATATGAAAAAGTAAAACTTGATGATGGTACTCCTATCAGAACAAAGAATGGAGAGTATGTATTCAGACAAATAAATCTATTAGGTGATGGACAATATGCTTCTGAATATTATACAGCAGATAATAAACAGTCTATATACAATAATGGTACAGTAAAAGTAGATGAAATCAGTAAAGATGATTTGATTAGCTTTTATGACGATGTAATGTATGAAGATTTAGAAGCAGCTAGAGATGGATTGTTAGATGTATTGCTAGATGAAAAAACAAATCTTGTTAGAAGAACACAAGAAGCTCCTGTAGCTGTACCTACACAAACTGAAACTGATAAGAAGAAATCAAATGAACTTATTGTAAAATATCCTAAAAAAACATCTACAGAAAAAGATACTGAGTCAACAATGCTTCAAAAAACTGAAGGTCCCAATCCTTCAGAAGCTTCTCCTAAAACTATAGCAATGCTTAAAGATTTTATTAAACGCATTGGTGTAAATATTAAGGGCGTAGATGAAATTATTGTAAAGGGTGTTAAGCAAGATGCTAATGGTACAGCAATGCTAATGCAACAATTGATTCAAGTGGTCCAGGGAAAAGAAGCAGAAGCTCTTCCTGAAGAAGCTATGCACTTTGCTGTAGCAATTATTAAACAGACTAATCCTGATCTGTATAAGAAATTGATGAGTGAGATTAACAGTTACAGGGCATTAAATGAAGTATTTGAAACATATGGTGATGATCCTAGCTATCAAACAAAAGATGGAAAACGTGATGTAGTAAAACTGAAAGAAGAAGCTATTGCAAAAGTGCTGACTGAAATCATCATTGGTAAAGTAGAAGGTTCTACTGATAACCCTGCATTAGTTGAAAAAGTAAATTCATGGTGGGATAGAATAATTCAATGGTTAAAAGGACTTATTGGAAAGAGTGGTTTTGATCAAGCCTCTATGGATATTATATCTGGAAAGAATATTGGTACAGCAAAAGATATTAAAGAACAACAAGATACTGTATTTCTTCAAAAATCTGAGCAAGAAAGAATCTGGGATACTGTTAGTAATGTATCTGATAAGATTGAAAAAAGAGAACAAGAAGGTTATTTTATAAATAACGCAAAAGTTAAAACAAGAGTAAGTGATATTGTTAGTGATTGGTATGAACGAAGATTTAAAAATAACGATCTTCTTGATGATGAATTTGATAAAGCTGTTAAAGATTTAAAAGCTGAGAAAGGAACTCATGGACATGCTGCATTTGAATATGCATTTAGTAAGTTAGTAGATGAAAATGGATACATAAGAGAAATAGCTCTTGATGAAGATGATTACGATCATCATTGTCCAAACTTTAATTTTAGTATGTATGAAGTACTAAGAGACAATTTAAAAGAACGTTTATTATCATTTCCTAAAGATACCAGATTCAAGTCTGAGATTACCATATATGATGCTAATAGAAATATTGCTGGAACAATAGATTTCTTAGCTGTAGAGAAAATTGGTAAAGTTCATATTTTGGATTGGAAATTTATGGACATCAATGTAGAAAAATATATTAATGAAGGTAATATACCAGATGTTCCTTGGTATAAGGTAGCAGCTTGGAAGATACAAATGGATCAGTATAAATACATTCTACAAAGTGCATATGGGATAAGTCCTAAGAGCTTTGGACAGAGTAGAATGATTCCTATTAGAGCTAAGTATACTAAGCAAGATAAGGAAAAAAATATAATGCCACAACTTGAAGAGGTTATAATAGGAGCAGTTAATCCTAAAGATATAACTGATGATTATTTACTTCCTGTAGGTATAGAAACTGAAAGAGTTCAGAATGAAAAAATAAATAAACTACTTGAAAGATTAAATGCAGAATATTCAAGACTATCTGAGAAATCAGTAGCACCTTCTGAAAAGCAAGAAAAAGCAGAACAGTTAAATGAATTATTTTCAGCAATTAGACATCTTCAAATGCAAGGTGATCTAAAACCATTGTTAAATCAAGCAAAGTTATTGAATCAAGGAATACAGAAAACTATTAATAAATATGAAGAAACGTTCAAAGGTAAAGATGCTGATTCATTTTCTGAAGAACAAAGAGATGCAATGGTTACAGAAATACAAATGTTTCAATCTGCAATCAAAATATATACATCGCTATACTCAGATCTAAAAACATTATTTGGAGAAGATTTAAGTAAAGAAGATAAGAAGTTAAAAAAAGATTTAAGAAAAACTTCTGAAAATGCTAAAGAGCTAGAAGAAACATTAAATACAGTTCTTGAAGAATTTACTGAAGAGCATATTGCAAAAAGTGAAAATGTATTAGACTATCTTAAGCCTGAGAAGATTATAAAGGGTGTAACTAAGTTATTCTCTACAACATCCTTATTACAGCTCAAAGCACTACAGGTAATGTATAAAAAAGTCAATAGAGCTTTAGGATTTGCTACTATTGATACTACTACTGAAAGTGAAAATCTTGCAGAGCTAAGAACTAGATACATTGCTTGGGCAAGAAGTAAAGGTATTACTATTAAAGACCATTTTAATATTATCAAGAAAAAAGATAAAAATGAACTAATAGATAAGGTTAGTCCTGATTTCTATAAGTTGATGAAAGATAAAATTAGTAATAAAGATTTTGACTGGATTAGAAGTAATATCAATGTTGCTGAGTACAATAAAGATCTTAAAGAAAAAAAGAATATAGAAATACAAAGAGCTCTAGATAAAAATGAAATATATACTCCTGTAGAACTAGCAGCAATAGATGAATTTAAAAAGGATGGAAGAATTAGAAAAAACTTTCCATTCAAACTGAGAAATGAAATAAATAGAATCAATCAATTATACGATACTTCTACAGAAGACTCTGTAGGATGGTTGATATATGATATCATTAAAGAACATCCAAAAGAATTATGGCAAACAAAAGAATGGAAAGAACTTACTAAACCAGGAAATGAAGTAGCTAAAGAATTCTATGATTACATCATACAAAGAAATAATGAATATCGAGATCTAGGCTATATATCAAACTATGATGCCAGAGTATTTCTTCCTTTTATAAGAAAAGGACTTATAGAAAAATTAATCACAGGAGGTAATGTACGACTTGGTGAAGAGTTTTTCAGAAATATTTCTATTGACCAAGGTGATATAGGTTATGGTCATTATGATAAAATAACAGGAGAGCTAGTTAACACTATTCCTAAATATTTCACACGTGAGATAGAAGGAGAATTAAGTACAGATTTGTTTAGAACAATGTCTCTATACAATGAAGCTGCTATTAAATATAAGTATATAAAACAGATTGAGTCTCAAATTACAGCATTAGTGAATGTAGAAAGAAACAAGAAAGCTATTTCTACATCAATGTTTGGAAAAACTGAATATGTAAAAGGACAGCTTCAATATAATCCTGATAATAGTGCTAATGCTAAATTAGTAGAGGATATGATGAAGTCTATTATATATGGTCAAAAATATATAGCTAGTGAAACATTTGATCAACTTCTTCGTAAGGTGGGAGATTGGGGACCTAAATTAAATAAGAAATTAGGAATAGATATATTTCCTGAGAATCTTTCAGAAAGACAATTATCAGTTAATAAAATACTTACACAACTAAATAGCACATTCCAACTTAACACATTAGGACTTAACTTACTTTCTTCTACATCTAACTTTTTAGGAGGTAATTTTCAATCAATGATCAATGCAGGTATATATTTTACAAAGACTGATTATATATCGTCAGAGTTATCTGTAGTGATGAATAGATTAAATGGAACAGATCGAAAGAAGATGATAGCAGCTTTGCATTACTTTCTTCCTCTTACTGAAAATTATAACAGAGAATTATCCAAACATCTTTCTGTTAATAATATGACAGCAGAAAGTCTTCAGGATGGATTAATGTACTTCATGAGAAAATCTGACTGGAATGTTCAAACTGCAAATTTCTATGCATATTTAAAAAATAGTATAGTAGAAGATGGTGAGATTGTAAATGTAAGAGAGTATTTAAGAAACACAGATAAGTATAGAAATATATATGAAGGAACTCCTTCTGAAAGAAGAGCTCTTGAAAATGAATTTGAAAATGATGCAAAAGCTTTAGTTGATGAAAAAGGTGTATTGAAACTTTCAGAAATAGTAAATAATAAATTTGTAATACCAGGAATAGATCAAAAATCTGAATCAGTAATTGAACTAAGAAGAAAAGTACAAAACATAAATAAAGATGCGTTAGGTAATTTAACAGAAGATGATTTACGTACAATCAACATGAACATTTATGGAAAGTCTGTAATGGTATTTCATAACTGGATTCCTCGTTTGATGGATGTTAGATTTGGAAATATTAAATATAATTCTGCATCAGATGCATATGAATGGGGAAGAGTACGAATGATCTATAGAGTACTTTCTACTAACTTATTTAAAGGATTAGGAAGGCTGTATGATTCATTAGTAGCTAATGAAAAAGGGGTTGATTATATGCGAGAACTCTTTGAACAAAAGAAAGCTGATTATGAAAATGATACAGGAGGAAAAACTTTAAATATGACAGAAGCTGAATTTATGGATCTTGTAAGACGTAATATCAGAAATGAAATATTGGATGTAATACTTCTAGCATCAATGTATGGCATGTTTATAGCTTTAAAAGCTAATGAACCTGGAAAAGATGAAGATCCTGCAGTAATATCTCAGTATAGATTCATGTTAAAAGCTGTTGATAAGTTTAAAGATGAGCTTTCATATTTTTATGATCCTGTAAGTTTATCAGGATTAGTTTCTATGGGATTTCCAGTGATGAGTTTTATAAAAAACTTTATGAAAGCTATTGAAAATTTTGGAATAGAAAACTTTGCTATTGTTACAGGAAATGAAAAATTAGAAAAAAGTAATATGGTTATTAAATATTGGATGAAAACATTCCTATTCACAAATCAAATGGCTGGCTATCTTCCAATGTTCTATCCAGAACTTGCTAAAGAATTAGGACTTAAAATACAATCTAATTACGGAATTAGATAATATTATAATTTAAACAATTAAATTTGCATATCATGCGTACAGCTGCAGTTTGTCCAACATGTGCCACATATACCAATGCTTTATGCATTGTTTATGATGGGGAATATTTACCTACACTAGATGTTAGTCCTCTTGATAATCTTGAGTCTATACTAGGAAAAATTGATGAGAAAGTTGGTCCAAAGACTGGAACAACTTCACCAACTATAAATGCTGAATTTATAGGCCAACTATATGTGGATACATTAAGAGATCTACTCTACTATGCTAAGTCTGTAGGTACAGGAGCTACAGATTGGAGACTTGTATTGTCAGTATCACCTATAGTAGGAGCTTTAGTGTATCCAGATAATGCAACAGCTCTAGCTGCTGGTCTTGTAGTGGGACAAGTGTATAGATCTGGTGATATTTTAAAAATAGTACACTAAAATAAAAAATTTGTCATGGATGTACGTTGCTCTGCCAAACCTTGTCCCATAATATTAAGTGCACAATGTGTCTTTTATGAAGGACCAAACCTCATCTATTCAGGGATAAAGACCAATGATTCGGTTGAAATAGCTCTAATAAAGTTAGATGAGTTAATCCATAAAGGTACTGGTACCTCTGGTACTAGTGGCATCAATGGTACAACAGGAACTTCTGGTACTTCTGGTAGTTCTGGTACATCAGCTACTTCTGGTACTTCTGGTACATCTGGTAGTTCTGGTACTACAGGTACATCTGGTACTTCTGGTACATCTGGTAGTTCTGGTACATCAGCTACGTCTGGTACTTCTGGTAGTTCTGGTACATCAGCTACGTC
>Ga0209777_10007522_pt1 | contig 12080 bp, 9 predicted proteins | sample FrelakmetHBP12HB_FD_187147 | JGI IMG/M metagenome (GOLD analysis project Ga0209777, IMG submission 187147) | Freshwater lake sediment microbial communities from the University of Notre Dame, USA, for methane emissions studies -HBP12 HB (SPAdes)... | ecosystem: Environmental > Aquatic >... | reverse complement strand
AGAAGCACGCAAGAAAAAAGACTTTAAAACATCAGACAAAATACGTGATGAGTTAAAAGCCAAAGGAATTCTTCTTGAAGATTCTTTAGGCGGTGTTGTCTGGAAGAAAATCTCATAACTTCTACACAATATTCAAATACATTTTTATATATTTCAAACAAGATGCAGCATACAGAATTAGTTATTGTTGGTGTTGATCCAGGAACTACAGTAGGATATGCTGTAATTGATTTAGAAGGAAATGTTCTTGATGTAAAAAGTTCAAAGGAATTTTCTCTTAATTCTCTTATTGAAGACATAACTAAGTCATATATTACGATTATCGTTGGAACAGACAAACAAAAATTACCTTCTTTTGTTGATAAATTTGCAATAAAAGTCGGTGCCCGTATTATTTTACCCGATAAAGACCTTCTAGTGCAGGAAAAGAGGCAGCTTATTAAAAATAGCAAGGTAAAAAATTCTCATGAGATGGATGCTTTAGCCAGTGCTTTGTATGTGCAGAGGAGGATTAAACCACTACTGCTCAAAATTAACACGTTTATAGAAGAAAATCACAAGGAACATCTTGCCTATGAACTGAAAAGGTTAGTCATTCGGCATCGGGGCATTAACATAAGAACAGCAGCATACCTACTCGAACATCCACAAGAAAAAGAGGCAGAGTTCATTAAGAAGGTTATTGAAGAAAAAAAATATTCTGAAGCAGATTTTTTTAAGATATATCATGAGCTGCAGAATGAAAAAAAGGCAAATATATTGCTTAAGCAGCAAAACAATCATGTAACAAACGAACTTGAGTGGATGAGAAAAAGATTTCTTTCATTAAGCAAACAGACAGAAAGAATGGTCTCAAAAGAGAAGATGCAAAACACCGCCTTGTTTAAGGAAGAGCGTCTGCAAAACATTCTTAACCAAACAAGAAATAAAGAAAATGAGATACAAGTGCTTAGCAAAGAAATAACTACGTTACGAGATTTTCTAGCATTACAGGGAGACTATGTTTTGGTAAAACGGCTCGCCAACCTTGGCTGGACAGAGTTTTCGCAAAAAAATAAAATTCTGCAGATACATAAAGGAGATATACTTCTCGTTGATGACCCCACCATTTTTAGCCGTCAGACCCTTGCTGTCCTTAAGAATATTGTTGAAACAATTATTACTAATAAGCAGGTTAACGAAATTATCAAGGAAGAGTTACGATGTGATTGTATCTTAAGCAAAGAAATATCAATCAAAGAAGAAAAATATTTTGCTCTGGTGAAAAAAGACGAGCTTGAGAAAATTCAGAATATGCGAGGAATACTACATAAGGTCATTGATGAATATAAAAAATCAAGAAATACATAAATCATCAAATGGAATCCATTTTTTTATTCCTGTTTTTACATTTTTTGCCAAGAGTTTTGTTCCTATATTGATTATCTTCAGTGTTTCCCCACGATACTCAAAAATATCTCCTTTTCTTAATGGGAACAACCGAAACATAACATTAACGCGGTAAATATCCTTGCTTGTTAACCTATCCTTTGAAAATAATCGCGAGCTTACCTTGAGCTGACCGGTAAAACTTTGCTGAAGTTTTTTTCCAATCTTGTGCAGGAATTTTCTTGAAGTGAGATAGTAATCAAAGCCTTCATCTTCCTTGACGGTCTTGGTAATTAAAACATTCTCTTTTTTGCACTGGCTCTTAATAAAATTAATTACTTCTGTAGTAGGATTTCTCAGTTGCAGGACTCCTTCATAGTATTGGTTGTGCATGGTCTTTAGTATACGTCGCTTGTTATTTAAAGGTTTCTTCTTAGGTCTGTATTATACGTGAATTATCATAAGATAACACTAAAATAATGCTATAACAATTGATATAATAAACTAAATGTCCTTTTTTATTCAATTTCGTTCATAGTTTTCACTGAGATATGACTACAAAGCTTTAAATATCGAATATTAAAGAATATGTTTGATTAGACTGAGAAATACAAAAAGAGGTAATATGGGACGATTATTTAATACTTTTTCTTTTAGGCAATTAGGTAATAGCATATCTATTTACGATTCTCGACTTAATTATAACTTTGAAAAGGAGGTTTTCTAACATGTTTACAAATAAACAAGCAAGGATAAACTATAAAGGTTTTATTGCAATGCTAGTATTTATTGCTGTGATGGCTTGTATAGGTTATGCATTTACCATTACATGGCAAAATCCAATGAACAATCAAGTAAATATTAGTAACAGCACTCCTGTACTCCTATTAACTGTTACAATTTCCGGAGCAATCCCGGATACTCTAAATGTTTCAAATATTAGTTTTTCATATTCAAACAATGGTACTAGTTATACTTTAATTGGATGGAATAATACTTTCAACAAGTCAACCTATACTCTTCAATGGGTTCTTCCTGCTTTAAACGGAACCTATGTATTGAATGCTACGGGATATTATAATAGTTCTCCAACACTATACTATTATAGCAACAGTTCATTTATTACAATATTTATTGATACTCTCAGCCCAGTTGTTTCATTTGTTTCTCCGGTTAATAATTCTAACTCTTCAAGTCAGAATGTTACTCTTAGCTTTAATGCTACAGATTATAATTTAAGCTGGTGCAAGATATGGGTAAATCAGGGAGGGTGGCACGTAATACAGACGATTAGTTCAATAAATGCAAGCAATTATAGTACTTCCAATGTTACAACCTATGGTGAAGGTACTTATTTATGGAATGTATGGTGCAATGATACCGTTGGAAATACAGCATGGGTTGGTGGAAACAGGACATTTACTGTTGATTATACTGCACCAATTGTTAATGCATCAAATCCTTTTAATTTCACCCCTACAACATTTAATTTCACCAATTTTCCATTGAAAATTAATGCTAGTGTTTGGGATAATGGTTCAGGAATCAATTATGTATATTATATTTTAAACAGTCAAAATATTGGCAATTATGGAACAAATGCTTCACTTGTAAATATGTCGGGAGCGAATGGAGTTTATACAGATAACCTTACTGCCAATTTCACGAGCAACTACACCAGTCCTGGTGCGCATTCTGTTTATTTCTGTGCAGTTGACTATGCGGGTAACACTGCCTGCAACAGTAATATTTTAGGCAATAATGCGGCTGGATTTGTTATTAAAGGGGGGAATGTAACACAAATTGAGCAAACATTCCCAGCACAAATAGGAACAATGAATATAACTTTTGAGAACGGAACAGAAGTTCCTATTAGCTCCTTTATGAATCCAGTACAATATAATTATTCAATGATTGTTAATAGTACAGATTCATCGGGAAGAAACATCTTTGTATCAATTGTTGGTTTTTCAATAAATGAGACCCAGATGCAGCAGATGGATACTGCAAATATGACAACAAGTCCTTCTGCACTTATGCAGGATCAGATGGGTTCTGGATTTAATAACACCTCTGCTTGGATGGATATTTCTCAATTCTTACCAGGAGGAGCAAATTATAGATATGGTGTTTTTGTATTTCCGGGAACTGCATACAATAAAATTGAATATTGTAATGGCAGTTCAATGAATGATCCCAGTTGTGTTAGTATTTCAGTTTGTAGTTCTCAGCCGAATATATCAAATTACGCATCAATAATACCAAACAATAATGCATGTTATCTCCTTGGCGCATCAAATACATCAATTTATGCAGCTCATTTCTCAGGAGCTCAAGGAGGTCTTGATATAACCCCACCAAGTGTAATTCTTAATGCACCTGTTAGCAATGCAAATGTTAGCGGACTGATTGTCATTAATACGACAATAAGTGATAATAATGGTATTGTTGTAACTGTTTTGTTTGTGGTCTCAAATTCATCAATAAACAACACGATGAATTTTACGATGGTTAATTCCTCTACGACTTACTTAAATACCAGCTTTAACACATCTAAATTTGCTGATGGGTTTTATAACATAACCATCTATGCAAATGATCCTTCGGGTAACATAAACAACAGTGTCAGTAATCAAGTCAGAATTGACAACACCTGGCCAGTTATTACATTTGATCCAACTGCAAATGTAACAAATACTTATACAGCACCAAGCATCACCTGGCTTTCAAGCGAATATAGTAACGCTTCTGTAGAATATGGAACTACTACAACACTTGAACTTGGGAATATTACAGGAACATCCCTTAGCAATAATCTAACAATGCTCGTTTCTTTTCCTGCTGCTCTGAGTGCAAAAACACTTTATTATTACAACATAACCACCTGTGATTACGCTGGAAATTGCATTGAGAACGGAACGTATAATTTTACTACAACCGCAGCTCCTGCACCAACAGCGGCAATTATTGAAGAAACGTCATCTGGTGGATTACCAGTTACAACCGTAACACCAGGGCAATCTTCTGAAAAAATGTGGGCTGATCTTGCAGCAGGAGATACAGTAGTTATGCCTGTAAGTAAAGATGAAATTCCAATTACAGAAATTAGTTTTGCGGCATCAGATAAAGCATCAAACGTGGATTTAAAAGTAGCAGAATTGTTAACACCACCATCTACCAGTACATCCATTGAAGGGACTGTGTACAAATATATGCAGATAACAATAACAAATCTAGCTGATACATCAATAAACAGCGTTACCATCAAATTTAAGGTAGAAAAAGCATGGCTGACAACAAATAATATTGTGAATGAGAACATTGTTTTGTTTAGGTATGTGAATAATGCATGGCAAGAGCTTACAACAAAGATTATTTCAACAGACACAACCTATGTTTACTATGAATCTGAATCCTCTGGCTTTAGCTATTATGCAGTTGGCGTAACAACAAAGCAACCTCCCAAACCAGCTGAAACACCCGTGCAACAACCGCCAGTACCACCATCAACAGTAACGCCATCTCAACAACCATCTGCACAGCCACCAGCAGCAGTAACACCGCCACCAGCACCAAGTGAATTACAGATATTTATTTGGTTAAAAAATAATAAGACATCAGTAGCTTTAGTGCTTGGTGTCATAATCATTGTAGGAGCAATAATTGGCTACGAGCATTATTCGAATAAGAAACCAAAAAAAGAAGATAAGAAAGTGAAAGAAAAGAAATAATTCTTTTTTATTTTTTTTTTAAGAATCAAAATATGGAGCATTGGCACTTTTTGGATTTAATCTACGCTATTTTTCAGCACATTTCTATATATAGTTCGCCAACATTAAATGATTCATGTACTGCTGGCGAACTAACTGTGTTATATATGAAATACCAAAACCTAGTTTTGGTATAAAGTACTATCACACTGAAACCTTCACTGATTAGAACTTAGAAATCATCATTTTTTATCATTCAAATACAATGCTTGCATAACCAACAGCATTACTGTAATCATTAACAATGTCTCCAGAAGTATAATACTGTAACAGTTTTACTTTCGATGTATTAAGCAATTTACAAAGTTCTAATGCAACTGCGATGGGATATTTACCACAAATAGTTGCTCCTGTTTCTTCTGTATATTCAAGAAAATGGTATGCATCAAGATTCTTAGTGAATTCAATAGCTTTTTTATCGAGACTATACATATTTTTCTTGGCATCAGATGTAAAGGGCATATAGCCATAATTCATGCCATAATGCGTGAAATCAGATGATACAATGATGCACACTTTTCTTTTCAATTCATCAATTGTCTTCTTGATACTTTGCGCAATCTCAGTATATTTAATATCAGGGCTTACAATAATTGGTGCGATTTTTAATGCAGTTAAATACTCTTTATTAACAAATTGGAGAAATGGTAGCTGAACTTCAATTGAATGCTCGTGGTTATGGGCAATTTCATCTTCCTGCAAATTTGAATTTTTAATGAGCCGCTCTCCAAATTCCTTATCAACTTTAATTATTCCAAAAGGAGTTTTCCAATCTTCAAGAGAAATGCATGACTCAAAACCAGAATGACTAAGGCCAAGCAAGATATATACCTCAGGAAAGCCTGATTCAGCAACCGCTTTATAGCTCCAAGCAGCTCCTGGTCCTGAAAAAAAATATCCCGCATGCGGACTGATAACGCCAATAATTCTATTATTCCTTTTTTTATCAGGAAGTTTTCCAGGTCCTTTTTCATGTAAAAAGCTATCTGCTATTTGTTTTTCTAGTATAGCTGGGTCTGAGTCATAAAACTGACCAGCAACGATTGGTTTTCTTACCATGTTAATTTTATAACACACAGAACTATAAATATCTTACTTTAACTTGAAGAGAGCAAAGACGATTAATCCTGCTGTTAAGATGTCAAGTACGATAAAGGAAGCGCTTATTATAGAATTTTTTGACAGTTGAATTTTTTCCTTTATATCTTCTTCTGTTGCGAGCAGAAGAGATGTATCATTTTTAGATTCGTGTGTTGATTGATTTAGTGTTTCTGTAGCTGATGTAACATTCTCTGTTTTTTTAGTTATCTCCCCACTGTTATTAACAGTCATATTTACAACCTTAGCAGATGCAGGAAGTATTCTGATACTACTTTCATTTTCAAGTTGCAGGTATTGGTTATAGATGCTTTCATAATTTGCTTTTATTTTAAGATAAAAACTTGTTTCATTGCGTACTTGAGGAGCGCTAAAATCAGTTTCAAATATTGTTTCATATGAATCCTTCTTAAGCTCTGAAAAAATCTTTTTAAGTCCTTGTATACCTGGTAAGTTTGTTGAAAAATCAACCTGTAATTCCTTAAAGATATAGTCAGATCCTGAATTCGTGATATACACTTTTATATGTACATCTTCACCAGAATACATGATATCTTTTTTCTGAAATATTATCTTTGGCTGTGTGATAGTGACATTTAGTGGAGTTTGTGATTCTTGTTGGTATTCAAAGTTATTTATTCGATAGTCACTATTTTGTTCTAGGAGATATGTATCCTGTAGCTCTCCTTGAAGTATAAGAAAAAAAGTGACTGATTCTTCTGGCTGCAATGTTCCAGTCCAGGTGTATTTATTATTTAAGAGTTTTAATTCTGTAGATTTTCCTAAAATCTTAAGACCAAAAGGCACATCTATAGTAAATTTATTGACATCCATAGGGTAGCTTACATGACTATTTATCAAGGTGATATTTATTGTGGCATTCTCATTAAGGTTAATGTTGTTTTTTGATATGTTCTTGACAATAGCCAACGGATAGTCAGATACAGTTATTACTGCAGCTGGTGTCTGCAGAGATTTAGAGTCTTTTCCATTATAATAAGTAATTGTTCCATATGATTGGAGAGTTGTTGCTTGTGTAGCAGTAATAGTATATGAGCAGGTTATAGATTTATCAGATTGTAATGAGCCTTCCCAACGAATTCTATTGCTATTATACGAACATCCAGTAACATCACTAAGAGAAAAATTTGCAAAACTATCATCATACACAAGATTGTTTGCAGTTACACTCCCACTATTTAAAATGGTCACAATTACGCGAGAAGTCTCTCCAATAAGTAAACTCGTTTTTGATATTTCTTTTGTTGCACTTATCAATGCAAGATATTCATGAATGTCAATAGTTGCTTTATAGTAATCAAGGTGTGTTGTGGTATTATAATAACCAAACTCAATATTGTTTAAGCATATGGAATAGTTACCTACATCAGAGCATGAATCATTAGAAACAACAATGCCACCTAAACCTTCAGCTTCAACACTTATTTTGTTTAGATTGTAATTAATATCTATTTGAAATCTGTGTCCATCAAGAGTGAAATTATCTCCCGAGCGAAGAACCCCACTGTAGACATCTTCACTATATTCTGCATAAGCAACAGTAACTGAAAAAAGAAAAAGAATAAAAAGTAAAAAGCCTTTTTTATTCATACCATTTATTCAACTTTTGTGGTTATATCGCCAGTCATTGTGTGACTGAGAGATTCTCCAGATGCAGTATACATAATGGTTTGTGTTGCCTTGAATCTATCTCCTACAGAACCCATGCTACTGCAAGCAAAGGTAAAACTATTTTGTGCACCATCTGCAAGAATAACCGAAGGAGCTAATGCTACATTTGTAATGTTTGCTGTACAGCTTTGGCTGCTGCCAACAGTTGTCAGATTATAAAATGAAACATTAATCGATTTACCAAGACCATTTCTGACATAGATAACAACATTGCTTGTCGATGCTTTAAACTCTCCACAAGATAAGCCGGGCCCAATTGTACATGAACTTGGCAAGAATTTACCTGGATTTAATACACCAAAATATGCTAGTGCTCCTACGGCAACAAGAACAACAAGTATTGCCCAACCATAGGTCATTAAGAACTCCATTGCAGCTTGTGCTTTTTTATACATCATATCACCTTTGTTAAATTATGTATGATAATTATGAATAGGAAAATTATTCACAATATAAATGAAAATAAAAAAAATAAAAAACGTATTTATTCGACTTTGGTTGTGAGGTCTCCTGTCATTGTATGGGTCATTGTTTCTCCAGATGCTGTATATGTTATGGTTTGTGTTGCTTTAAACCTGTCTCCTACTACTCCCATACTGCTACAACCGAATGTGAAATCGGCAGTTGCTCCGTCTGTTAAAATTACAGAATCTGTAGCACCAGTGATATTTGCTGTGCACGTTGGAGTGCCAACAGGGCTTATTGAATATCCTGTAAGATTAATGGATTTTCCCAACCCATTCCTAAGTTGTATTACTACATTACTTGTTGTTGCTTTAAACTCACCGCATGCCAATCCAGGCCCGATCGTGCATGAGCTAGGTAGGAATTTACCAGGGTTTAATACACCAAAGTATGCTAATGCACCGATGGCAACTAAGACTACTAATATAGCCCAACCATAGGTCATCAAGAACTCCATTGCAGCTTGTGCTCTTCTATACATTTAATCTCACCTCTTTTTAAAGATATTGTACTAAAATATATATTGATATACCTTTATATATTACTAGTATATATATTTTACTATTTTTTTAAGTATCTTTGTCACCTCTCAAGAAAGAAAAACAAAGTATATAAAAGAGAACGATTTAGTAAAGCATATGTTAACTTATTATGACATGATTTTACGGCTTTTTATTTCTACTATTCTTGGATTAATTCTCGGTATTCAGCGAGAAATACGACATAAACCTGCAGGTTTAAGAACCCTTGCACTTCTCTGCGTTGGCTCAACGCTATTTACTCTCGTTTCTATCAATATGTTCTCTAGTGACTCTGCTGCCCGGATTATTGCTCAGATAATAACAGGCATAGGTTTTCTGGGAGCAGGTACGATTTTCAGGCATAAAGATCATATAGAAGGATTAACAACAGCGGCATGTGCATGGGCTGCCGCAGCTATGGGTATTGTGATTGGTATGGGAGATTATTTCTTAGGCATACTTGGATTTCTATTCATTTTTGTAGTTCTAAGCCTATATCCCTTAGAAATTCTTATCCATAAATATAATAGGAAATATAAGTAACATTATATTTTGCTCTATGAACATCATCAATCTTATACCAAGAGGGTGTAAAGTTAATTGCATAGAGCTGAGGATTATTATTTGACCAGTAGATATAATCAACAACGCTTTTATCATAATAAATAGTCATTTCATCGGGGCTAAATCTGCTGCTTAGTTTTTGAAGATTAATCATGCTTTCAATGCCATAGGGAGATGCGCTTAGATTATTCTGAAACCTCATCAAAAAACTGGGCGCCTCTGGATTGGCTGCATAGAATGAATTTTCGAAGTGTTGCAATAAATTACTGATGTTCCATACAGAACCATTATACTGGGTGTAGTTGTATTCGTAAGGTGTTATATTAATGGTGTTGCTGAATCTGCCAAGTCCATGAATAATATAGAGAGGATCTTCAAATCCAACAATGGATAATTGAGTTTCAATATACGTGTTTTTATTCCAGTGTGCTATATTTGTGCTGTCAGTAAGCGTAATGGTTACATTAATTCCTATATGGATATTCCATGGATCGCTCTGATATAATGTGTAATTTTGTATCGAAATATTAAGAATAAGATTAAGCCTTGTTGCTTGATTTTGTATGTTCTCAATCCAGTTGCTGATTTTTGCGCTATCCATAATTGAGATAGATGACCCGTTAATTGTTCCGTTCATGATTACTTCCCTAAAAGCAGAGGTTATATCAGTAAAATAAGAACCGCGTACTGTCATATAATCTTGCATGGATATTATTGCCCTAAATGATGAAATGTAAAGTCCACGCTCTAAATCTCTTTCTACATCATTCAAAAAATTGTCCATATTTGTTACTCTATTTTCAATGACAAACATTTTATCAGTCATTTTTCTATACGTGTGAGTTGTAAAAAAAAAGAGAAAAATGACAAGGAACGAGATGGTTAACAGCGTAAAATACATTCCTTTCTTGTTCACCATACTCTCACTTCCATGACAGTCGGACCCCACATAAAAGGAATCTTGCCTATTGATAATATCTCTGCTTGAATATTTCCATTACCAAGGCTAATGTAGAGCTTTCCATCATTATCAACATCCAGCTTTTCGAATAGTTTGCACATAGCATTATTAATAGCATCATCAATATAATCTTGATTGCAGTCGGTTGATATATTGTATACACAAATCTGAGAACCCGTATACGAAGATGGAATAGTTAAAATTTCTTTGGTGCCATTATTATACTGAACTGACCAATTGCATCCCTCGGCTTTATCAAAAACACCAGAATAATTGACATATGTGTTAATATTAATAGTATACATAACTCTGTCATCCGGGGAACCAGTGCTTGTATTTGTTGCATTATATGCTGTTGAAATAATTACATTGTTATTCTGGCCAATCCCAATCTTATCAACAGGAATCTGGACAATATAGGGGTCACCCAGGTCTTCAAAAGTAGGTCGTAATGTTGAAAGATTATACAATACTGAATAAGTGCCAGCGCTAGAATTTTTTAGTTGCAACAGGCTTGTCCAGTATGATCCAGAATATGAAGTTACCTTTGCATCACTTACAGTAACTGTTGAAGGAATAAAAAAGCTTCCAGAGCTTAGATTATTATTAAATCTATCACTCTCAAGAGTGATGGGAATATTACCTATTTGTGGAGCAGGTGTTGTAGGAATATAGGTATATTCAATATATGAGTCAGGATATAGCGTAGAAACGAAGACAGAACCGGTTATATTAATTGACTGGGCAATTCTGACAGCACTAGTCTCTTTAATGTCCTTAGCTATTGCATTATAGATTGCATAAAGCTCAGTCACATTACCGCTTTTATAAAAATGAGCGCAATTATCACAACACGCAGTTCTATTTAGAGTTGCATTGTCAGCAGTATTTCCGAAAGCAACTGTGTAAATGCTGATATTATATTTTTGTTTTGCATAACAGGCAAAAGAGATGGTTTCATTAATTCCTTGAGTAGAACCGCAATTACCGCTCCAGGTGTTATTATCCATTTGTCCATCAGCTGGCCCATGGCAATAGTTAGCTTGGCCATCTGTCATTATAACCAATGCCTTTTTTCTATTGGAAATATTCGCTCGCAATTCAAGATCAAATTTTGCGTTTGTATCATCATTGTAGAGTTTTACAGCAATTATATTTGTTCCTGTAGTTAAATTTCCAATACCTATTGATACTCCATTAACATTCCAGTATGTGGCATTATGTGGGCCAGGATCAGAGCTTATGAGATTGTTATTAAGATACACATCTGCACCATCATCTGAATACACATATAATTTTGGATTAGAGATTGTAGTAATATCGGATATGGTAAAGTGTTTTCTAAAATAGAAATTACCGCTTTTGTTATAAAATGCAAACTGTACATTATCAAAAAATGCTACAATGCCATCTGTAGTTGCCTGCCAGCCAAACCTTGCATCATATTTTGCGCCAAAATCTAGGTAATACCAACCAGGAGTATTAATATATGAGGATACATCTTGTGTAAATGTTCCACTATCATAATTATTGTCACCATCAATATTAAAGTCTCCATTTATAGAATCCTGCTCAAATTTTCTGCCACTGACATTACTATAATCCCATAATATTTCCTTGGTGCTATCACCTGGTGAGCTA
>Ga0209777_10007521_pt1 | contig 12081 bp, 9 predicted proteins | sample FrelakmetHBP12HB_FD_187147 | JGI IMG/M metagenome (GOLD analysis project Ga0209777, IMG submission 187147) | Freshwater lake sediment microbial communities from the University of Notre Dame, USA, for methane emissions studies -HBP12 HB (SPAdes)... | ecosystem: Environmental > Aquatic >... | reverse complement strand
CTATCTCGCGGCGGTGCAGGCCATGCCGGAGGATCCCGCCACCCCGGAGGCCCGATCGAGGCTGCTGACGGCGGTCAACAATTTGGCCTACTTGTACGTCGAGAACATGAACAAGCCCGATCTGGCTCTGCCGTATGCGGAAAAAGCCGTCAGGCTCGCGCCGAGCCGGTCGGACGTCCTGGACACGTATGGCTGGACGCTGGCGAAGCTGGGCAAGCTGGACTTAGCCCAGGACGCGCTGTTGCGGGCCATCCTGTCGGGCGATCCGCCGCCAGACATGCGATATCATTTGGGATGGGTTTACGAGCAGCAGAACAAGCTGGACGATGCCCTGAGGCAATATCGTCCAGCCCTGGATGGCATTGACAAGACCGATCCGCTCCACAAAGTCCTTGGCGAGGCCGTGGCGCGGTTGGAGAAGAAAGCTTCGGGGAGTGAGAAATGACCGTTATACCCACCAGAGAGCATGTCCCGCAGGCGATCCGCGGCCCGCTGGCTGCGGTACAACGGCCCGCGGGGCTCCCGACCGCCGCGGCGGCCGGGTTCACCGGAAAAGACATCATCCGCATCCTCCGCCGGCGCAAGTGGATGATCATTGTTACTGTCGGGATCTGCCTGGCTGCCAGCGCCATTACCACCTTGCTGTGGGGAATGTATGCCCCGTTCTACACGGCTAAGGCCTATGTGGCGGTCAATACGCCCCGGTCCACCGAGCTTTACGCCAACCCGGCCTTTGAGCTGGCGCCCACCGACATCATCCAGCGTTTGACCAACTCCAACGCCCGAATGGTCAAGAGCGACGTTGTGCTCAATGCGGCCGCCGAGAGCCAGAAGGTTCGGAACACCGGGTGGTATCAGCGGGATCGCGATACCGCGGTTCGGCGGCTGACGAAGGAGATCAATGTTTCCCCCGTTGCCAATACCAACCTGATCGAGGTGTCGATGACCGGCACCAACACCGGCGAACCCCCGGAGATCGTCAATGCCGTCGTCGAGGCGTTTGTCGACAACAGCCAGACCACCGCCTCCAGTGAAAGCAGCGCCCAGATCAACCGCCTGACGATCCAGCGCACAGGACTGACGAACAGGCTGGACCAGATCGCACAGAGCATGGCGACCGTACGCCAATCCAATCTCTCGGATATCCAAGGCCAGCGGAACATGATCAATGCGCAGATCACCTTCTGGCTTCCGCAGCGGGAGCAATATGATCAATCGCTCAAGCTGGCTGCTGATACCTACGATGCGCTATTGCAGCAACAGAAGGACGGCACTCTGGCCAAGAGCGGTCAGGTGCTGGATGAAGTGGACAGGGATTTGACGCTTCATCAGTTGAAAGCCAGCCAGATCAACCTGGAAACCGAGCGGGCGAACCTGTTGCAGAAGTTCGGGCCCCAGCATCGGTCCGTCCAGGCCGTCGACAACCGGCTTAATAGCGTCATCGCGCAGATCGACGACCTCCAGAAGCAGTTGACCCAACAGGCGATGGCCACCACGGTGGCCAGACAGGCGGGGTTGATCGCCGAGCTGAAAGCCCGGGATATCCAGGCGACCACCCAGATCCAGGGACTGGTCGCCAAGCTCAACGACTTGACGAGCATTGTCACGCAGTTGGAGAATCTGACCACGGAGCAACAGGTCCTGGAACAGCAGGCCCGCAAGATCGACGATCGCCTGTTGGACCTGCGGCTGGTTACCGGGGCGGGGCGAGAGGGCGGCCAGAGGCCGGTCTATATTCGCCAGCCCGCCACCAGGCCACTGGAGCCTTCCATGCCCAAGTGGAACGTAAACATACCCTTGGGATTGATGCTGGGTTTGTTCATCGGCGTGGGCCTGGCGTTCCTGCTGGAGTTCATCGACACCACCATCAAGGGCCCCTCGGACATCGCCCGCAAGGTGGACCTGCCGCTGCTGGGCATGGTCCCGCACACGGACGATCTGGAAGAGGAGATCGCAGACCTTCGCCTGGCCTTCAAGACCCACCCGCACTCGCTGATCAACGAGGCGTTCCGCCAGATTCGCACCTGCCTGCTCTTCAGCGGCCCGGCCGAGTTGCGACGCAGCCTCTTGATCACCAGCCCGCTGCCGGAGGACGGACGCGGGACCGTCACGATGAACCTCGCCGGCTCGATTGCCCGCGGAGGCAAGAAGGTGCTGGTGGTGGACGCCAACTTCCGCCAGCCGATGATCCGCAAGCTGTACCCTCAGTGCCCCGAGGGCGGGCTCAGCGGCTCGCTGGTCGGCCAGGCCAACTGGCGCGAGCAGATATGCCAGGTCGAGCCCAACCTGTTTGTCATGGCCTCGGGCCCGCTGCCGCCCAATCCGGCCGAGCTGTTGGGCTCCGAGCCCATGCGCCAACTGGTGAAGGACATGATTGCCGAATACGACCAGGTCATGTTCGACGGCGCTCCGTGCCTGGTGGTGACCGACTCGGCCATCCTGGCCACCATGGTGGACGGAGTAGTCCTGGTGGTGCGCGCCGAGGCCAACACCTACGGCATCGCCCAGCGGACGAGGGACATGCTCAACCGCGTGGGCGCCCGCATCCTGGGCGTGGTGCTCAACGGCGTGCGGGTCACCGCCGGCGGCTACCTCCGCAAGAGCTACGAGACCTTCTACGAGTACCAGGAACAGGCCCAATTGCCGCAGGGGCCCTCGAAAGAACAGGCCGGGCAAGAGCCTAAGGCCCAAGCCCAGGTCGGCGAGAGAACAGCCGACCGGGAAGAATAAGGCTTGTCAAAAAGATGTGACTGAAAGAGCCCGCCGACGTGTGGGCTCTTTCTTACGCCTACCCTGCCGCCACGACGGGCCTGCCTGCACGGGGCTTTCCCGGCAGCAACAGCAGCAGCGGCACCAGCACCAGGAACATCGCGCCCATCCACCAGGAGGTGTCATTGTAGGCCAGCATGGCCGCTTGGCGGTTGACCAAGGCGTTGGCCACGGCGTTGGCGGCGTTCTGCGCGCCGACGGGGTCGAAACCCTGGCGGACCAGACCGGAGACCGCCCCGCCGTGGAAGGTCTGGAAGGCGATGTTGAGGCCGCTGATGTTCTTGACCAGGTCCGCGCGGTGGATCTGGCTGAAGTCGGCCACCAGCGTGGCGGTCAGGGCGTAGCCGATGTTGCCGCCGACCAGCCGCGTGAGCGTGTAGAGGCTCGAGGCGTCGGTCATGTCTTGCGGGCGAATGGTGCTCAGCGACGTGGCGGTCAACGTCACGAACATGAAAGGCATGCCCGCGCCCAGGATCACCAGCATCGGCACGAGGTTCCAGTACCCCACGTCCAGCGACAACCGCGCCAGGTCGTGGTACGACCAGAACAACATCCCGATGCCGATGAGCACCATCAGCCGGGCGTCAAGGAATCTGAACAGCCAGCCCGCTACCGGCATCAGCACGAACAAGGACAGCGCGCGGGGCACCAGCACCATCCCCGACTGGAAGGCCGGATATCCCAGCAGCGTCTGGGTGAACTGCGGCAGGATGAACGTCGTTCCCATCAGCGCCACGCCGAAGATAAGCCCGATCGAGGACCCGGCCGCCAGCGCCGCGTTGCGGAACAATCGCATGTTGATCACCGGCTCCTTGACGTGAAGCTCCCAGGCCACCAGGGCGATCAGGCCCGCCACCGTGATCGCCGTGCCGGCGACGATCCAGTGGGACTCGAACCAGTCCTCCTGCTGCCCGCGCTCCATGACGGTCTGCATGGATGTCAACGCAACGCTCAGAAGAATGATGCCGGGCCAGTCGATCTTCCTGATGCCGCGCTTGAGGTAGGGCGGGTCCTGGATGAAGGCCATCGCCAGGATCGCCGCCGGCACGCTGACGGGCACGTTAATGTAGAAGATCCACGGCCAGCCGTACTCGTCCGTCAGCCAGCCGCCCAGGATGGGCCCGACGGCCGGGGCGAGCACCACGCCCATGCCATAGATCGCCATGGCCATGCCCTGCTGTCTGGCCGGGAAGGCCTCCCGCATGATGGACAGGGCCACGGGCACCAGGCCGCCTCCGCCCATCCCCTGGATCACCCGGTACACGAGCATCTGATTGAAGGTGCGGGCCGTGCCGGCCAGGATCGAGCCGACGATGAAGATGCCCAGCGAGATCAGGTACAGCCTCTTGCGGCCCAGCAGGGTGCTCCACCACCCGGCCATGGTGGCGGTGATGATCTGGGCGATGGCATAGCCGGTGGCCACCCAGGTGATGGTGGAGATGTCCTCGTTAAAGGTCCCCATCATGTGGGGCAGGGACACGTTGACCACGCTGATGTCCATCACGGCCATGAACGTGCCGAACATGACGGTGAAGGCAATCGTCCATTTTCGTCCTGCCGTCATTTCCTCAACTTCGGCCATGGTCGCGGTGTCGTCACTTGCTTAACTGGCGCACGGGCAGACTTGCCGCCGGCGCCGAGGCGGTCGTCCGGGCGGACAGGGGCGGTCCAAGGTAGGCCGTCATCCCCGGCGCGGACTCCTCCGGCGTCGGCGGCCGTTGCAGCGGCGCGCCCTCGCGCCGCGAGGTATCGACGGTCGGAACCACCGACATGCCCGGGGCAAGGTGGCCCTCCCGCAGGTCGGGCGACTCCTCGAAGACGATCTTCACCGGCACGCGCTGCACGACCTTGATGTAATTGCCGGTGGCGTTCTCCGGCGGCAGCAGGCTGAACCTGGCGCCCGTGCCCCATTGGAAGGAATCGACGTGCCCCATGAACGTCTTGCCGGGATAGGCGTCCACGGAAATGCTCACCGGCTGGCCTTGACGCACGTGCGCCAACTGCGTCTCCTTGAAGTTGGCGACTACCCAGACCCGCTGCGGCACAATCGCCAGCAGCCCCTGGCCGGCCTGCACGTAGGCCCCGGCCTCGACGGTCCTGTGCGTGACGTACCCGGTGACTGGGGCGCGGACTTGGGTGTAGGAAAGATAGAGCTCCGCCTGGAGCAGGTCGGCCTGGGCCTGCTCCACGGCCGCCTGGGCCGCCCGCTTCTGGGCCTCGCTGGCGGCGATCTGCTGCGGCGCCGACTTGGCCGATTCCAGTCGGGCCTTGGCCTGGGCTGAACCCGCATGCGACTCGCCCAGTTGTGAGTTGACCTGGCGCAAGCTGTTCTGGGCCGACTTCAGCGCCGACTGCGCCTGGCTCACCCGCGCCTCCTCGGCGGCGGCGGTCTTTCGGGCGGCCTCCAGGTTGGCCTGCGAGGTTCGCGCCATGGCGACGGCGTGGTCCAGTTGCTGCTGCGTGGCCGCGCTGCTCTTGTACATGTCCTGGTAGCGCTTCAGGTCCACCTCGTCGCGGCCGGCCTGGGCCTCGGCGGCGGCCACTTCCGCCTTGGCCTGCTCGGCCACCGCTTGGGCGACCGTGATGGCAGTCCGCGCCTGGTCGAGCCCGCTGGCGGCGACGGCGACCCGCGCCTGCGTGCTTTCGACGGCCGACTCGGCCATCCGAACGGCGGAAGAGGCGTCGTCCAATGCCGCGTTGGCGGTGATGGTCGTCAGATCCACGTTGGCGCTGGCCATGGCCAGGCGGGCGGCGGCGGTGTCCAGCGCGGCCCCGGCCGCCTCCACGCGAGCGCGGTAATCGCGGTCGTCCAGCGTGATCAGGAGATCGCCCTCGTTCACCGGTTGGTTGTCCCGCACGTGGAGCTTCAGCACGTACCCGGGTACGCGGGCGCTGACGGGGATGATGTGGCCGTCGATGAACGCGTCGTCGGTGGACTCATGGACCCGCGACCAGAAGTAATACGGGATTCCGACGCCCAGGCCGACGACCGCCAGCGCCGCCAGCACGATCAGGAACTTCCTGCGCCGTGAAGACGCGGCGTCATTCTTGGCCGACGCCTGCGGCTCAGGTGGCTGCGGGGGTGAAGGCGCTTGTGTCATTGCCGGACTCCTCGCTGGGCGGCGGCTGGCCATGTCGAGATTCTCTTGCCAGAGATTTCCGATGGGTTCGTCAAGGCAGGCCTCCTCTTTCCGGGCTGCCAACGTGGGCGCTTTGCGTGCCGGCCGGAGCGGAGGCAGGGGACGGCCCCGACAGGTCCGTGTCGAGCCGGCCGACCACCCGTTGCAGGTTCAGGTAGTACACCTTGCGGGCAAGTTGCTCGCTGATGAGGTTCAGTTGCACCGCAAGCAACTGGTCCTGGGCGATCAGACGGTCAAGGTTCGTTGCCAGGCCCACCTTGAGCTCTTCCTCGGCCTGCCTCATTGCGTCGTCGGCGGCATCGACCTGGGCCTGCAGCTGTTCGATCTGCCGGGCGCTGGCCAGCAGGTTCTCCCGAGCCACGCGGACCTCCTTGAGCATCCGCCGCTCCAGCATCGTCCGGGCCAGTTCCGCCTGGCGCAACTGGGAGGCCGCCGTGCGGACGTCCGCGTAAATCAGACCCCGCGAGAAGATCGGCACGCGGACGCCGAACACGGAGGTCCATAGGATGTCCTGGGGAAAGGTCCGGCGCTGGCTGAAGTAGGTCACATCCGCGGAAACCGAGGGGAAGTATCGGCCCCAAGCCGCCAGCAGGTTGCTGGAGGCCGCCTGGACCTGCGCCGCGGCCGCCTGGAGATCGCGCCGGTTCTGCCGGGCCGTTGCCAGCAGCCCCTGGATATCCGGGACCGCCGGGGGGATTTGGAGCTCGTCGGCCAGCGGGCCTTCGGCGGCAGGAACGCCCATCAGGAACGCCAGGACGGCCCGGCCGGTGCGGACGTCGTTCTGGGCCCTGATCAGCGTTACCGCGATGCCGGCCCGTTGCGCCTTGAGCTGGGCCACGTCCAGCGGGCGGGCGACGCCGGCCTTGTGCTTGACCTCGATGTCCGCCACCCGCGCCTCCTGAACCTTCACCGTTTCCCTCAGGACCTCCACCTGCCGCTGCGAGCGGATGATCTGGTAGTAGGTCTGGGCCACGTCCAGCAGCACCGTTGCCTTGAGGTCCGCCAGCAGGTCCCGCTGCTGCTGGGCGGTCAGGCTGGCCCGCTTGATGTTGGCCGCGTCGCTGACGAGGTTGAAGCTCATCCCGGCCGTGAAGGGCAGGTCCAGGGCATGGGGGGGCACGAACTGGGAAATCAGCGGTCCCGGGCCCAGCGCGCCGGCTCCGATATGGGTCTCCGGCTGCAGCAGGTAGTTGGGGGCGAAGCTGACGGTCGGCAGGAAAGCGGCCACGGCCCGGTCCTTGTCGATCAGCGCCTGGAGGTACTGCTCGCCCTTGATCGCCAATTGCTCATTGTGATTGCGTGCCAGCTTCAGTGCGTCGGCGAGTGAAAGGGGCGAGGCGGGATCGAACGGCGGGCTTTCAGGATTGTCCCCCAGGACGCTCCGGTAAGCGGCCGTCTCCTTCTTGTAATCCGGGACGCAGCCCGGCAGGCCCAGCATTGCCGTGCCGCAGGCCAGGACCAGGATTAGAGCGCACCGTGTGCCGCTGACCCGGCTCACGCGGGGCCCGGGCTCTGCCTTGGGCTGGTCGCAGCTCCAATGCCTCTGGTGACAGCGTTGATGGTTGATCCTCTGCACGTTCATTCCCGATCCCGTCGCCTTCGTATGGGAATGCCTCGAACCGCCGTTAACAGGGGATTCTATATTCAGACATGCCGGGAGAGCAAAGACAAGTTGCCAAGGTCATTCATCCAGCCTGGACTGCCCCGGCCGAACGTCGCCGGCACCTTGCACGGGTTTGCGGGCTTGACATCAATAAAAAAACGAAGCTTCTCGATTTCTTGAGCGCCTGGAATCTCCGAATCGCACCATGGTGTTGGCGATCAGGAGGGTCAGTCCGACACCGGCACCGGCCCGGCGAGGGTGTCGAACTGGTCCACGATGGACTGGTCGCCGGAGTGCACCTGCTCCTTGAGCATGCGAATGACGGGCATCTTGTCGGCCAGCCACCGGCGGGCGACGGCCTTCTTCTTCTCGCCGGCCGTGGCCTGGTCGCAGAACAGGGCCGCGACGATCAGGTAAACGCCCATATCGACCAGCTTGCGGGCGTAGAGGTCTTTGTAGCTGGAGCCGCTCTGGGCCTTGGTGAAGGCGATTGCCTCGTTGAGGATGCCCAGGCCAGCGCGGATCTGCTCGACCAGCTCGGCCAGGTCCGCGGGCCACGAACGGGCCAGCAGTTCACCCACCACCTCCTGGGCCGTTCCCGAAAGCACGCCAGCGGTGGCCGCGACGACCTGGAGCTGCGTGGTGCCTTCGTAGATGGTCGTGATGCGGCTGTCGCGGAGGTAGCGCTCGACGGGGTAGTCCTTCATGTAGCCGCTGCCGCCCAGCACGGCCATCGAGCTGTTGGACACCCGCATGGACATCTCGGAGGCGTAGTACTTGGCCATGGGGGTGAGCATCTTGTTGAAGCCCTTGTACTTCCTGGACTCGCTGCGGAGGGCCTTCTTTTGGTCGGAACTGAGCTTGGAGGTGTCGCCCAACTCCAGCTTCCTGAGCGCCCCCAGCTCGATATCCATGCAGAAGGCCGCGTAGTAGGTCAGCGCGCGGGCCGCCTGCACGTCCAGGCTCATATCGACTAGCAGTTCGCGGACAGCGGGGAAGTTCTCGATGGCGGTGTCGAACTGCTTGCGGCTGTGGGCGTAGTCGCGGGCCACGCGGAAGGCGGCCTCGCCGATGCCCAGCGACTGGGCGGCGATGCCGATGCGGGCGCCGTTCATCAGGCTCATGACGTAGGTGATCAGCCCGCGCTGGCGCTCGCCGATGAGTTTGCCGGGGGCGTCGTCGAAGAAGATTTCGCAGGTCGGGCTGCCGTGGATGCCCAGCTTGTTCTCCAGGCGGCGGACCTTTACCCGCGGCCCGCGCTCGACCAGGATGACGCTCAGCCCGCGCCCGTCGGTGATCTCCGGCTCCGTGCGGCACAGGACCAGCAGCACCTGGCCGCAGCCGTTGGTGATGAAGCGCTTCACGCCCCGGACGTACCAGTTGCCTTCGGGGTCCTGGTAGGCGCGGGTCTTGACCGACTGGAGGTCGCTCCCGGCGTCCGGCTCGGTCAGGACCATCGCCCCGGTCCAGGCGCCCGAGGCCATGGGGGGCAGGTACTGCTGCTTGATCTCCTCGGAGGCGAACGCGTTGATGGTCTCGGCGATCCCCTGGAGGCCGTAGATGTTCATCAGCGAGGCGTCGGAGCGGCTGATGATCTCGTTGGACATCGTGTAGATCAGGTTGGGGCAGTTGAGCCCGCCGAAGCGGTAGGGCAGCGTGAAGCCCATCAGGTCGGCCTGGCCCAGGCGCCGGATGGCGTTGGCGATGCCCGGGGCGTAGGTCACCGAACCGTCCTCGTTGAGCTTGTTGCCGACCTTGTCGGTCTCCTCAGCCGTGGGGGCGACAATCTGGGCGGCGATCTCGCCGACGGAGCAGAGGATTCGCCGGTAGTTATCGATGGTGTCGGCGGCGTCGGAGGGGGCGAAGTCAAATTCCTTGCTGAAACGGAAGCCCTCTTCCACGATGTTCGCCAGGCGCGCCACATCGAAGTGATCGAAGAGGAACTGGATATCCTCGTTGTCCTTGTAGAAATTCGCCATGTCTTCTATCTGCCTTCCGAACTATAATGTAATGATGCTATTGAAGCTCAAAGACCACGATCCGCAGCGCGAACTGGAGTTCGAGCTGGACTTTCAAAGCACGCTCACCACGGCCCAGCGATTCGAGATGATGCGCCGCCAGTCCCGTCTGGTCCTCGAAACTCTGATACGTCATGGACATCGAAGGCCTGTTGAAATTACTAAACGACCGTGCCGCTGACTACGTGGTCATCGGAGCGGCGGCGATGCCTATGCACGGCTATAGTCGCATCACGCTCGATCTCGACATTTTCATCCGCCCGACAGAGGCCAACGCCGCTAAAGTTCTGGACGCCCTAAAGGAGTTCGGTTACGACCTTGCCAACTTCACCGTCCAGGATTTCCTAGATAACAAAATCCTGATTCGCCAATACGTGGTAGAAACCGACATTCACCCGTCTGTGAAGGGAGTCTCCTTCGACGAAGTGTGGGAACACCGCGTGGCGGACCACTACGGCCACACCCCCGCACAATTCGCCTCGCTGGAAGACCTTATTAAGATGAAAGAAGCGGCCAATCGTCCTAAGGACCAGGAGGACCTTAGAGTCCTCCGGGAACTCCTTCGCCGCCGGAAAAACGCGTGAATTTGCGGGATCCTACGCTTTCGCCGCCCCGGCCGCCTGCTTGACGCCCGCGCCGTGGCGGATGGCCTTGATCATTTTGGGAATCACGTCGTTGAGATCGCCGACGATGCCGTAGTGGGCGATCGATAAAATCGGGGCCTCGGGGTCGCTATTGATGGCCAGGATCTTGGCCGATTCCTGCATGCCGGCCCGGTGCTGAACTGTGCCGGAGATGCCGCAGGCGATGTACAGGGCCGGGCGGACCGTCGTGCCGGTCTGGCCGACCTGGTGGTCGTGATCGACGTAGCCTAAGTCCACGGCGGCGCGGCTCCCGCCCACAGCGGCGCCCAGGCAGTTGGCCAGGTCCCAGATGAGCTTGAAGTTCTCCCGGCTGCCCACGCCCGCGCCTCCCGAGACGATGATGCGGGCGGCCTTGAGGTTGACCTTCTTGGGCCGCCGGTGCGTCTCGTGAATCTCCAGCGGCAGGTCGAAGCCGTCCAGGTCCGCCGGGAAGCGGATGACCTTCCCCTTGCGGTTCAGGTCGGCCGTGGGCATGACCATCACGCCCTCGCGGACGGTGGCCATCTGCGGCCAGCGCTGGGGGTTGACGATGGTGGCGATGATGTTGCCGCCGAAGGCCGGGCGAATCTGGAGCAGCAGGTTACGGAACTCCTCCTTGGTAATCGGCTCGACGTGGTCGCCGATCTGGAGGTCGGTGCAGTCGGCCGTCAGTCCGCACTTCATCCGGCTGGCGATGGTGGGGGCCAGGTCGCGCCCCATGGCCGTGGCGCCGTAGATGCAGATTTGCGGCTTGTGCTCCTTGATCAGCCGGCACAGCACGTGGGTGTACGTGGCGGTCTGGTAGTGGGCCAGCGAGGGATGCTCGACGACATAGACACGGTCGGCGCCGTGGGCGATGAGCGTGTCGGCCAGGGGCGCGACGTTCTTGCCGGCCAGCACCGCCGCCAGGGGCACGCCCAGCTTGTCGGCCAGTTCGCGGCCCCTGCCCATCAACTCCAGCGGCACTTCCGAAAGCCTGCCGCCTTCCTGCTCCGCGAAAACCCATACTTCGCCTTTGCGGTTTACTTGGATCATCGTTACCTCGATGCTTCGTTAAATCCTGAATTCGTCGACTCGTGACTGTTTAAGCCGGTGATGGACCAGGTTGCGCAGTTAACTACTGAAACTTGCGTCTCCTGAATGCCGCCACATCAGACTGATTCAGTTTGAACCATTCGCCTTGTAGGCGTTTTGCCGCAAACCGCTGGTGCCAGTATGCTTCGATACCGGCAGGGTCATCTGTTCGAATCACATGGACGATCTTGATTCTCTTGGGAAGCTGTATGCCAAGCTCGTACTCGCGCCGTCCCGATGCGTTGGACTTGCCTATCTTGTACGATTTTCCGAATTTCATGAGGTAAACCTCGCCGAATTCGAGCTCATTTTGTTTGAGAACTTCGGTCTCATGTGAATCGGAGGCCAGATATCTCTCGCACAGTGCAAACACTTCCTCATGGTCTTTGCGGTTCCGACAATACTCTGCTAGTTTCCCGATTGCTTCGGCTTTGCCTCCGAGCCGACGGAACGGTCTGTCGCTGGGAAACTCCTTATCCTCGTGCGCTCTCAAACGAAGGTCGGCGCTTGTTGGGAGTCGCCCCAGTTCTTTCGCCAGGCTGGCGAGTTTTTCAAACAGTTCACTGTCGGGATATTTTACGGTCAGGCGGTTTGGCGTAAACCCGGCGTCCCGAACAGCATCATTCCAGCGGGCCCAATGCACTCCGCACCAGTCGTGATACTTGATCCCTGTTTTCGAGGCAAATTGGCGCCATCCGAGCGGCCTGCCGCCATTTAGCGCGGCAGTTCGCCGGATCTCCTTCAAAATGTACGCCTTTTCCATGGTTCCAGGTTGTAGGGCGGGCACACTTGCCCGCCAAAGGACCAGAGAAAGGTGGGGAGGCATGCCCACCCTACCCGTCTAACCAATGGTG
>Ga0209777_10007519_pt1 | contig 12084 bp, 9 predicted proteins | sample FrelakmetHBP12HB_FD_187147 | JGI IMG/M metagenome (GOLD analysis project Ga0209777, IMG submission 187147) | Freshwater lake sediment microbial communities from the University of Notre Dame, USA, for methane emissions studies -HBP12 HB (SPAdes)... | ecosystem: Environmental > Aquatic >... | reverse complement strand
CTACGACAAGCTGGCCCTTCCAAATCAGGAGCAATGACCTCTAAATCTGACCAAGTCCGACAGCCATCAGTTGAACGACGACCCTGGAGTCTTTCTTCGTGACTATTTTCGTTGACCGGACTGTTAGCCCAGTTGGCATAAAACACACCTTTGTAGTTGATAATCGCTGCACCGTGAAGAAATTGACAGCTTTCCACAGCATGTTGAATAGTTTGATGCTGCATACCAGGAACGAAAGGAATTTGATTGAAGTCGTCTGGGATATTCGAGCCAGTCCACAAAGTAAATGTTTCCGGCAGTGGATCAGTTATGTTCGGTGAGAGGATATTCTGATCGACTACTTTGGTATTTTTATCAGTCGCATTTAAGTTACAACCCAATACCATACCTATAACTATTACTAAGAGCATTATTATTTTCATTTTTATGCCCCTTATTAAGCTGGGATTTTCCATATAAACCTGTATATTCTTGCTCAGCTAAACCGCTGAGCCTCATTTCCAATAGAATATCAAACCTATCTCGAAAAATCAAAATTTTCAACTTTATCTCGAAGATATTTTAGCCATAATAATTGCAAAAACACGAATTTGACAACTGTGATTATAATTTCTTTGACATATCTTAACCAGTGTCCCTGTCTGAAAATCAAGTTTTTCAGCAATTTCTTATCATTGGAAAACAAAACAGGTAATCATGGTTGTCATTGTGAGCTTGATATTTATACTGACTGTAGTCATAATATTAAGGTTCTTGGGAACAGGCATAAGGGAGAACAAAGAGTTAATAGAGAAAAGTAACTCCACCACCTCGTTCGATGAATCAAACCAGCTCAATATGGATATAAAACTTAATCAAAAAGCCAGTAGAAACCAAACTTATGCATCTGAAGATGTTTTGAATTTAACTGATCCAAAGGTTTGTATTCAACAGTGACGAGAGGATTTTATGCCGATGGAGGACGTACTGTATTGCCTTGATAGGTATATGGAGTATTTAAAGTATAAAAACAGCTCTTCATGGATGGCAAGCTAATCAAGCATATTCTTTTGGATCGATTCTGCGAGCACACGAGAACCGGTACACACGCCAAAGTTACTCATATGAAACATTTTTCAAAATATATTTAAGAATTCAGTATATTCGAGTGTAAAAAACCTTAAATACTTCTACGCCGTTATCATTTCAAAATGACACCGAAAGAAAAACATACCGGAAAAGAATGTAAGTGCCTGAACAACCTCGAAGAGATCTGCGAAAACACCCGTGCTATCCGCCGGGTAGTCAACAGAATATTAGACCATCTGCACGAATATAGCTGCAAGGAAGAAGATGAAAATGACAACACCGACTACGATGGTGATAGCATTTCCTGGCGCGACCTGGACAACGGGGATGATATGTATATGTAGTCGAAACATTTTTATAGTCTTGCATATTTATCTTTTTATGAATCAAGAGCAGCGGTTAGTAACACAATTGTCGCAACTTAAAGATAGCATTGAGGATGCAAAGGCTATTCTGGAATGGTATAAATTGAAGGTCTTTGAGAAAAGCTCAAATCCATCATTAAAGGTATTTTTACAGGATGATACTTTCCAGCAACTCACAGACAAACAGGCAGCCTTTCAGCTTCTTTGGTCAGAAACAAATATGCTTTTGCATGATAAGACAATAAAACTTAGCCAGAACAAGAGATACAAACTCCAAAAGAAGCTTAATAAGTTGTCCTTGCAATTTTTTTATCTTGGCAGTGATGTGAGGATATACTGATATTTATAAAAATGGGATTATTTGACTTTTTTATCAGGAGAAAGCTTAGAACAGCTAAAAGAAGAAGGTCGAAAGGCCACATTGTTTCAAAAGGTGATGACATATTGCGATTAATCCGATGTGTCACTTCTGTAACGGTAAAGCCTTTATTTTTAATAAAAAGTAAAGAAAATTCTAATTAGTTTAAATAGCAAAGAAACAAACAACTTTTTGAGATACTACGTCCGACATGATTTGTAACTGGTCTAAATCAGTTTCATATACTTTAACCACATTTTCGTATTTACTTTCTTCGGGGAGAAAGTCAGTCAGTAAATTAGGCATTTTTGAAAACTTGTTTTTATTGAATACCACGTTTTCTTTCTGCGGGAAAAGAGCAACATAAAAGATATTACTTTCAACCAGGTCCTGGAAGAAATGGGTGCCAAAAGAAAGCTCCGGCATCAAGTTGCCCCCTTCATAGGCTACTTCTACAAGTGCCGTTATCTTATTGATTTCAGCAAAACTGACCGGTACGCCGAGACTTGGGGTCGTTGTGCCCCACCTGCCCGGCCCAAACAAAAGGGTCGGAGTAATTTCTCTGTCAGCTATTTGCCTATTCAGTTTTCCTATCAGCCTTGCAATGCTGTATTTCTGTGAAATTGGAGTTTCTATATATGCTTGCGGGTCGACATAAATAATTCTTTTTATCGGCTGTGAGATACTGCCTCCCATGGTGTAGCCCTGAGATGCAAAGAGTACCTTTTCCGCTTTAATGTTTTTCGGCAGTTGCACACTTGCTTTTAATCCTTTGGTTTGTAGAGGCCTGCATTGAACTAAATTAATTTTGAAGGTGTCATCGTCTGTGAAATTAACCGTAAACTCTATGTCAACCGGGTACTGGTAATAACTATCCAGGGTTTTAAGCATTTCCCGCATTATTTGTGGAAAGTTTGTCTTCGATAAGAATTTTTCAAATGTCAAAATCCATGCCTTTGTGCCTTTCATACCGAGTTCTTTCATTTTTTGCTCGGTTTGATAGTCTGGACTGGCAATCAGGTCTAATTTCAAATTTGGATTTTCTTTGAGCAACTCACTTAATCCGACTGTTCTCAGGCAATTTTGGGTTGTATCAAGCAAATCAACATTGTGCTGCGAAAATCTTGTGGCATCTTCCCTCTCGGCGTATGGGTGCATCAAAGGCTGGTCCAAAGCAATTATCTGCGGATAATCATCCTCAACTCGTTCTACAGCTCTGGTACCAAGGCCGAAAACAAGCCTCAGCATGCCGGCTTTGGGATCAAGGTCAGGTTTCCAAACAAAGGTATTATATGAGACACCTACGCCGGCTAAGTCGGGGAAAAAGTAACTTTTCTTATACGAGCCTGATACCCGTTGGACAAGCAAAGCCATTTGTTCATCCTGCTGGTCAAGCCCTCTCTGCAAACGGTATGCAAGTGCATCTTCGTCCATGGTGCTGGCATAAACTCTTCGTACAGCTTCCTCGAATTTAGCATAGCGCTGTTCGGGATCACCCTGGTTTACGAGGAACAGGCTTTCATATTTTCCGGCAAATGCATTGCCGAAGGAATCTTCCAGCAGACTGCTTGAACGAACAATAATTGGAGACTGGCCGAAATATTCTATTATTTCCTGGAACCGTTCACGAACTTGGTCAGGAAATTTACCCCGCAGGAGCTTTTCCTTCATTTCAGGAGCAACTTCAAAGTAGCCTTCTTTGGTTTTTTGCTTCATCAGCAACTTCCACCAGCCATTTTCAACTATGTAGCTGTAAAAAACATCCGAGCCAACATAAAATGAATCATGTGGTTCCAGAGATTGGCTCCAGTTAAACGACTTGTCCAGCGACAAGATTTTTTGGGCCAGAAGCATTCCGACAGCTTTGCCGCCAATAAAGCCGCTGCCAATCAATTTGCTCTTGATATTTATCAAATCTTCAAGAGAAAAACTGTTTTGAGCCAGTTGCGAAATTCTTTTTTCCCGCCCAACCATTATTCTGCAAAGCTCCTGAACAAGTTCCCTAACGTCTTTGGAATCTGGGGGCGCTTTTAGTAAACCGTCTGCTTTCATAAACAGGCGGTCCCAGTGGTCTAAAAATCTTGCTGAACCATTAGGGCTTTTTTGAGAGATGTGGCTTAATAGCTTGCTGGTATCGATACTGCTTATTATAGGTGTAAATTCCTCGCCCCGCTGCAAATGAGGCAAAAACATTGTAGGAGAATATCTCTTCCATACTTTTAGGGGATGGATGTAAAAGTTCCCATCAAAATCATAAACATCCAAAAGCAGTTGAGTTGTTTCGCGAATACGGGCAACGGTTTGGAAAGAATGATAATTTCGCAATATAGCAAAGTAAGCTATTGTGTCCAGTTCGAAAAGGTAAGGACAAGTAACCATAAAGAAATTTCCAACCATCAAATCTGTTGCCCATGCACTTAACAGGTCAGAAAGACTATCAAATACGTAATAGGTTCCGGTACCTTCTCTGGAGATTATAGTATGAACCTGTGTGGAAAAACTTTCGAATCCGCCTTTTGCATCGAGCTGGTATACTGTGATACCCGGCTGATTTTCGATAAGGGGTCTATGCTGGGCGAACCTCATATATACAACGTTTCGTTTATCCTCCAAGGCTTTGTTTAGATATGGCATAACAAAGTGACTATAGTCTTCTATACTATCAACCTGCCAAACTACGTTGTCACCTTTTTTCAAATCACAAAGTGTTTTATCCAGGCCTTTAAGGCCTGTACTTGCCCATGCTGCCATAAGTAAAACCCTTGTCAATAGTGTAATGGTCTTAGTGTATATTACTATAGACGAAATAAGTTTGCTGGCAATTTAAATCGGCAAATATATTTTAGCGGTTGTACTTATAGTTACAAAATTGTAACTTGTTGCAATAAGTATACAATTTTGTTATTATAGCCAAGAGTTTTTGGTGAAAGGAATGTTATGAAGACAAAGCTTGCTGGCGAAGTGGAGCTTTTGGGCGATATATCGAGGGTCTTTGCCGAGTCGCTTGACCTCGAGATGACGCTCAAATCCATATTGAAATCGCTTGATACGCACCTCAAGCTCCAGCGGGGAACTATCACATTGCTGGAGTCGGAAACGGAGACCATAAATATCAAGGTAGCGCACGGCCTGAGTGAAAAGTCGAAGAAACTGGGCAGCTATAAGGTCGGCGAAGGCATAACGGGGCTTGTTGTTCAGACGGGCAGGGAAATCGTTGTGCCGGATATTTCCAAAGACCCTCGCTTTTTGCACAAGACGGGGTCGCGAATGGAGACGGACGGAAAAAGAATCGCTTTTTTCTGCGTGCCTATAAAATTAGAAGGTAAAACCATCGGTGCGATGAGCGTGGACAGGCAGGCGGCAAAAGGGGACGATTTCGAGGACAACGTCCGGCTGCTGAATATTATTGCGACAATGGTGGCACAGGCAGTGAAGCTTAATAAGCTTGTTCAATCGGAACGCCAGAAACTCAGCGACGAAAACGTTCGGCTGCGGCAGGAATTAAAAACGCGGTTCAATATCCATAATATGATAGGCAGCAGCAACGCTATTCAGCAGGTTTACCGTCTTATTGAGCAGGTTACGGATAGTATGGCGACAGTTTTGATTCGCGGTGAAAGCGGGACGGGCAAGGACCTTGTGGCTCATGCAATCCATTATAATAGTATCCGTGCAAGCAAGCCGTTCATTAAGGTAAACTGCACCGCTTTGCCGGATACGCTTTTGGAGAGCGAGCTTTTCGGGCATGAAAAAGGGGCATTTACCGATGCGAGAGAAAGAAAGCTGGGCAGGTTCGAACGGGCACAGGGCGGCACGATTTTTCTTGATGAAATCGGAGATTTCTCGCTGAATCTGCAGATTAAGCTTTTGCGAGTGATTCAGTTTAAGGAATTCGAGCGGGTAGGCGGCACAGAAACAATAAAGACAAATGTGAGAATCATAGTCGCTACAAACAAGAATATCGAGGAGCAGATAAAGCAGGGTCTTTTTCGTGAAGACCTTTACTATCGAATAAACGTTTTTCCAATTTATCTGCCACTGTTGAGGGAGCGCAAGGATGATATAATGCTGCTGGCGGATTATTTTCTTGAAAAGTTTGCTGCGGAAAACAATAAAAACATTTTGCGTATTTCAACGCCTGCGATAGAAATGCTTACGAGGTATCACTGGCCTGGGAATGTAAGAGAGCTTGAAAACTGCATTGAAAGGGCGGTTTTGCTCTGTGACGGCGATGTGGTTCGCTCGGAGCATCTGCCGCCTTCACTTCAGATGATAAACAAGGCGCAGCCGGTGGCAGCAAGGTCGATGGTGGAAACGATTGAGAATCTGGAAAAAGAGCTAATCGTTGATGCGTTGAAAAAATCAGGGGGTCAGCAAAGAAGAGCTGCTATCGAGCTTGGGATAACGGAAAGAATGCTCGGTTACAAGATAAAGAGGTACGGGATTCTGCCTAAGTTTTTATAATGGAAACTCCTACAATTTTGTTTGGTATTTTAGAGCTATATACAAAAAGGTAGCTTATTGGACTTGGCTGCGCCGGACGAATTGTTGTCGTAACATCTTATTTTAGCAGGGGTTAAACAAATTTTCTCCAAGCGTGTACTTACTGGCATACATTTTGCGTAATAGCAATAAAGCGTGTATCTATAGAAGCATGTGAGCATTTGATAAAGAAAGGCAGGACTTATGTGTAAAAACAGGAGATTGATTCTGGCCGCGGCCCTTATGGCAGCTATGGCAAATCTTGCTGCAAGAGCAGAAGATTCAAACAGTATAGGGGTCGTGTTTTCTGCTGATTACTTCAGCAAGTACGTCTGGCGAGGACAGAACCTGACCAATGGAAATGTTTTTCAGCCTGCTGTCTCGATAAGCAAATGGGGTTTCACCGGCTCTGTGTGGGGCAATATGGACTGGACGAGTGCTAACGACCATTCCGGGGAGTTTACGGAATTCGATTATTCGCTGGATTATTCTTCCAAGATACCCAATCTGGACATACTGGGCTTTTCTGTGGGTGCAGTCCACTATGAGTTCCCGGGTACACCTTTCAGGCCAACAACAGAAGTGTATGGCGGATTAAACCTGAACGTTCCATTAAACCCATATATCAAGTGGTATCGTGACGTACAATCAATACGCGGGGATTATGTGCAGTTCGGCATTGGCCATACGATAGAGAAGGTGGCTACGTTCAGTGAGAAGTGTTATTGTGGATTGCAGCTTGGAACAAGCTTAGGGTATGGTGACTCGAAGTACAACAAGGGCTACTTTGGCGCAGATGGCGGCGGGATGAACGACTGGACTATATCGGCAGCTCTGCCAATATGTTTTGGGAGTTGGACGATCAAGCCGAGTCTGAATTATGCGACGATGCTCGATAACGGAGTAAGAAGCAATACGGCCAAGAGCGACAATCTGTGGTTCGGCGTGGGAATATCAACCTCGTTTTAAGACGGGATAAAACAAACTGAATTACTAAAGGCAAAAATGCGATTTACGAAACTACTGATGTGTTTTGAATATTGACTATCCGTAGTGTTTATTAAAGGAGAAACAAATTATGTCTGAAAGCATAGCGATTGAAAATGGGATTGAAACTGGTGCGGTTACCGTTGTGAGCGCCGGGGTCGGGAAAGTAATACCCGAACCCCAAGTAAAAGCCACACTGGGCTTGTTTGGCGCCACCGCAAACGCTATGGCGCTAATTGCCCCGGGGGCGTTCCTGTGGATTACATATCAGCTTCAGGCTGCGGCCACTTCCCCCAGCGGGGCTTCGGTTGCAAGCGATATCTGGTCGGGAATAGTGGTTGCATTGGCCCTTTGTTTTCTTACCGCTATTTCCTACTCGGAGCTTGCCAAGATATATCCCGAAGCGGGTTTTGCAAGCGTTACCTATTTCGCGGAGAAGGCATTTCTTGACAGCCAGAACCTAAAAAGAGGAACGCCTACCTCCCTGGCCCGTATGTCAAAGATAGTTACCGGGTGGGCCGCCCACCTTTTCTACTGGGTATATCCCGGCGTTATGGTGGCTATGATGGCCAACCTGATTGGTTATCTTTACACGTCTTTCACCGGAAAGACGTTGTCAATAGAGATGCTGGTTATAATTGCCACGGTATTTGCTTTCACCACGGGATACATAGCATATCGCGGCGTAACCGGCTCAACGATAACCGCAATCTGGATTAACATTATACAGCTCGTTACCCTGGTTGTTTTCACCGCCCTGGCCGTTTATTACCGTTTCTCGAATCCACAGGGGGCAACAACCTGGTCTTTCAGCGGCGCCTTGGACATCATCCGTCCACATACGCTTAACGGCGTCCTGATTCAATCGACCCTCGCCATTTTGATACTGGTCGGTTTTGAAAGCTGCACTGCCCTGGCCGCTGAGGTAAAGAACCCTAAATCCACGATTCCCAAGGCCATTATCCTGTCTTTGGTAATTCAGGGATTGTTTGCATATCTGCTGGAGTATTTCGGCGCAGGTTATATGATCAATGAAAAGCTAACGTTTACCGCCGCCGGGCAAACAGAAGCAGTAACCGGAATAGCTGCTGCCGCCGGCTCAGGCGCTCCTATCGGAGACCTCGCGCAAATACTCGGCAACAGTCTTTTTCATGGTCTCGGCTTTGGCCTGATGATTACTATGGCTGTAACCGTGGCAATCGCCGTAATCGGCACGACTTTAAGCTGTATGAACACAGCCGTCCGCGTCACCTGCGGTATGGGAGAAGACCTTGAATTACCGAAATACCTCAGCTTCATAAGCAAACACGGCACCCCTCATACGGCTTTGTGGACGCTGGTAATTGTTTCCTGCATAATCGCCGCCATAGGGGTTCGCTCAGTAGTCGGTCTTACGGGAATTACGCTCGCCTCGAACTTCGGCACCTTTGTCCTCTATGGTTTGACTTGTGTATGGACAATTGTCGCTTTCAAAAAGAGGGTCGACTTCAAACTCCTGAAACACGGGATTATTCCCGTCCTCGGCGTGATTGCAAACGTCATTATGCTGGCGGCGATAATTTACCTGTATTCCATCGGCAACGCCGATTCGAAAATGGAGGCGAAGATTTGCTTCTATATGTGCGGCGCCTGGGCCATTGCGAGCTTTTTGTATGTCGCCGTCGGCACAGTGAGCAAAACCTACGACTTGAAGATGATATCGGTAGTCATCCGTCCTGAACGGCTTAACATCCTGGCCGAGGTGCTTAAAGACGAAGAGCTTCTTATGGGAATGACGGTAACTAAAGTCAAAGGTTTCGGCAGACAAAGAGGTCATATGGATACGGATAATGAGGACTCCGACATAGATATGACGTATTTTGTTCCGAAAGTCCGGGTTGATATATTAGTCAAAAAGTGGGATGTCCCATACGTAATGAAAATAATAAGAGAAGTTTTATATACCGGCGAAGCAGGCGATGGGAAAATCTTTGTGATGGACGCGTCGGAAGCAATGCGAATTCGAACCGGAGAAAAAGGCGTGTCTGCGATTTAGTAAAGATTGATCCCGCTCTAGATATTGAAGGCGTATAAAGCTATTAAGAAAGGAACCAAAAATGAATAAGATTGAAGCTATTGTTCGACCCGGTAAGATCGCTGAGATATGTGCCATCTTGGAAAAAGTTGACTATCCGGGCCTTATGATTACTGAAATCGAAGGGCACGGTAAACAAAAAGGCCTTCAACAACAGGTCCGGGGCAAAACTTATAAAGTAGGGCTAATGACTAAGGCAAGGATTGAAGTGGTGGTCAAAGACAGCGACACCGATAAAATTGTCAAGGCCATACAAGAGACTGCTTTTACCGGCAAGGAAGGAGACGGTAAGATATTCATCTACCCGGTCAATGATGCCATCAGAATCCGTACATCTGAGCACGGCGAAGCCGCGATAAAATAACAGGGCCCCATGTGGACCGTCCTTGTTAAAATGGGCTCAGTCGCACGGCTGGTGGAGCCCATACTTTAACACATAAAAAAAAACAAAAATGTAAGTATATCTTATAAGATATACAAAAATGTAACTTTTCTCTTTGACAACTCAATACTTTCTGCGAGCATAACTGCAGCTTTTACAAGGCGTTATATAAAAACTATTCCCGATAAGGAATTCTGGCACAAGGTTTGCGAGTATACTAAACAGCCGTTTAGTATACAACTGTATTGTATCTTAACTATTTGTGAAAGGAGTAAAAAGCCGTGAGAAAAATGTTGATACCCATGATGCTCATTTTGTTGACTGGGGGAACCGCTTTTTGTGAAACTGTTTCTCCGATGTCAGGTATGGCGCCGGTCGTCGCTACCCCATCGCCGAAGATCGATACTGGCGATACCTCGTGGGTGCTGATATCCAGCGCTCTTGTGATGCTTATGACACCCGGGCTGGCATTTTTCTACGGCGGGCTTGTGAGGCGAAAAAATGTTCTCGGCGTTCTGATGCAGTGCTTAATAATACTGGCAGTTATGAGTCTGCAATGGGTAATATTCGGATACAGTCTGGCGTTCGGACCCGGCAAAGGATTCTGGGGCGGGCTGCAATGGTTTATGCTGCACGGGGTGGGACTTGAGCCGTATCCGGGCTATTCGTCAACGATACCGCATCAGGCGTTTATGATATTTCAAGCGATGTTTGCGGTAATTACGCCAGCTTTGATTATAGGCGCCTTCGCAGAGCGAATGAAGTTTTCAGCTTTTCTGATTTTTACATTGCTGTGGGCGACATTCGTGTATGACCCGCTTGCGCACTGGGTGTGGGGAATAGACGGGTGGCTGCGAAACCTTGGTGCACTTGATTTTGCGGGCGGAACAGTCGTGCATATCAATGCCGGTATAGCGGCGTTGGTTACGGCTCTTGTAATAGGCAAAAGGACCTGCTACGACAAATATCCGACCCCGCCGCACAATTTGCCGTTCAGCGTTTTGGGTGCGGCTCTATTGTGGTTCGGGTGGTTCGGGTTTAATGCGGGCAGCGCGCTGTCTGCGAACGGTCTTGCGGCGAATGCATTTGTTGTTACCAATACTGCTGCGGCGGCAGCGGCATTAAGCTGGGCGTTGTTGGACTGGCGGTTTAACGGAAATCCGACCATGCTCGGCACGATATCCGGCGCAGTTGCGGGGCTGGTTGCCATTACGCCGGCGGCAGGGTTTGTCGGCGTGGGCGGTGCAATAATAATTGGTTTGCTGGTGGGTTTGTTCTGCTTTATATCGGTAGGATTCCTAAAACATAAATTAGGGTACGATGATTCGCTCGACGCCTTCGGGGTACACGGTATAGGCGGTATCTGGGGAGCGATGGCAACGGGGTTGTTTGCAACAAAGTCAGTCAATGCGGCTGGTGCAGACGGCCTGTTCTTTGGAAATCCCAGGCAACTCTGGATACAGTTTATTGCGGTGGCTACAACTATAGTTTACGCATTTATTGTAACCTGGATTATTTACAAGGTTGTGGACAAAGTTATCGGCGTACGGGTTGTTGAGAAAGATGAGGCAATCGGGCTGGACCTTACTCAACATAATGAGCGTGCATATACGATGTTGGAATAAAGCTGAAAGGAAATTCAATCATGAAATTGATAATAGCAATAATTCAGCCACATAGACTGGAACAAGTCAAAGAGGAATTATACAAAGCTGAGGTCAACCTGATTACGGTCAATGAAGTACTCGGGCACGGCAGGCAAAAGGGCGTTACGGAGGTCTATCGCGGATTTAAGGAGACAGGAAACCTTCTGCGAAAGGTTCGCCTTGAAATAGCGGTGAACGACAATTTTGTAGAACCGACGATAAAGGCCATTATAAAGGGGGCACAGACCGGCGAAATGGGCGACGGCAAGATATTCGTTGTTCCTATGGAAGAGTGTATCAGGATACGCACGGCTGAAAAAGGCAGCCTGGCAATTGGTTAATATGGTCTTGTCGGGAAAGGGTTTAAGTCAAAAAATAACAGAGGCAGTGTTTTTGATAAATTCGGGTGCGGGCCCTTGAGATACAAGGGTCCGCACCTCGACCTGACAGATGGGTTGATAAGTAAAACGATAGTTGATACAATTTTGTAGAATTTTGTTGAAATTATACAAAATTGTAGGCGTGTGGAGTATATCCTGAATCAGGCTGGAGTCTCTTATCTTCTTGTTGCGACTGAGGTTATAAAATTTTTCTAAAAAATCCGTTTTTGGCACATTCCTTGCACATTAGCTAAGGATTTTTGTAAAGGATTTTTTGGAGAACAAAAAATGGCCACAGTAAGAAGGAATAGACGAACGGCTGGTTTGATAGCAGCAGGGATA
>Ga0209777_10007518_pt1 | contig 12084 bp, 13 predicted proteins | sample FrelakmetHBP12HB_FD_187147 | JGI IMG/M metagenome (GOLD analysis project Ga0209777, IMG submission 187147) | Freshwater lake sediment microbial communities from the University of Notre Dame, USA, for methane emissions studies -HBP12 HB (SPAdes)... | ecosystem: Environmental > Aquatic >... | reverse complement strand
ATACCTGGCTTTTGTCACTTGTTTCAAGAGCTTTCCCCTCCTATTCTTTGGTTTTTTCGTTATGCCACACATTGAGCTGAGTAAGTTTTCGCTTTCTTGTCGAAAGCCGCGCCAATCTCTGGAAGTCAGCTGGCTGTGGGTTGCCTCAGCCAACGTTCCGTTCTCAGAGATTTCTGCTTGAAAACATATCTATCTCAATGCTTCGCAAAGCTTCGGGCATGAAAAAACCAAATTCATTAAGGAGGGAAAAATGAAACAAGAAACTTTAACAACAAACCGCTCGGAGGGTTTCTCCGAAGCCGAGCTCGATTCCATGGTAAAGCTGATGGAGATCCTCACCAGCGATCTGCCAGAAGAGCAGACTCGAGTACTCTCAGAAGGCGCTGAGCGTTATTTCGACCTCGCCTTTGGAGGTGGCAAATGAGAGCCACTACTCTCGACGAGTTCATGAGACAGGAAGAGTTCTATAACTGCAGCCGAACTTCCCAGTGCTGTGGCCTCGAACTCGAGCCAGAAGACAATGATCGCTGTGCTTTATTCGCCTTTGCTCATAGGCTCGCTTACTCAATAGAACTGAAAGGAGGTGGCAATGCAATGGCAGATACAGAACCAAAGGGCGACAAGCCCGATTTCAAAGGCAACCTAGAAGTTGTCGCTTGGATGAACGCTGATCGCTACGGTAAGAAATTCGTGACGATTCAGCTTGGCAACCGAGCCAACCTGTTCAAGAATGAACCAAAGCAGGCAGAGTAGAGTCAGCAGATAAGCTCTGCGAATTCGTCCTGAGTCTTCTGAACATTTTCTTCTTCTTTTTTTCTTTCTTCATTTTCTTATCTCGCTGATGACAGGCTACGAGCAGCTACCGAGGACAAGAAGCAGTCGGCATCGACATTCCTGGCGTTTGGATGCCTTCCGAGAGGCGCAAAGCTTAAATACCCCTGCTGCTACAGTTTTGGCATGGGAAATCGTGGAGCTTATGGCTTTAGAATCAATGACGAGGACAAAGTGACTTACAACCACTGGGACAGCTATCCAAACTGGTTGGGCAGAAATGTAATGAACTACATAGCGCAGACTCCGTTGGCTGACATGAGACGGGCTGCTAACGACATTGTGTTGGTGGATTCGGCATCTGTGCCCGGACCAGAGCTGATCAAGAAGTATCGCAAGTACGCTGATCTTTCGGTTTCACGTCAGAGATATGACGATTGGTATTGTCTCTTGAGACAAAGGCAAGGCGAACTGCTCCCCTACAACAATGATCTCAGGCATATGGTCGATTTTCAGTCTTTCTTATCTGACAGCTTGTTGTGTCAGTGGGCATACATCGTTAACCTGGATGATGAGAGGCTTGAGGTCTACCGAGGGCTAAATAGGGATCCTCACGCTAAAGGTCGATACGCTGGAAGAGCGCTGCCGGACAACTTTGGTTATCAAGGAGTTGCTCTGAGAAAAGAGATTCCTGTGGAGCATGTTAGGAAAGAGATTCTTGAAGATCTGGTGAAAGAGTTAGATGAGTTAGGTCCTAGCAGCAATTATCGAGCCTGATTGGAAATGGTTCTTCTTGTGACTTTCGTCATGTAGTCGCCAAAGCCCGAAAGAGGGCCGGAATAGATTCTTCTGAACTTCAGCCTATACCTGCTGAAGTGCGGCAGTGAGATTTCCTTTGTCCAGAAGACGACAATCTTCTCGTTGGGATCAAGGCCGTGCTGTTTGACGAGAATGTCTGGGATGTTGGGATAAAGGTTCTTGAAGGAGGCAACATGAGCAGTTTTTCTGAGGTTACGGTAGCTGATGGGAACTCGGTCTCTTTGCTTATAAACAGGAACAAGTTTCTTGATGATGATTACCATGTTGGTTTGGGTTACGTGAGATCGTGAATAGGATGATTGGGAGGAACCTCCGCGTGTAGGTATCCCTTAGGGTAAGACAAATCCTAAAGGAAGCCTAATTCTTGACAATCGGCACCAGCGGGAATTTCGCATGCACGGGCTCAGGAAAGCGGCTCTTGAGTTTGATCATGGCGTGGCCAACTTTGAGTTTGTCAATCATTCTTCCTTCATCATCGGTTAAGTTTAGAGCCTGAGACATAGCTTTGATATCTTTACCATGTCCCAAATTAAAGCAGATTTTACAGTTGGTGTTGGCGAGAATCGAGTTGCTCAGTTTGCTCGGCTCTTGGTCGATGGCGATAACAGCCTCCCCGAACTCCCGGATCATTCTGATTACGGATTCCATGATTGACTCTTCCCCCTGAGTGAATTCCTTTTTCCCTGAGAGCACATGGTGAGCTTCTTCAATGACAATAGCATGCTTGAAGGTTTCTCTCTTGGCTTGGTTTCTTCGGAAGTGGTAGATCCAGAGAAGTAAGCTTTCTACGAAAAACGTCTTTTCTATGGCTGCCAGGTTGTCCATTTCGAGAATGACGTTCTGATTGAGCAGGTTCGCGAGTTCTGGTGGTTCTCTGGAGTTAAGGGTTCCGCCGAGCAGGCCTGAAAAGGTAAGACAGGCGAGCACTCTTTTTACAGAGCTCATCCAGAGCATCTCCCTGCCTCGGACGAATTCCTGACGGAGTGTTTTCTCAAGGTCGCTGAAAGTGGGATAGCTTGTTTCGCCCTCGTAAATGCCAAAGGTTTTGTAAAGCTGATCAATTCCCTTTCTCAAAAAATACTCGACTCCGTGACCGACAAAGAACGAGTGCTTGATAACATCAACCAGCAATGCAATCCAATGCTTGGGATGTACTCCTGGGGGTGGGACTAATGGATTGAACTTGAATTCAGAGTTTGGGGCTCCCACTGAGATGATTTTCATGTCTTGAAACTCTGGCAGCTGCTTCAGAGCCCGGTAATTTCCTTTCCAGTCAAAGACCAGAAATGGCTTCTGGTGTAAAGAAAGCTGGCGGAGTAAGTGGAATGCCAGGTTTGTTTTCCCGGTTCCAGTCATTCCAGTGATTAAGGTGTGCATGATGAATTCTGGTTCGCGCAGGCCGAAGGAGGCGAATGCAGTATTCGGGTAAATGACTTCGCCGAGTCTGTATTCGCCTGCCAGCAAGTCTGACGGAGGAGGTGGGAGTCTGATTTCTTCTCTGTAATCGCAGTCTGCTTTCTTGTCGGCCAGAAACCTTATCAGTTCTCGATTCTTGTGTGCTGATACGGGATCCGGGGAAAGAGCGTTCAAATACCAAAGTCCCTTGGCTCTTTTACCGAGGACTGGTTCCAGCTTTCTCAGCAGGTCTTTGGTTTCTTCCATGATTATCCGTAGGCGTGGCGGCTATTTCGGCAATTTCTAGGCGCTTGTTGGCAATGTCTACGAAGTCTTGGCGGATTTCAAAGCCTATGAAATCGCGGTTCATCTGCTTGCAGGCTACGGCTGTAGTCCCACTGCCCATGAAGCAGTCGAGGATAAGATCTCCTGGCTCTGTGGTTTCCTCGAGCATCTTTCTAATGATTTCAACCGGTTTTTCAGCCAGATGAAACCTCGGCCTTGTGTGGTTTACTGGCTTGATTCTCCAAACATCAGAGGTTCCCCTATTCTTGGGTGATTTGGCCTCGGGCATGGTGGCATGAAGAACAAGCTCGTGAGTAAAGCGAAATTGTCTTCCAGCTTTGATCCAGCCAAAGTCCCAGACAATAAGGTTGCTCACTCTGATATGCTTTATAGCAGATAGGTACAAGGCCGGGTAGGTCTTCCAGTGGGTGAACATGAAGACTCTGCCATTAGGCTTGAGAACTCTGGCGAGTTCCTTGAAAAGGGCGTCGAATATGGGTGCAAGGAGCGATTGATTGCCCCAGTCCTCTCTACCGAGTTCTTTTCCAGTGCTCTTGAAGCCCAGAAAGTATGGAGGGTCGGTGATGACGCAGTCTATTGACTTGTCGTCTATTTGCTTGAGTCCTTCAAGGCAGTCCATGCAGTGGATTTTGTTGATCGGTAACATCTTCAGGCGGCGAGGCCGACGGCGCGACTTACAGGGGTAAGGCCGATCTCGTGGTTTAATTGGGATGGAGACTTCTGAGAAAGCCTTTTGTTGATTAGCTCAACGTATTTGGGATTGATCTCAATGCCGATGTACTTTCTTCCAAGCTGTAGGGCAACATCGAGAGTGGTGCCACTGCCGGCAAAGGGGTCTAAGACAGTGCCGTTTTGGGGACAGCCGCATAATATGCAGAATTCCGGCAGCGTCTTGGGAAAGACTGCTGGGTGAAAGTCATTGGAATAGTCCGGGGGGAATCTTAGGCAATCGCCCGGGTTCTTACCCTTCGGGTTGCATAAAGTTTTCAGTTTGTGCCTGTACTTGAGCCGCTTGAAGGAGATCTCCTTGTGAGGCACTCTGATAGCGTCGAGATTGAAGGAGTAGTCCTTGCCCTTGACGAAGAAGAAAATGGCTTCGGAATTGGTAGTCAGTCTGTCCTGGACGCTTGAGGGATATGAGTTTCCGTAGCTTTCCTTGCTTCCCCAGTCAATAAACTGCTTGATCCAGTGAATGTCGTTTCTGAGAATTAGGCCTAGCTCGTCCTGGCAACGAATGGCGATTCTGTAAGGGATCAGAAGCTTTTGCTTTGATTGCAGCCAATTGGACTTGAACTTCCCTCTTGTTTCAGTGTGCGCTCTTGTCAGCCTGCCAGCTCCGCCGTCAAGTTCCCTGTGCCTTTCGAGAAAGTTGCTGCCCTGGCCGCTTCCGCTTTTGGTGTAGAAACTGTCTCCCAGGTTGAGAAATATGGTTCCTGTCGGTTTGAGAACTCTTTGGCACTCTTTCATCACTTCTAAGACCTTGTCGATGTACTGCTGCGGATGTTCTTCTAGTCCAAGCTGATTGTCAATACCGTAGTCTCGGAGTCCCCAGTATGGCGGCGAAGTGATAACGCAATCGATACTCTCGTCTGGAAAAGCCTTCAATACTTCCAAGCAGTCTCCCTGATAGACTTGATTTGTCTCCGGAGACTTGGAAAGTTGTCTGTGCTGGTGTTGAGATTGTGATGTTTGGTAGTGTTCCATTTTTGAGTTTTGGTGGTTGTCAGTGCTTTCGTTGGAAAGGTCAAGGCCATAGAGGCTCATGTGGCTCCGCAGCTATGAATCGAGGAGCTTGAGCTTCTGCTTCTCGTTTTGTAACTCGTGCTCTGCTGTTTCCAGCTTCTCTCTCAGGTCGAGTAGATCACGGAAAGAGCCAACCAACTCGCGTGTACGCAAGTCCTGCAAGCGTAGTATTTGAGTCTCAGCGTCTTTCTTGGATTGGAATCCTGTGGGTAACATACTGGTGTAGCAGAGTCGGTCGATCCTGTCTTCTAGGCGTGCTTGCTTGGTGCCCCACTCTGACAAAAGCTGGCGAGTCAAATTCTCTCGAGTTGCAATCTCAGTTTGCAGCCGAGCCACACGTTGTTCGAGATTCTTCTTGGGTAGCTTCATCAGATTCTCGAGTGCGTCTTCACTATGCTTTGATTGGTGTGGTTTCTTGTTTGACATTGGTTTTAGGGCTTGTTGGCGGAGTGTCGTGCAACATGACTAAGTATTTGGTTTCCATCAGGCTATTGTCAGCCAAGTTCAGAACGTAACTGCTGAATTGCAGTAGCGACGTCCTTTCCTCGCTCAGTCAGGGAGAGCTTCTTGAGCTTTTTGCCAGGAGTAATGGTAATGAGACCATTCTTTTCCAGGAGCTTGACAATAGCCTGAATGTGTGATCGGGAGGTCTTGACTCTTCGATTCAGCTTTTCGCAGTAGTTCTGCCGTTGCTGACTCTTGTAGAGTTCCAACAGCACGTCATTCCAGCGCGGGAGTCTTAATGTGTGAATCATGTTTCGGTATGTATGGCTGTGCCAAGATTGCGGACCAGTCAGAACCGAGCTTTCTTTCAAGGCCTGAAGCAGGTCGAAGTTTAGCTATTTGAGAGTTCCATTTGTTGGCAAAGCCCCAGTTGTATCTGCCATCCTCTGTGGAAGGATCGATATTGTGCTTGGCTCTGTCCGCGTGAAGCGCAAAACCTCGGAGATCGTGAACCAGGAGGTTGGTGAGGGTTAGCCTCGCTTTTCTCTCATTATCACATATTCCGAAGAAGATTGCATTAGGAGCTTGTTTGTAAGCTGCCATGAGTGATCTGCCGCTAATGACATCAGGCTGAAGGATAGACATCACATCGCGTGTGGGCGGGATAGAAGCGCTTACAGCTGCTTCTAGCTTCCCGAATGGTCTTAGGGTGTGTCGGCGAGGATCTGCTGAGTTCGCCACTTTCTCGGAATACATATCACCCAAATGATCATAGAAATCTGACTTCATTAGCTGGTAGTCATAAGTTTTCATGACTCTTCTGCCGAAATCGCTGTCATTGAACAGCCATTCAAACCTGTGTTCCATTTGTGGAAGCAAGGAGACAGAGTTGTCAACGGCGACAAATTCCAAGAATCTGTCCCAGGCTATGATTGGATTGCCGAATTTCTGGAGGAAGAGGCTGTAAGTGTTCTCCAGCATAGTTCTTACTTCGGGGTTCATTTTGAAGGCCTCCCTCTTCTTCTCGCTGGCTTGATACCGAGCTTCTGCTCGATCTCTTGAGCCAAGGATCTAATTTTCAGAAGAGCGGCTTCCTGTCTGCCAATCTGTTCGAGGGTCCTATCTATCTTGTCTTCTATTTGCCAGATTGACTCCTGCAGAATCAGCAGGTGAATCTTTTGATTGTCGACTTGCTTCTTTGCCATGCAGGAATGACAGAATCCAGAGTTTATAAACTTTGTGCTACTGGAGAGTGACAGTCGACTTTCGTCATTTGATAGTTGTCTTCCCTCATTCGTGCTGTGACGCAAGAGTCGGCGCTGTATGAAACAAGGGCTGACTATCTTTTTCGCTAACCTTTCCCTTGCGCATTTAGCTCGAAGATCCTTAGATTATTGAGGTGCCAAAAGACTTTGACCATGGCAGAACCCAAGCATTACCGAATGGGTGGGATCAATAGTGTCCGAGAAACCGCGAGACGATGAACTTCCTGGTGATCCGACTAAGGTCGGTGGATTGCCGTCGCCGGAGTCGCGTCGTGATTATCCCAATAGAATAGCCAATTTTGTCATCGAGTCCCAGCTGGGCTCTGGGGGTATGGGCAGCGTTTACAAAGCCTATGATGAGGCCATGAGGAGAACGGTTGCACTAAAGGTCTTGCATCCGGCTCATCGACTATCAGATATCACCCAAACGCGCTTTGTGCGAGAGGCCTGGATAGCCGGCCAACTTAGCCACCCCAACATAATAGAAGTCTTCACTCGTGGTGAGGAAAAGGGATACCAATACATCGCAATGGAGTACGCTGAACATGGTTCGCTTGCAGATTACATTGAGGGGGTGCGAAAGACGATTCCCGTGGGGGCAGAAGTATCTGATACGATCAAGAGCGACTATGTCAATGCGATTGTCAGAAAATTCGTGGAACTTGCTCGAGCCCTAGCATTGATCCACGAGAAAGGTTTTGTTCATAGAGACATAAAGCCCAACAATGTCATGATAGCAGGATCAGAGCGACGGTTCAAATTCGCTGATTTCGGAATAGCGCATGCAGATGATATGACAAACCTCACAAGGCGAGGGGACTTCATCGGCACAGTGAAATATATGTCGCCTGAGCTGCTGACGGCGCATCGGGCAACGGTTGACAAGCGTACTGACATCTACTCCTTAGGTGTAACACTTTACGAAGCTCTGACGACGTCCTTGCCATTTGAGGCCGACAGTGAGGAACGCTACATTAATGAGATCTTAGCCGGCCACGTCATCCCCGCTCGCAGTCGCAACAGGCGAATTCCCAAGGATTTGGAGACAGTTACCCTGAAGGCGACTCACCATGATGTTGACTCCCGCTACCAAAACGCTTCCGAGTTTGCAGACGACTTGGAGCGAGTCCTAGCACACCGGCCGATACTTGCCAAACGTGAAGGTCCTCTGAAAAGGCTGGCAAAGGCGTCATATCGACAGCGATATCGGCTAGTCGCAGCTATTCTCGGATTAGTGGTCATTGGAGGATCGTCATTTGTCGGCTGGAAGAGATGGGAACATCGAAATGACGACAGACGGATCATTGCTGTCCTCAGGCATGCCGTGGAGACGAAAACTCCGCCGATAGAATTCGAACCTGACTGGCCTCGACTGGCTAGAGTTCTTTTCCAAGATCTCAGCGCGGGGGATCGTGGTGAGAAGATGCGGCTGTTTCTCAAGGCTAACAACACCTTGGAAGTGTTCGCAAGAGATTACACTCTCTTCAGCCACACAGTACTCTCCGTTACTATGCCTTCAATAGACTTGTTTGATTTCCGGGGAACAACTCAGACCCAGATGCCTGAAGACTGGATTAATACTGTCTACTTTGCAAGCCCGATTAGAGCTTCGGTTGTCTCACAGATTCAGGCTTCCGTAGATCACGGTGCTTTTGTTGGTATCGGACGGATGGCGAACGGTTACCGCACTACCAGACGCAACACGTCGTCACTAATTGCACACATTAGAAATGTTGCGGATACGCTTTACAACGGTCGCCACGAAATCACTGTGCGTGCCATTTCATCTCATTATGTCGATGCTGCATTATATCTTCCCTATCAATCCGATCTGTCCAAACTGCAAATGCCGTTACTTGTCACTGCTTCAGGAGATAGCGTGTATGAATATGACGGTGGGGTAGGAGGTCCGAAATTCATGGTCCTGACCGGCAGCCCCCTGGCTGTAGCGAGTGTCTTCATGACCGATACGCTCATCGAAACAAAGACGCAGATGATATTCGACAAGTACCCTGATGGTTTTCCCAAGTTGATCTTTGATCCTCTCAAAGAAACCTGGTATTCCGATTCGAATCGGATTGTATCACTTACCGTTGTGAAGAAAAAGGATAGCTTTGAAAACATCTTTCAGGGTTGGCTGGATGAGCGGACTCCCATTCCCATCGCCGCCACCATTCGAGTGCATGCAAATTCATTGGAACTGCCGGAATTGGCGGGGATGTACTTCCAGTGGCATCAGACATTGAAAGTTGCCTATGGGTCGTCCGAGCAGATATATACATCATGGTCGAATTGTGGGGTGCGAGATACTGTGACTGCGACATGCAGTATCGATCGCATCAACCTTTCTGACGCAGATTTTGATAGGCTGGTCGCGGCTGGTGCAACGCCTGCGAAGTTGGTTCTAGCTCCTTCCATTGAAGCGGCTCGTTTCTTCGGTAATATCGACGAGTTCTGGGGTGATACACTTCATTTTGATATCGTTTTACGTGCAATCGACGAGACTGAGAAAAAGTAAGTGATCGCCGCCTGTCACCTCCCTCAAGGGGTTGCAGCACCGAACAGCTGTGCTTCACGAGCTGTAGCGGGCATTTGGCAGTTGGGATTGCAGTCTGCTTCGGGCTTCTTTCTCTTGAGTGATTTTCGATGGTAAACGAGATGGGCTCAGTAAGTTTTTGCTCCCTGGGGAGCCGCTTTGTGTTTTGGAAGTCGCTATGTCGTGGGCTGCCTCGCCAAGACTCCGTTCTCAGAACACAAAGCTTAAAAACATATCTAGCCCACCCTCCGATCAAGATCGGACATGAAAATCACTCAATTCACTTTGAAGCCATTCCTTGCAGACTGGAAGGAATCCGAGACCTGTCGTTGCCCAGCCTGGTATCCTATCGTAAGGAGAGTCAGGGCTGTTCAGCGCAAGCTCGACCTCTGGCTTGAACCTATTCAACAATTGAAAGGAGGTGGCATCAAAATGGCTGAGAAACCAGTATTCAAGTTCAAAATCGGTGGTTTATGTGCGTCGATCTTCCTGCACGAAATGGAAGGCCGAATGGTTCCAAGCGTTGTCGTCGACAAGTCTTACACCAAAGACGGCATGAACTGGAACAGGCAGAAAATAACGCTGTTCAATGCAGGTGAGATTGACAAGTTGATTTGCGTGCTTCAAGAAGCTAAGAGGGCATTGTACCTCGAGGACTTCGAGAAGATGGCGCAGGTCGCTGTGGTCTCTGACGAGACGGGACTATCCTGAGAAATCGACGGATGTTCTTCGTTCTCATTTACTCTTTTTCTTTCTTTTTTTTTCTTCCTTTCGATTTCTTCCGCATATCTAACCATCGAAACCTTGCATCCGACCCGTGCTACCGTGACCGAAAAGCTTAAATACTTCGGGTGCTTCGAAAAGCTATCAGGTTAGAGATCTCGCAGGCTGAAAGGCTTGCGAGATACTAAGTTTGTCTCGGTCGCCCGCTCTCCTTTTTGAGCAAAAACATGGGATAGAATGTTGGGATTGTTCTCGAAACCGAGGGTTACTCCAACAAGCCTCCCTCGAACCGGACAAGCCACTCTCATGGCATCCGGCTCTACGGGTGCCGACCTTGTGGTTGATAAAACCACTCCCTTAGACCGATTGGTGAAATCGGTTTTACCGGGTGTCGGCTCCCAACTAGATGACGTCAGAAACGAGTCAACGTTACTGACAACAACGAGCCTCAGTCCTTTGCTTGCCACCGGCAAGCAGACTGAAGACCTTCAAAAAAAGACCTCCTCTTACTTGCGGTGTTTGAAGCTAAACTTTATCTCGTGAGACTAATTTTACAGGAGTTTTGGTTTCTAATCACGTTGCATTTTGACCTGCCGACGAGAGTTCAATCTAGGTCAAAGTCAATACCAATTAGCATACAGTGAGCTCTGCTCTGCCCGAAGGTCTTCCCTCGAAAAAATGGAAACACGGTAGATACATGGCTAACACAATTACTTTGACCAAGCCGCAATGTTATTTGCGCTTGTTCCCCCCGCCGTAGTGAAATTGCCCCCCGCGATCAGGTTCCCATTGTATACGGTCAGGTCCTTGACATGAAAGTTTGTTCCCCCCATCCCCGATCCCAACGGTGACCAGCCAATACCGTCCCAGGAGGCGATACAATTGACGCTTGTCCCCCCCGCCGTACTGAAATTGCCCCCCGCGATCAGGTTCCCATTGTATACGGTCAGGGCTTCTACATAGTAACTCATCCCCGATCCCAGCGGTGACCAGCCAGTACCGTCCCAGGAGGCGATACGATTGGCGTTTGTCCCCCCCGCAGTGGTGAAATTGCCCCCCGCGATCAGGCTCCCATTGCATACGGTCAGGACATAGACATAAGTGGATGTTCCACCCATCCCCGATCCCAGCGGTGACCAAGCTGCGCCATCCCAGGAGGCGATATTATTGGCGCTTGTCCCCCCCGCAGTGGTGAATCCACCCCCCGCGATCAGTTTCCCATTGTAGACGATCAATTCTGCGACAGAAATACCATTCATCCCCGATCCCAGCGGTGACCAACCAATACCGTCCCAGGAGGCAATATTATTGGTGCTTGTCCCCCCCGCAGTGGTGAAATAGCCCCCCGCGATGAGTTTCCCATTGTAGACGGTTATGGCACTGACACCGTTATTCATCCCCGATCCCAGCGGTGACCAACCAGTACCGTCCCAGGAGGCGATGTAGTTTGCGCTTGTCCCCCCCGCAGTGGCGAATCCACCTCCCGCGATCAGTTTTCCATTGTATACGGTCAGGGCATAGACATCGCCACTCATCCCCGATCCCAGTGGTGACCAGGCTGCCCCGTCCCAGGAGGTGATATGATTGGCGCTTGTCCCGCCCGCCATGGTGAAACGCCCCCCCGCGATCAGGTTCCCATTGTATACGGTCAAGGCAAAGACTTGATCATTCATCCCCGAACCAAGCGGCGACCAGGGCCCGGGTCCGCCTTCCGGCAGTGTCGCACTCTTTACATTGGAAAGATCGGACCAATTTGGTCTTTCGTCCGCAGTCTTCAATGCGAAATAGTACGTTGTCCCAGCGCTCAAACCCGTTATTGTAAACGTCTCGCTGCTCCCAGCAGATTTCGGTGTTGGCTCACCAGTTGCCTGCGTCGCTGAGGCCCAATTGGCTTCGGTGATGTTCGATGTCGAATAGCGAATGTCATATTGACTGGCAGTTCCTGTGCTGCCGTCGTCGCCAGGGGCCGCCCAAATTAGTGTAATCGTGCTTGTCGTCGGGGCTGTCGTGGCCAGATTCGATACGGCTGAAGGAGGAGTTACGTCACTTGCGGCATTTGTTGTAGCACTGACGATGTTCGAA
>Ga0209777_10007517_pt1 | contig 12085 bp, 5 predicted proteins | sample FrelakmetHBP12HB_FD_187147 | JGI IMG/M metagenome (GOLD analysis project Ga0209777, IMG submission 187147) | Freshwater lake sediment microbial communities from the University of Notre Dame, USA, for methane emissions studies -HBP12 HB (SPAdes)... | ecosystem: Environmental > Aquatic >... | reverse complement strand
CGGCATGGCTGCGCATGGCGGGCGCTTGGTCCTGGCGCTAAGTGGCGGTAAGCTGGCCGTGCTGGATGCCTCTTCCGCCAGGCTGCTTGAGGTGCTGGATGCCAAGAGCCCCCTCACCCTTCCCTCCCCCCAGGGGGGAGAGGGAAGGGTGAGGGTGGCCTTCAGCCGGGAGGGCAAACTCTACGCGCTGCTCGGCGGACAGCTTCACGCCGTGGACGTGGAGACGGGCGCTGCCAAGCCGCTCGCCACTCCGGGTGTGGGAGACGCGCGCGCTCTTGCGGTGGACCGGGACGGGAACATCGCCGTCGCCGACATGGGGCCGGACTCACAGGTGAAGGTGTTCACTTCCGCCGGCCTGCTCGCATACACGGCAGGCAAGAAAGGCGGCCGGCCTCTGCATGGCGCCTTCGATCCCGAGGGCATGAGTCACGTCAGCGCCATCGCCGTTGACGCCCAAGGGCTGATCTGGGCCGTCGAGAACTGGGAGTACCCGCGCCGCGTTTCCGTCTGGGCTAAGGACGGCAAGCTGGTCCGCGATTACATCGGCAACACGGCTTATGCGGCGTGCGGGACGTTCCTCCATGACCAGGACCCGGAACTGGGATATGCCGGCCCGGTCGAGATGAAGCTCGACAAGGCCTCACGCCGCTGGAATGTCACGCAGGTGCTGTGGGCGCCTGATCCCGCCAAGGGCGAAGGCTTCCCGGTCACCGGCGGGCTGCCCCAGCCTCAGCGTTTCACCAGCAACGCCAGCGGCCAGGCGCACGAGTATCTCTTCAACCATGCGTGGGACCTCGAGACTGCCTACACAGTCTACATGCTTCGCGGCGGCCGTTGGCAGCCTGTGTCCGCCATCTGCCTGGTGGGACACGTCACAGGAGCGTTAGGGCAGGGCGGGGCAGGGGACAAGGAACCCGCTGGCGAGTTCGCCGGACTGAACGCCTACGATGGCTGCTTCTGGAATGACACCAACAAGGACGGCATCGCGCAGCGGAGCGAATGCGTCATTGTGCCCGCCAGGAAGCCGGGGCAAAAAGGCAAGGGCGGCGAGAGTCCCCTCTCGCTCCAGAATGGCTGGGGCGGCCGCATGGGCCGCGATCTGGCCATTTACTCGAACGGCATCGTGCGCTACAAGCCGGTCTCTTTCACTGACGATGGCGCGCCGATTTACGGTCCCGAGGGCATGGAGGCTTTGGGTGTGTCCGACCGCGGCGACCTGATCCCAGTAGAAGACGAGAAGGTGCTGCTGGTGCTGAGCAGCACGGGGTACGGCGAGACCAGCTATGTGCGGGGGCTTGAGCTGGGCACATGGAAGGAACTGTGGCGCTATACGTCCTATAGCCACGGCGTCCACGGTTCGCATCACGCCTCGATGCCCGAACCCGGGAAGATCATCGGCGCCAACAAAATCTGTGGTGTGGCCCGGATCAACGGCGAAGTAGGCTCAGTCTTCGCGATCCGCGGCAATCTTGGCGAAGATTTCCTGATGACCTGCGATGGCCTTTACGTCGGCGCGCTCTTTCGCGATTCCCGCCTGCCGGGGCCGGCGCTTCCCGAACGCGAGGAGGAGCTGGTCGGCAAGCCGGTGCCCCAACTCACTGAAGGCGGCGAGCCCTTTAACGGCTGGTTCGGCAGGCAGGCCGACGGCAAAGTACGCATGCTGACCGGCATCCCCGGCCAGGCCGCGATGATCGTCGAAGTCCAGGGCCTGGACAGCATCAAGCGTTTCAAAGGGCCAAAGATCGAGGTGGACCAGGCCGCTCTGGTCAAAGCGGAACAGGCCAATGCCGCCCGCGCCGCGGAACAGGCCGCGCGCAAGCAATACGTGGTGAAGCGCGTGCCCAAACCGCCGGCGATAGACAGCGGCGCCGAAGACTGGAGGCGCCTGCCGGCCTTCGATATTGGCCGCGAAGGCTCCCCTGAGAAGGCGCAGGCCCGCCTGGCCTACGACGACAAGTGTCTCTACGTTTTCTTCGAGGTCAATGATGACTCGCCGTGGCGGAACGAAGGCAAGGACGTCGCCCGCCTCTTCAAGACCGGCGATGCCGTGGACCTGCAATTCAGCACCGCGCCGGCAGCCAAGAAGGAGGACTCGCCCGGGCCTTCCGACGTAAGGCTGCTATTCGCGCCGCTGGATGGAAAGCCGGTTTGTGTGCTGCTGAAGCCCGTGGACAAGGAGGCGCCCCCGGAAAAGGCGTACAAGTATCACTCGCCCGTCGGCGACAAACATTTCGACCGCGTGGAGAAGCTCACCGATGCGAAAATAGCCGTAACAGTCGAGCCGCATAAGTACCGGGTCGAGGCGGCCGTCCCACTGACGGCCCTTGGGCTGAAGCCCGCGGCAGGGCTGGTCATCCGGGGTGATGCCGGGTTCATCTCCTCGGATGCCCAAGGGACAGTCAACGTAGCGCGCACCTACTGGTCCAACAGGGCCACTAACCTGACCAATGACGAGCCGTCTGAAGCCTGGCTCTATCCCGCCACGTGGGGTGAGTTCAAGTTCGAGTAGTTGAGCCGTGGGACGAAAACAGACGCTTGACCACGCTCAGTTATCTGTCAACCTGATACAGACTCTACGAATCACAGGGAGGTGTGCGATGACTACGAACCGTGCGCTGCTTCTCATCTCGACGGCCGGGCTGCTTAGCGTGTCCGGGGCTTTTTGCCATGCTCAGGACGACGCGCCGCTTCCCGATGGCGTCAAGGCCGTTTGGGACTTGGGCAAGGCTTGGCGCGAGAAGACCCCCACTCGCGAGCGCGTGTGCTTGAACGGCTTGTGGCGCTGGCAGTCGGCCAAGGATGCCAAGGATGACGTGCCCGCAGGCAAGTGGGGCTGCTTCAAGGTGCCCGGGAGTTGGCCCGGAGTCAATGACTATATGCAGAAGGACTCCCAGACTGTCCATGCAAATCCGACCTGGAAAAACGAAAACCTGAGCGGACTGACCACGGCCTGGTATCAGAGGGAGATCACGGTGCCCGCGGAGTGGACTGGCCGCCGCATCGCCTTGTACGCGGAATACCTGAATTCCTTTGCGACCGTGTACATAGATGGCAAGAAAGCGGGCGAGATACGGTTTCCAGGGGGCGAGGCCGATCTGACAACCCTGTGCCGACCGGGCGGCAAGCACGTTCTCTCCATGCTCGTCATCGCCATGCCGCTGAAGGGCGTCATGCTTTCATACAGCGACTCTAACGCGGCCAAAGATGCGAAGGGCGAGGTGAGGCGGCGCGGCCTGTGCGGGGACGTTTATCTTGTCGGGACGCCTGCTGCCGCGCGCATCGTGGACGTGAAGGTGGATACCTCCGTGCGCAAAGGGGAGATTACGTTCGATGTCGCGCTTCAGGGCCTGGCGGCGGACGCGCAATATTCCCTGCGCGCTCAGATCCTGGACAACGGCCGCAACGCAGGGGAATTGACAAGCAAGGCTTTCAAAGGCAGCGACCTGAAGGGGGGCCGCCTTGCATTCAGCGAGAAATGGAAACCCGAGAAGCTCTGGGACATCCACACGCCTCAGAATGTGTGCCGCTTGGACGTTGGACTCCAGGACACAGCCAACAAGGTTCTCGACACCGCTTTGCCAGTGCGCTTCGGGTTTCGCGAGTTCTGGATTGACGGCCGGGATTTTTACCTGAACGGCACGCGCATTTTCCTTTCCGCTCTCCCGTTCGACAATGCGGCAGTTGGCGCCGCGCTGGCAACATACGAGGGCGCGAAGGAAAGCATGCTGCGGCTTAAGAGCACGGGCATAAACTTCGTTTACACTCACAACTACGGTTGCGAACCGGGCGACCACCTGAGCTTCGAAGAAATCCTGAGGGCCGCGGATGACGTGGGGATGCTCGTCTCTTTTTCCCAGCCGCATTTCGGCCACTACGATTGGAAGGCGCCCGACGCCGACCAGAACAACGGCTACGCGCGCCACGCGGAGTTCTACGTGCGCGTCGCGCAGAACCATCCGTCGGTCGTGTTCTACTCCATGAACCATAACGCCACCGGCTACAACGAAGACATGAACCCGGACATGATAGACGGGCTCAAGGAGCCGCGCACGGACTCGTGGTCCCTGAATAACTCCAAGCTGGCGCTGCGGGCGGAAGCCATTGTGAAACACCTGGACCCCGGGCGCATCGTCTACCACCACTCGTCGGGTAATCTCAGCTCGATGCACACGAGCAACTTCTACCCGAACTGGGCCCCGATACAGGAACTGTGCGATTGGTTTGAGCACTGGGCCACCGTGGGCGTGAAACCGGTCTTCACCTGCGAATACGGCGCGCCCTTCACCTGGGACTGGACCATGTATCGCGGCTGGTACAAAGGCAGCCGTTCCTTCGGCAGCGCGGCCGTGCCGTGGGAGTACTGCATCGCCGAGTGGAATGCGCAGTTCCTCGGCGACAGGGCCTACCAGATTACCGAAATGGAGAAGAAGAACCTGCGCTGGGAAGCCAAGAAGTTCCGCGAAGGCGGCACTTGGCACCGCTGGGATTATCCCTACCAGGTGGGTTCGAATGTCTTCGACGACGCGCACACGGTGCTGGGCATGTACACCACCGACAACTGGCGCGCCTTCCGGACCTGGGGCATGTCGGCGAATTCACCTTGGGAGCACGGGCACTTCTGGCGGATGCGCGAGGGCATGGACCGCAACGCCCGCACGCCGTTCAAAGTGGACTGGGAGAATCTGCAGCGGCCCGGCTTCAGTCCGGACTACATCCAGGATCGGTATGAACGGATGGACCTGGCCTATGAACGTTCAGACTGGGTGGCCACGCCCTCAGCGCAGGCTCTGATGCGCAATAACCAGCCGCTCCTGGCTTACATTGCGGGTTCACCCGCCCACTTCACGGGCAAAGACCACAATTTCGTCCCCGGAGAAGCGGTAGAGAAGCAGCTCATCGTCATCAACAATTCCCGCGAGACCGTTTCCGGCGAGTGCGAGTGGTCCCTGGCGCTTCCGCAGGCAACTGCCGGAAGCAAGAAGATCAGTGTGCCCACAGGCGCGCAAGAACGCATCCCGCTGCGTTTCGCTCTCCCGGCCGGACTGGCGCCAGGCAAGTACGAACTCAGCGCATCAGTCAAGTTCGGCACTGGTGAAACGCAGAAGGATGCTTTCGCCATACACGTCATGGCGCCCGCGCAGCCTCCCAAGCCCGCCGGGAAGATTGCGCTCTTCGATCCCAAGGGCGAAACCGGAAAGTTACTCGAAGCCCTGGGCGTGCAGTGCCAGGCCGTGGATGCGAAGGCGGACTTGTCCGCCTTCAACACGTTAATCATCGGCAAAGCCGCCCTGACCGCTGGCGGGCCGGGACCGGACGTCGGGCGCGTGCGCGAAGGCCTGAAGGTCATCGTGTTTGAGCAAGGCTCGGAAGTCTTGGAAAAGCGTTTTGGGTTCCGCGTGGAGGAATACGGCTTGCGCCAGGTCGTCAAACGGGTGCCCGACCATCCGTTGTTGGCCGGACTCGATGTGGATAACTTGCGCGACTGGCGCGGCGAAGCCACCATCCTGCCGCCCCGCCTGAAATACCAGATTAGGAACGACCACTTCAACGGCTCGCCCACGGTCCAGTGGTGCGACATTGAGGTGACGCGAGTGTGGCGTTGCGGCTGCCGGGGCAACGTCGCATCGGTGCTTATCGAAAAGCCCCCCTGCGGCGCCTTCCTGCCGATTTTAGATGGCGGCTTCAGCCTGCAATACAGCCCGTTGCTCGAGTATCGCGAGGGCAAGGGGATGGTCCTGTTTTGCCAAATGGACGTGATCGGACGGACAGAGGGCGATCCGGCCGCTGAGCGGCTGGCGCGCAACATCCTCGAGTACGTGTCGGCGTGGAAGGCCTCTCCGAGCCGCAAGGCCCTGTATGTGGGCGATGCGGCGGGGAAGAGCCATCTGGAAAGAGCTGGGGTGTCTGTGGGTCCGTACGAGGGCGGCAACCTGACAGCGGACCAGGTGTTGATCGTTGGTCCTGGCGGCGGGCAGAAGCTGGCCGCGAACGCGGCAGCCCTCGGCGCGTGGCTTAATGCGGGCGGCCACCTGCTGGCGCTGGGACTCGACGAAGCAGAAGCTAACGCCTTCCTCCCGTTCAAAGTCAGCATGACGAATGCGGAGCACATCGCCGCCTGTTTTGAGCCGCCGGGCGTGAGTTCTCTGCTGGCCGGAGTTGGACCGGCGGACGTCCACAACCGCGATCCGCGCGAACTGCCCCTCGTGTCAAGCGGCGCCATCGTCACAGGCGACGGCGTCCTGGCCAAGGCCGAGAAGTGCAACGTCGTGTTCTGCCAGCTTGCGCCGTTCAGTGTCAGCCGCGCTCAGGGGACTGTGCCTTCCTTCGTCGCCAATGGCGAAGACGCCGCGGATGGGAAACTGAGCGCACTGGTGACAACGGGCGCGGCAACACAATTCGGCGTGCAGTTCGGGCAGGCAGTGAAGACGCCACCACAGGCCGGCAAGACTTACACCTTTGCCGTCCTGGTCAAGGGCGTCGGCGGGCCAGTCAATGCCCGCCTGGAGGTGGAGCGGGCTGGCCGACCGTGGGACCGGGCCGTGATCGGCAACAAGGTCCAGATCCCTGAGAAAGAGTGGACGGACCTGCACGCCACCTTCAAGTGCGAGAAGCCCTTCCCCGAGGGCTGGCAGGCGTACGTCGCCTGTGCGCAGGAGGGCGCGCGCTTCAGGGCTGACCTGTTCCGGCTCTACGAAGGAGATTACGTCCCCTGGAAAGCCGGCGCGGCGGCTCAGGAAGCCGGGGGACCGAAGAACCTGTTCACCGATCCGAGCTTCGAGAACGGCTCGAAGGCCTGGTTCTTCCAGTTCACTGAGCAGCAGAACCTCAGGCGCACATATCGCCGCTGCTGTTTCCTGCTGTCGCGCCTGCTGGCCAATATGGGCGCCACCAGTGCCACGCCGCTTCTCGCTCGTTTCGGCAGTCCAGTGGATCAGGCCAAAGCAGAAAAGCGCTGGCTGGAGGGCCTGTACCTGGATGTTCCGGAAGACATGGATGACCCGTACCGCTTCTTCCGGTGGTGAGCATTGGAAATGCTGAATGCTGAACGATGAATGATGAAGGATGAATGGTGAATGATGAAGGATGAACTGACTTCCCTTTCCTGCCGCGTTATCCTTTGCAATTCCTTATTCATCCTTCATCCTTTATCCTTCATCCTTGTTTGTGCTGCCGAAGCCCCTGCCACGGACGTGAACATCCCGAAGTACGAGTACAGCCCCTTCGACGGTGCAGGCCGTTTCACCTGCGACAAGGCCGACGGCATAAAGGAGTGCCAGGGACTCATGGCGCTGGCGCGGCGCTATGGGCAGAAGCCTTACGACCAACTTTGGAAAGAGGACCACTGGCAGACGGAGCGCCTTTGCTTCGCGGATATCTGCACGGGGGCGCCTATTGTGCGGCTGACGGATGACTACGGCTCGGACTACGTTGATTACCACCGTGGCTCGTGGTCCGCCGACGGCAAGTGGATCGTCTGGCGGCGCAAGCCGGGAATGTGGGAGTCCTCAACGAGGACCAACGGGCCGACGGCGGTGCGTTCCGACGGCACCGGGATGAAGCCCGTCTTCCGCGACGTGCCGGGCATGGTGCGCAAGCATCAGTGCAGCAAGACCGATCCGCGGCTCTGCTACTCGATGGTGGGCGACACCAAGCTTTGCGCCTTCGACCTCGAGACAGGAAAGAAAGTTCAGGAACTGGCTGAACCCGGCGGCTCCTGGCACCTGAAGATGTCCTACGACGGCAAGTATCTTTGCAGCACGGCCAGGAAAGGCGAGGTGCGTACGATCTGGCTGGTGAGCACGGATGGCAAAGAGAAATATGACGTCACGGTCAGCGCAGCCATCCACGATTCGTACCTGCCGCATCCGACGCTGCGGAAGGTGATCTACTGGTACGAAGGCAAGTTCCATGAGGAGGGCTTCTGCCAGAAGGATTTTAACAACACCAATGAGCAGAAGATCAATGTGAAGTTCGACTGGAATCACGGCGACTTCGGGCCAGACCGTGGCGTCCACGAGACTGGGCGGGTCTTCAGGTACAACGGCGACAAGTGGGCGCAGCCGGAGGAACTGTACAACCCGCAGCCGGGGACCGAATTCTACGACGATCCGGCGGACTTCAACGGTTACACGACGTGGATGCCTAAAGACCTTCCTTGGGCGGTCCAGACCCACATCGTACATCAGCCTTACCTGAGCGACTTCTTCCTGGCGGGCGTTGAGCCCGTCCCGGGCGACGTGGTCAACCGCTTCCGCCTGGGATACACGAGCCTGTTGCGTGGCCCCTGCCTGGATTGCGCTGACGGCAGTCCTGACGGAACCAAGGTGCTCTACAACTCGAACATGCTTGGCCAGAGCCAGGTCTTCTATATGGTCATCCGCCGCCCTGAGCCGCCCAGGGGATTGTCGTGTGCGGGCGGCAAACTGGCGTGGAAGCCAGGCGCTCACGCGAAGGAGACCAAGGGCTACCGCGTATATCGCGCCGCGAAGAGCGGCGGGCCGTACGAGTGCCTTCAATACGAACCCCTTGCCGAGACTTCTTTCTCCGATCCAATGGGCGCTGGAGCCGCGGCGTTCTATGCCGTCACGGCGGTGGAGCACTCGGGTCTGGAGAGCGGCCACTCGAACGAGGCATCCGGAAAGCCCGGCGCAACCCAGAATCTCTTCATCGAGGCTGAGCGGGCGAAACTCACCGCTCCCATGTGGCTCTGCGTAGACGCCCGCGCCAGCGACATGTACTACATCTGGCAGCGGCGGAAGGACGCGCCCGGCAAGGCGGTTATTTCCGTGACCGCGCCGGCGGCTGGCAGCTACACGCTTTGGGCGCGCATCAAAGGCCGCGAAGCGGCGAAGTTCGCTTTCGAGGCCGGCGGAACGAAGATCGAAATCGCCGGAAATTCTAAGGAATGGACGTGGGTTAAAGGGCCGCAGCCCCTCGCGCTTGTGGCCGGCGCTCAGGATATTACCGCGGCCAGCAGCCTTTACGGTTCCGCGCTGGATGCCTTATGGTTGGCAGGTGATCCGTCGTTCGCGCCTGCGGGCAGGAATGCAGAGAACTCGATCCCGCCGCCCAAGGTCGGCGGAGTTACCGCAAGGCCCGCAGGCCCATTCGCCATACGCCTGGCCTGGACTCCGTCGCCTCGCGGCGACGTGATACACTACAACCTGTACTGCTCGGCCGACAAGGACACGCCGGCCTCACGCGCAACTCTGATCGCCAGCCCGGAGGGCAGCGAGTACCTGGACTGGAAGATCCCGCCGAACAAACAGCTCTTTTGCCGGCTCACGGCCGTGGACAGCCGCTGGGACGAGTCGGGCGAGAGCGATCCAATCGCCGCCACAGCCGGCGCGTTTGAGGCCGTGAAGCTGGAGCAGCCCGCAACATCGGCGGGAGGCGAGATAGCTTTCGATGTGCCGGCGGATGGAACCTATGTCGTCTGGCTCCAGGCTTCCGCCCAGAAGCCGCCTGGACAGTACCTGAGCCTGGCGTTCGATGGCCAGCCGGCGCGGACGTGGACATGCGAGCTCGAGAACATCCAGGGGTTAAAGGAAATGAGTTTCAGCTACGGCCAGTTTGCCACCTGGGAACTCAAAGCCGGCGCGAGGAAATTGAAGATCGAAAACAAGGCGGGCCTGGGCCTCACGAAGGTGATCCTGACCAACGATTTCTCCTTTATGCCCGCGGGCCATTGTGTGACGAAATGCATGTGGTAAAAGAAACTCGGGGCATTGGACATTGGGAACAGCATACGAGCAGGAGGCGCGCGCCGTAGGAATGAAAATCCACAGCACTGCCAGCGAAATGACAAGTGTCTCATCGTTGATCGCCGTTCTCTTGCTGGTTGGTTTGCCGCTTGCGGGGGCGGAGTGGCCTGAGTTTCGCGGGCCGTGGGGCAACGGCCAGGCTGCGGCGCCAGGAGACACGGCTCCGGCCGGCCTCCCCCTGCGCTGGAACGAAACAGAAAACATAAAATGGAAGACTCCGCTCCCAGAACGCGGCTGGTCAACTCCGGTTGTGTTGGGCGGCCAGATATGGCTTACTACGGCAGCCCTTGACGGCCACGACTTCTTCGCTGTCTGCCTGGACGCCGAGCGCGGCCAGATACTCTTCAACGAGAAGCTGTTCCATGCCGATAAGCCTGAGCCGCTCAACAACAACGTCAACTGCTACGCCTCGCCGTCGCCTGTGATTGAGCCTGGCCGGGTCTACATCAGTTTTGGCAGCTACGGTACGGCCTGCCTGGATACGGCCACGCGCAAGGTGCTCTGGGAACGCCGCGACCTGCCCTGCTGCCATTACCGCGGCCCGGGTTCGTCTCCCATACTCTTTGAGGACCTGCTGATATTGACGCTGGACGGCGTTGATGTGCAGTACGTGGCGGCACTCGACAAGAAGACGGGCCAGACGGTCTGGAAGACCGACCGCACGGCGGAATGGAACGACCTGGACGCCCAGGGCAAGCCGACGATGGAAGGGGATTACCGCAAGGCCTTCAGCACGCCGCTGCTTGTGGACGTCAACGGGAAGACGGAGCTGCTCAGCGCAGGCTCCAGAGCGGTGTACGGTTACGATCCCAAGACGGGGCGCGAGCTTTGGAAGGTGTCGCACGGAGGCTACTCCTCGGCGGCGCGGCCCGTTTACGGCCAGGGGCTGGCTTTCATTATGACCGGACAGGGCCAGCCGGGACTGATAGCCGTCCGCGCCGACGGCGCGGGGGACGTGACGAAGACCCACCTGGTATGGAAGACGAATCAGGGCGCGCCCAAGATGCCTTCGCCGCTCCTCGTGCACAACCTGCTTTATATGGTCTCCGACGACGGCGGCGTGGCGTGCCTGGAAGCTGCCACGGGCAACGTGGTTTGGAAGGAACGGATCGGCGGCACTTACTGCGCTTCGCCCATCTATGCCGACGAGCGAATCTACATCCCCAGCCTGCAGGGCACGACAACTGTCATCAAAGCCGGGCGCAAATTCGAGGTCCTGGCCACCAACAAGCTTGAAGCCGGTTGCATGGCCTCGCCCGCCGTCGCGGGGAAAGCCCTGTTCCTGAGAACGAAGACGCATCTGTACAGGATAGAAGCAGCGGCCGGTGGGAAATGATTGGCCTCTACACGGGCAGTGCTGAAACGAGGAGCTTGTTCGGTGAATAGCCCGTCCTTGCGTTTCCTTCGCCGACCTTGGTCTATTGACAGGACGCTCTGTGTTGCTTTGGGAACTGGATTGGTTTCGCCGCTAATCAACAAGATTCTTTACCGCGAGGATGCGTTCGAAGAGTTTTGCATCCAATGGAATCGGGTAGCGCCGTATGCCCTGTTTCCCGTTTTCGCCATGTTCTTGGGTCTCTTGTACTGGCTGGTGGACCGCGAACAGTTCCTCTCGGGCAATAAGGCAAAATGGACCGGCATGATTACTGCACCTTTGTTCGTACTGGGCTTGATTGGTTCAGTGTGGTGCTACTCACATCATGTTTGCATGGCCGGCCACATGCAGCATCCGCCGTATCCAGTGTGGCATTTCCTTCTCGACGCAGGGTGGGTGCTTTGTCTAGGGTTAGCCGTTATCTGGACGCGCATGCTGCGCTTTTCGCTTTGCATTGCTTTTGCCCAAGTGGCCTCTTTCTTGATTTCCTATAGATTCCTCTTCGGGAGCCTTGGCGGCATATATGGGTGGTTACCGTTATGAGGTAAGGCGAGACGTAAACAATCTTCGACGCCAGTTGACTCACCGGCCGAGAGTCCTACTCTTGTCCCTAAGGAGGTTTCGCCGATGACCAAACTCCTGACACGAGCATTCGAGAAAGCTTCGACGCTCTCTAAAGATCTACAGGACCCAATCGCCCGGGAGCTTTTGGAGGAGTTCGAGTGGGAAGCGCGCTGGGACCAGACTCTTTCGCGGTCTCAAGAGAAGTTGGATCATCTCGCAGAGAAAGCTGAGCAAGAGTACCGGGCTGGCAAGACGAAGGAGATCGGATGAAGAGGTGTGTGGGTGAAGAGGTGAACGGCTGAACGTTTGTCACCCCATCACCTCTTCACCTGTTCATATCTTCAGGCGCTCACTCTGCGTCTCTGTGCCTCTGTGTAGAGCC
>Ga0209777_10007516_pt1 | contig 12086 bp, 11 predicted proteins | sample FrelakmetHBP12HB_FD_187147 | JGI IMG/M metagenome (GOLD analysis project Ga0209777, IMG submission 187147) | Freshwater lake sediment microbial communities from the University of Notre Dame, USA, for methane emissions studies -HBP12 HB (SPAdes)... | ecosystem: Environmental > Aquatic >... | reverse complement strand
GTAAAAGTGAGCGTGTATGTCGGTTTGTCAATATCTGCCGGTGCACCATAAGCCATCGCTGTGGATTGGGCAACATGCAGGAACGCCAGCACCGGGGAGACGCTGCCCGGCCAGAACACCCAGGCTGCCGTAACACAAACGGCCAGCACAATCAGAGTCACGAACGACCAGCGATACTTCGCGATGGACTTTGACAGGTTCGAACCAGGACTCGGGGCCTGTCGGGGAATCGTCAGAGGCAATTTGCGCGCAGTTGTGGGTTGTGTCGTAGAATCGATCTTTGAACCTGGTCGAGTTGCCCCCTCCTGCATCGGATGACTGGCCTGGGTGTCTGCTCCGGATTTTCTTTGGAGTGGCTTCCCGGCTGTCTCTTTCCGCAGGCGTTCCACAGCCCAATGCATCCCCTTTCGGGCTCGTTCGCTGGACGGATTGATCCTCAGCGCTCGTTCAAGGTATTCCACACTGGCCCGTGGGCTGGCCACTGCCGCCAGGATAAGCCAGGGTTCTTCCAATTCCGGTGACAACGCCACAGCTGTCTCCGCCCAGCGACGGGCGGTCCGACGATCGCCCCGCTGTATGGCTTTCTGGGCATTCAGAAGCGCTTGCTGGGCAGATTCCGGGGCGGGGTTCATGGCGTGGGCGTCGGTTCGATGCTTTCGTTCCTTGCAAAGCAGAGCACACCTGCCACTAAACCATCCGCCACCACATCAGGGTGGTTCACCAGCAGGTCATGGTCAAGGTACAGAAAACCGGTCTCAATGATGGCGGCTGGCGTGGATGGGTCAATGGCACTGAATGCATGATAATCGGTCATATCAACGGTAACGCTGCCAGTATGGTGAGGTAGGCCGGTAATTCTGCCATAACGATCATACAGGCAGGCAGTAAGGCGGTCTGCCAGGTTTTTATCATGACTGTAGGTGGAGGCAGCCACTTTAAAACCGGTTGCCTGGGCATCGATCACATCACATGTGTCGGCGTGTATGGAAAGAAGCAGTGCAGCCTTGTAACCATCCAGGCGCGGGTCAAATTCCTGCAGCAGGTCGATGTTATAACCGTTTGCTTCAAGTTTTTGCCGCACGAGAGAGGCAATAGCCAGGTTGACATCATGTTCATTCGCCCCATCCGGGCAGACAGCACCTGCATCGCTCCCGTTGCCCCAGTGACCGGAGACAATTCCAATGCGAAGAGGCTTCAGGGTCATTGGGACACTCCCAACAATGCCCGGTTCAGGTGTTAAAACGCCGGAAATTACAGATCCCAAATTAACCGAGAACATTTTTGGGGAGAAACCGGTAAATAGAGTCGCTAATAGAAAGGCAACGCTGAAGGCAGTTTGGAGGATGCGACCGGTACTGGTATCACCGCTTGTACGGGGCGGGTTGGGAGGGGTCGAATTAGCCATATTTGTACAATAGTACCTTAATTTTGTTTAAAAGAGCAAGGGTTTTCGGAGTGAATTGGGGGTAATAATGACCTGGATTGCAGCCGCTTTTTTCAACACATTTTCGGGCTATAATAAACGGTGCTGGAAATTGCTCTTTCAGGAGATTTCATGCTCATTGTCATCAGCGACATACACCTCGGTGACGGGACGTGTGGAAAGCCGATCTCTCCCGCTGCATTTCAACTCTTCGCTGACCGGGTGAGAGAACTGGTCCACAATGCCTCCTGGTGGTTGGATGGTTCCTACCACCCGGTAAAAACTATCGATATATTGATGCTGGGGGATATCCTTGACCCGCTGCATTCCACTCTTTGGTTGGAAAAAAATACAGGTGAACCAGATTGTGTCCGTCCCTGGACGGATTTCCGCTCCCCGGAATATGCTTCCAAACTCAGCGAAATTACTCATGCCATCCTGCAGAATAACGAGCAATCCATTTCCATCTTGAAAAACCTGACGCAGGCAGGCATCAATCTCCATCATGAAGTTGGAAAAAACAAGGCAGCCAGGGGTCAAACTGAGATCCCGATTAAAGTTCGTCTGCATTATATGGTTGGCAACCATGATTGGTATTACCACCTGCCCGGTCCGGCTTTTGACAAGATTCGAGCCAGTATCGTGGAGGCTTTTGGGTTATCTAATTCCTCAGGACCTTTTCCCCACGAACTCAAGGAATCGGTCGAACTTGAGGCTTTGCTCAGCCGTTACAAGGTTTATGCCCAGCATGGAGACTTGTTCGATCCATTAAACTATAACAAGGAAAAAGGTCGGAATGCATCCACACTGGGGGATGCGTTTTCCGTTGAGATACTCAACCGCTTTCCCCTCGAAGTCGAGCAACAACTGGGAAGTGTGCTTCCTCTGGGAATTGTTGAAAGCCTGCGCGAACTGGTCAACGTCCGCCCAGCGCTCGCCACCCCGTTGTGGGTCAGTAGTCAATTACGGCAAAATAATGTAAGCCCTGCTGATCAGAAGAAAATTAAAGACCTGTGGGACAGGATGAGTAAGAATTTTCTGAAATTGAAATTCGTCCAGGAAGGTGATATTCCCTTCAAATTTGATGCCGTGGATGGATTGGAATTGGCCATCCATTTGACTGACCTCATCTCTTTCAAGACGCTTGACAGCCTGGTCGTTTTGATACGTAAAAAACTTGGATCTGAGGAAATTACTTTCGCCCGACATGCCCTTAAAGAGGAAGCGTTTCTCGATCGCAGGGCGCAATTCATCGTTTATGGACATACCCACCACCACGAGATCGTCCCATTGGATTCATTTCCCACAACCACACGCCCCACCAATCAGATTTACATCAACTCCGGCACCTGGCATCCTTATTTTGACCTTGCCGTCTATAAACCGGAGGAACAAAAATTTATTCCCTACCAGGTTTTGACCTACATTACCTTTTACGAGGACGATGAGCGACAGGGTCGCCGTTTTGAGACCTGGTCTGGAGCCTTCTCGGAGTAACCATGCCTGAATTTCTTTACCTCATTCATCCCTATCGCCACGATTTTTTCGATGCCCCTACCCCACAGGAGGAAATCATCCTCGAAGAGCATTTCCAGTATCTTCGGAGGGCAGCTGAAGCAGGTACGGTCCTGCTGGCTGGGCCTTGCACCGATGACACCTTTGGGCTCGTTGTATTTTGCGCTGATAACGACGATGCCGCCAGAACTTTCATGTTCAATGACCCTTCCGTGAAGAAAAATGTCATGGTTGCGGAATTACATCCAATGCGCATCTCTGTCAGAGGACAATGACGATTTACCCCGCAACTGCCGTGCGCACCCTAGCGCTTTTCGCCCAAAACCTGCACATTGCCAATGGCTGTGAGCCACAAACAGGACCAGATTCCATATATCAGGCGATCGACCGGATCGGTTGTGTGCAAATCGATACACTTCATATGGTTCGCCGTAGTCAGTACCTTGTTCCCTGGAGCCGGCTGGGAGCCTACAATCCGGCCGATTTTGATACCCTGACTTCCGCTGCTGATCGTCGTCTATTCGAAGGTTGGCAGCACGCTGCCTGCATCATCCCCCTGACTGAGTATCGCTATCAGCTGCCTCATCAGCGCCGGGTGCGTGAAGAACCTGCCAAATATTCCCGCACCTGGTTATCTGATCCTCAGAACATCGCCTTGGTCAGGTCGGTTCTGGAACGCATCCAGCAGGAGGGTGCCCTGCGGACCAGTGATTTTGAAGGTGACGGTCATAAGCGCAACAGTTGGTGGGACTGGAAGCCTGCCAAGCACGCTCTCGAGCACCTCTTTGCATGGGGGGACCTAACGATCGCTGAACGGGTTAAATTCCAGCGTGTTTACAACTTGACTGAACGTGTTCTTCCAAAATGGGTGGACCTGACCGAGCCGACCAGCGCTGAGCGCGACAGATTTTGGGTGGAGCGTGGCGCAAAGGCACTCGGTGTTTGTCTGCCACGCCATGCCGGAGATTACACTTGGATGGGAGTAAGCAAATCGCGTCCTATTGTCGAAGCGTTGGTCAGGGACAGCATTCTGATTCCCATCCGATGTCGCTTGGCCGATGGCCAAACCGCTGAATTGGTCATCCATCGCGACAACCTGTCTTTGTTGGAACAGGCCTCCGATGGAGATCTCAAGGCAGTTCGGACGACTTTCCTGAGTCCATTCGATAATTTATGGTGGGCCGCACGTCGGGATGAAATGTTCTGGGGCTTCCACCAGGCACTCGAATGCTACCTCCCTGCCTCCAGGCGGATCTATGGCTACTTCTGCCTACCCATCCTGCACAAGGACCGCCTGGTTGGTCGCTTTGACCCGAAACTGGAACGCAAGACAGGCCTCCTGTGCATTAAAGCCCTGTACCTCGAACCGGGTGTAAAACCGGACGAGGGTCTGTTGAAGGACATCGCGGTTGCCATGCGTAATTTTATGGCTTTTCATGAGGCCAGCGACCTGGTCATTGAGAAAAGTCATCCGGTAGCATTTGGGAAAAAGTTGTTGAATGTGTTATAAGAACAGTGCTATATAAACTGTATTCACTTCTACCATCCACATTGTGTACGTACAACCTTTTGGAGAATAAATATGAGTGACGAAACTGAACAAATGACCAAATCCGGGTTGCTAAAGTTGATCCGGGATGAACGCGGCTTGTTGGAAATGACTCTTGCCCGCCTGACCCATGCCCAGATGCTTTTACCTGGTGTGGATGGCGAATGGAGTGTCAAGGATGCTCTGGCTCACATCTCAGCCTGGGAACGACGCATGATCGGTTGGACGGGCAGTCACTTGCTTAGCGAGACACCAGCTGTCCCCTTACCCTGGGATGTGGATCGCATGAACGCCGAAATCTATGCTCAGATCAAGGACAGGCCGCTGGCTGATGTATTGGAGGAATTCCGCCAATCATACTGGGATTCTCTGGCCTTGGCTGAAAGTTTGAGCGAGGAGCAACTTCAAACCGTCTATGTCGATACCTGGCCCATGGGTCCTCTTTGGACCGGTATAGCTTCCAATATGAACTGGCATTACAAGGAGCATCGCCAGGATATACAGAAATGGCTTGTGACCCGGAAACAGGAACGCTGAAATGCCCACCCACCCCCTGCTTGCCATGGCTCGCACAGCCGGCAACCCTGTGATCGAAAATGAATCGGTCACCTTTCTCTGGCAGGGTCAGAGCGCTCCGCGCCTGATGGACGACCTCCACAATTGGGAGGAAAATCCTCAGTCCTTGCAGCAAGTCGGGTCGGAACTATGGTCCTTTTCGATGCCGCTCGCCCCGGATGCCTACCTTGAATATGCCTTCCTCGACCCTACAACTGGCGAGCGTATTCCTGACCCCCTTAACCGGAATATTGTTTGGAATGGGATAAACACTTACAATCATTATTTCTACATGCCTCAGGTTGGACCAAGTCCTCTCATCCAACTGCTCAAAGGGGTTGCGGAAGGGAAGGTCACCCGCCACCAGGTTCCGACCCGTGAATATGCCAGCGGGTCAGAACGGACCATATATCTATACCAACCTGCGGTTAAAACACCCGTTCCTCTGGTGGTGGTCTATGACGGCCCCGATTACCTGAAGCGCACCAACCTGAATGTCATCGTTGACAATTTGATCGCCTCGAAGCGTGTCCGCCCATTTGCTATGGCATTGCTGGAAAATGGTGGACCGGCCCGCAACCTGGAATATTCCTGTTCCGAATCCACACTGGGGTTTGTGTTCGAGTGTGTCATCCCGCTCGCACAAGAGCATCTCACCCTGACGCCTCCCGGGGGGGAGCCATACGGCATTCTGGGTGCTTCGATGGGCGGTCTCATGGCTTTATATACCGGTATTCGTCTGCCTCGTGTGTTCGGTAAAGTCTTGAGCCAATCTGGAGCATTCACCCTACCAGAGCATGAGTTTGTGGTCGTGGACTTGGTAAAATATACCCCGCCTCCCAATATTGACATCTGGATGGACACCGGGCGCTACGAATGGCTGCTGGATGACAACCGGAAGATGTATGCCCTCCTGAAAGAAAGGCAGTTCAAGGTGAAATACCATGAGTTCTCTGGTGGCCATAACTACACCGCCTGGCGTGATGACATCTGGCGCGGGCTGGAAGCCCTGTTCAGGGGATGAAGATGGGCAAAGCAAACTGCATCAGTCCATCTACCAGTCAAGGAATTATTTGGTACATTTATCGGTATGTTTTGTATAATAGGTTATGCTGGTCTGTTTCAGGAAACGTTTATCAGAAAAGCCGTACACAAGTGGGATACCTTTAATGGAGTGACTCTGATGCAGTAGTATTTTTCTACATGAATATGAAAAGAGAGGCAAAATGTCAAAAAAAGTCCTGCTGGTTGACGATGACGAGATGTTGCGCAAGATGACAAGCGCTTTGCTTATAAAGCAGGGATTCGATGTTACCGCTGCTCCGGATGGCCCAAAAGCATTGGAGCAGTTAAAATTCATTCTCCCTGATATCATCCTGCTTGACGTTATGATGCCTGGCATGGATGGTTTTACAGTCTGCCGGGAAATCCGCACAAATCCTGCCACCGCGCGCATTCCGATCATCATGCTGACCGCCCTTGATAGTGTTGAAAACAAGGTGAAGGGTTTTGAGGCCGGTGCAGACGATTATCTGTCCAAGCCGTATGACACAATGGAACTGGTGGCTCGCATCAATGTCCTCACCCACCGAACCGAAACCGCCGTGGCCGCGCTTCCAGCACCTGTGGCGCCAGTAGCGTCTGTAACACCTGAAGCTTCTGTGGTTTCTGTGGCTCGTGAAGCAGCTCATACCATCGCTGTCTTTTCATTGCGAGGTGGATCGGGCGTTTCGACTGTCGCTGTAAACCTGGCAGCTGGTTTGTCCCAGGTTTGGGAAATGCAGGTCGCCCTCGTAGATATGGTCGCAGTCGCCGGGCAAACCGCCCTGTTCCTGAACCAATCACTGCGCAACACCTGGGCTGACCTGTGCAAGATGGAAACAATTGACGACGAGGCTGTTTTCAGTGCCATGCTGTCGCATGAGAGCCGCGTGCGCACCCTGGCGTCGCCGCGCCGCCCTGAAGAAAGTGACATGATAACGCCCGAAAAGGTCACCCGCACAATCGAGATTCTTCGTGCCAATTTTCCATATGTTGTTATGGATATGCCACATGATTTGAGTGAGCGGTCACTTGCCGCCCTGGACCAGAGCGATGTAATCTTGGTCATGACCCAGCCAGAAATTGTCTCCTTGCGTGCCGCCAGTATGACCATGGAAATTTTTGAGGCCTTGAAATATCAGCAGAAGAAAATATACGTGATCCTAAATTGGACCTTCCCACACCAGGGACTGTTGATCAAAGACATCGAGCGGATGCTGAAGTCCAAAATTGACCTGATTCTTCCTTACGCAGCGGATGAATTCATTACTGCCCTGAATGTGGGCAACCCGCCTGTGTTGGCAGACCCGGGCGGTTCGCTGGGGGTTCTCTTCGAGGACATGGCCATGTCCCTCAGTAAGGAATCCATGCGCAAGCAGCGCCCCGAGCAGCCCTCTGCCGCCTGGAAGCGCGTGGCGGATCGCAACCGCAAAAAGAACAAAACCGGGTAACATAAATGGGCGGATTGCATCCACCCATTTTATCCATACTTCTCGCCACCCTCTGTAATATTAAACACAACGATTCCACGTTGGTCCTCCACCCCCCAACCTTCGCATCTACTTACCCCCGCCTGTCCAATTTACATTATGATGCACCCTGACCTTTTTTATTGATCAGGATCACTCTTCGTTTCCATCATTTTTAGGAAAACTTTCACAATAACCGGATCAAACTGTTTCCCGACCTGATCTTTAATGTGTTCCAGCGCCTGTTCTTTTGACCATGCAGTTCGGTAGGGATGGGAAGTGGTAAGTGAATCGTATGCATGCACTACGCTGAAGATGCGCGCTGCCACCGGGATTTGTTCACTTTTTAAGCCGTCGGGATATCCACTCCCATCCCATTTTTCATGGTGATAATGGGGAATATCCAGAGCAGATGCCAAGTACTTGATCGGAGAGAGCAACTGGTAGGCAAGTAGAGGATGTTGGCGGACAACCTTCCATTCTTCATCTGTAAGTGGCTCAGCCTTCTTCAGGATGGTTTCGGGAATACATATCTTTCCAATATCGTGGAGTTTGGCGCCCCGCTGTAGCTGCAGGATCTCTTTTTCTTCAACACCCATATGACCAGCCAGCTCAGTCGCAAGATTGACAACCCGAAATGTGTGTTTTTTAGATTCCCGCCCGCTTAATTCCAGAGCTTGTGACCAACTTTCAATAACGGCATCATACGCAAGGGTTAGTTCAGTATTTGTCCGTTGGAAGTTCTGAAACAGGATGGCACTTTCAATGGCGACCGCCGCCTGGCTGGCTAGCATGTTCAGGAATTCCAACCAATCCTCCCCCGGGTTCATTGGTGACCGCTGGTATATTTCCAGGACCCCTTTAACATCACCTCTGGCAATTAACGGCACTGCAAAGTAACTTGTAAAACCCTCCTCCAGAAAACTGGGCGATTGCAACAACTCCGGAGATCTGCGTTTTAAATCCGCAACCCTGATGATCCGGCGCTTCAGAACCGCCTCTCCAGCAAAACCTTGACCGACCATGATGCTGGTATTCTGAAGGGAATTTGTCCGGAACCCTTGTCCGGCCGCGAACTCAAGCATGTGTGTAAGGGGGTTAAGCAGACGTACGTTTACTGCATCCACACCAAGTTGACTGATCGTTTGTTGTAGGATTACAGACAACGGGATTCTTATATCAAAACTGGCAGAGATGGCACTGTCAATGGTATGCAAAGCCGATAGTTGCTTGACCTGGCGCTGGATCCGAGCAGTCGCATCCTCCCGTTCGGTCACTTCACGAATGATCACCACGATTTGGGATTCTGCCAGGGGCACCAATCGAGCCTCGAAATATCGCTCCTTGTCGGAAATTTGTATACGGTAATCAACAACACCAACTTTCCGGTTTTGTAGCACCTGGCGGATAGCCTCCAGAATTTTTTCACCCACCTCGGCCGGGAAGATATCTTGAATAAGGGATCCCGGTATTTTTTCAGGCGGTAAATAAAGAGCAGCCAGGTTGCCTATCCGGTAATCTAATATCTTCCCACCCGGATCCAATTGGAAGTAATTGTCGGGATAGACACTGAAGATGGCATCCAGTTGACTGAAAGCATCCCACGGCTCCGCTTTCTTTAAGGCGGAGAAGCCTTCCCCTTCGATATTTTGTTCAATATCGGTTGTCATTATTTTCCTGTTTCTACAGTTAGTATTGTGTTTTGAGACGCAGGAGCGGGGATGGTGATTCCCCTTGATCACCATGCCCCTTTCCCAGTATCGTATGGTTTACACTGCTCAACGTTCCATAAATCCAGGTGGCTGAGCAAAGTAGGTCGAAGACGGTTGTGGATGTCTGTCAAAGACCGGGGCAAGTTGACCGGCTAGCTCAGGTAAAGAAATGCGCGGTATGGAAAGCAAACAGGCCCAGCCTTCTTCGCTGAGTTGAAAAGTTTCACCCTGATATCCATTTCCCAGGGCTGCGCCGGGATCCGCCAGTAGCGTTTTACGAAATTGAGGGCTGACGATCGCCGCAGCCAGGATCCGGCTATATTCCAGAAAATCTTCTGCCGATGGCTGGACCTTTACGGATACGGGTTGATGGAAAATTCTAGTATTGATCATGATATATCCTTATTCTCTTTATGCAATCTCCATGATTTTCCTTGGGTTGCCATCACCCAGAATGCACCAGCAGAGATCAGGATGTCTCCCAAGCTGAAAGCAATTGGGTGCGATAACCAGGCGGGTGTTAGAAAACAGTCGGACAACCAGGCCAGGTTGGTTTTTTCCGGCAGAAGCAGTATATCCTTACCATATCCGAACCGTCCGCCCACTTGTAGTGTCTGCAAGAGTTTCTCTGGAATGAGATGACTCGCAGTTTGCGGGCTGATCGGCATGAGACCGCCGTTAGTCGCAATGACCAGCAAATTGAGAGCCAGACCGATTGCGAGAAGACCTACCCCTGCTAAATGCCGGTTGAGCCAGCAAAACACCAGTAACAGGATTTGCGAGGCCATCAACCCGATAGCAACCCAGCCATCCGGCACGAGTGCACGGGTGGCTGGCAGGTAGAACATAAAATATTGAGGCAGAAAGGCTATGATAACCAGCCAGATAGCGCGCAAGGGTGGAATTATCCATGAGCGCTTCTGCCAGCGGGTAATTAAAAATCCCGCAGCCAGTCCGGCCAGGAGGCCAGTGATCAGGATCAAGAATTACCGCGGTCCGATAACGCCGCCTCCAGCATCAGGTGCTCCTGCGCCAAGGACGAATAGCACCAGCGCCAGGAGAACGAGCGCCAACTGCATGTGCTGCCGGTTGATTTTCTGGGTGAAGAAGAAAAGTTGAGAAAGTTTGGTTTTCATGAGCCACCTTTTTGAAATGAATTGTGTCAATAGGGTACCGCCTGGCAGGCTGCAAAAGTGGCTCCAAAATCGAAGCCACAAATTAAAAAAAAAGGAGCATGGAAGATAGGTGAACTTCAATCTAACAAGCGCTGATAAAGCGTTTCTGTCTCTTCCGAAATAGACAGGTCCAATCCTGTCCGTAGGGCTTCCCGGCAGGTCTGGTATTGCCGGATGACTGCCAGCCGGTCCCCCATTTGGGCATACAGTTGCATCGCCAGGCGGTGGAAATCTTCCCGGCAGGAATCGATCATCAGGGCATCCTGGCAGACTTGCAACGCTGCAGGTAGATCGCCGCTCTGAAAGTGTAATTCAGCCAGCTGCTTCAAGGCTTCCAGGCAAGCTTGCTCCAGTCGCTCACGCTCTGCCAATGCCCAGGTCGCATCAACATCTTTTAGGTAGGATCCCTGCCGGAGAGCAGCAGCCGCGCTTAATTGGGCTATCTTATTTTCACTCGTTACAGCCACCCGGGCTTTTGCCAGATGGGTCTCAAAATTCTCTACATCATATTCAAAATCTAGTAGGCGATTGAAAGAGTATTGATTGTTCTCGAAAAGGATGACTTCCTGTCCCAAGGCATGGCGCAGCCGGTACAGGTCATTCTTGAAACGAAGTTTCAACTGCTGAGTATTGCTCTCAGGCCAGAGAATTTCACCGATCTCATCCTTCGTAACCGGGCGCTCTCTGGATAAAAAGAAGAAAAATAACATGCGCACCGAACTTGTTTTCCACTGCGAAGTGGGAACCAGTTTTCCATTGACCCGTACTTGCGCTTTGCCAAATGCCTGAATTGTTAGGTGAGATGCCTGGATGGGCACACTGGTCAGCAACCGCCGCAAGCGCTTACGCAGGATGGGCAAGCGCCTCTCCTCCCGGATTGCACGATCCAGCCAAGGAGCCAGCAACGACTCGCTCTCAGCATCATCCTTTAAATTGGAAAGCCAGGGGAGCGCCCGGCGGAGATCCTGGAGAATTGGCGAATAATTTTCCACCGCATGGACACTTTTCAAGGCTGCCACTAAATGCGCGCGTACAGAGGCAGGTTCCTCTCCTTCAAGTAAAGCAGCTGCCAGCCAGATATGGCAACTGCTTGTTTCCAGCCTCAAACCGCCCTGTTGGAAGATACCCAATGCCAACTCCAGGTCTGTGCGAGCAGCAGTTGGTTTTTTTTCCATCAGGCGCACGCAGCCGCGTTCCAGGTGGAACATACCCCGTTCGGAATGTGAGCCACTGGCTTCAATGGGTACCTCAACCCTTCCAAGGTGGGAATTGGCTTCATAAACCCGCCCTATCAGCCTCGCCAATCGTGCCTGAGCTAAATAGAGATAGTTGGTCAGGAATTGAAAGCTGATCCGATTTACTATTTTTACGGCATTCGTATATGCCAGCTCGGCAGATTCGAACTCATCCAAGTCTATGTAAAGATCACCCAGGCTGGTTAGAAGGAGCGCCTCTCGCCAGCTGGAACTACTCTGCCTGGCACACTCCAGTCCTGCCTCGAATGATCGTACAGCCTGCTCATACTCCCCCTGATCGTGATACAGCACCCCCAGGCTATTGAGTGTGCTCGCCTGCCACGGGATATTGGTTTCTTTGCGCCATTCGCTAATGGCCTGTTCGTAAGCATTGCGGGCGGCTGGATAATTG
>Ga0209777_10007515_pt1 | contig 12087 bp, 7 predicted proteins | sample FrelakmetHBP12HB_FD_187147 | JGI IMG/M metagenome (GOLD analysis project Ga0209777, IMG submission 187147) | Freshwater lake sediment microbial communities from the University of Notre Dame, USA, for methane emissions studies -HBP12 HB (SPAdes)... | ecosystem: Environmental > Aquatic >... | reverse complement strand
AAATCCCTTGGCGACGATTTGGAAGAGGACCTGGCTGTCAAAAACGAAATCGTCGGAGTTCTTCATGAAGTCGATACTCTCCAGGACTTCTCTCGTGTATGCCCGCATGCCGGTGTGCCATTCCGAAAGGTTCTGTCCCGTGACGATGTTTTGAAAAAGACTGAGAATGCGGTTTGCAAAGTATTTATACCTAGGCATGCCGCCGGCCAGAGCTTCCTTGCGCGAGCGAATCCGCGTTCCCAACATGACATCAAAATAATCGTCCGAGATATAATCGACAAAGTATCGAATCAACCTGGGATCGTACTGGTAGTCGGGATGGAGCATCACGACAATATCGGCCCCCCGATCCAGGGCCAACTGATAACACGTTTTTTGATTGCCTCCATAGCCCGTGTTCTTTTCATGCCGGTGGACCGTCAGACCCAGGCGCTGAGCAACGGCGACGGTCTGGTCACTGCTGCAATCATCGACAAGGATCATTTCGTGAACGATGTCTTTCGGGACCTCCCTGACAGTTTGTTCGAGTGTTTTCTCCGCGAAGTATGCGGGGAAAACGACAATGACCTTCAAATCCTTCATTTCTCAGTGGAGAGTAGTTTTTTCTCTTGAGGGACCATTTGAAAGTACCAAACCGCGCGCTCAATGTCAACACCGCCGGAGAAGGGGTATTGCATCATTCTCATTATTCAGTGCTCCGCTCGGCCATTCCTTCCGCCCTCCTTCTTAAACGGAGGAAACTTCTCCCCCTTATTCAAGGGGGAGAATACAAGAGGGGGTTGGCTTTGGTCATGTCCCTTCGAAGTGTTCTTCTCTTTTCCTTTTCAGAAGGTCTGTTGTAGATTTTTGTCATGACATTATCGAACCCCCCTAAGTCCCCCCTTTGAATAAAGGGGGGATGTCCCGACTCAGGCACAACAGGGGGGTTATACTCTTCACTTGGAAGACCCAGCTTCGAACTGAGGTTTATCGGAGAGGAAGTTCCACAATGCAACTTGGCGGGGGGGTACGCCCTGGACTAGAGGATGGCCACCGGCGCGCGTCCAACCCGGGATGGGGGGTTTGCGGCCGCCAAGCGCCGATTCGCCGTCTGCCCGACATTCATAATAAGTGACCACGATCACACAAAAAAATGCCCGGCCTCTTGACTCTGTGCTGCCAATTCTTTACCTTGAGGTCGCTAATTTTCGCAATAACTTAGGGGGCCGGTCCCGAAAGAATGGAAATTTTGAGACCGTAGCATCCCTGAAGTTACGAGGTTATCTAAACCCGCCGGGTGCAAGTGTCGCACGGCGGGTTTTTTTCGGTCGAATGAAGCTTGCTTATTCAAAGTATCTTGAGGTTTTAGAATATCGGTGGGAGATGGCAAGGAAAAACGAAATGAAGAGTGAACACATAAGGACATCAAAATCAGCCGATGAGGTACAGCCGTATCGATTGTTGTTCGATGCGAATCCTCAACCGATGTGGGTGTACGACCTCAACACACTCGCCTTCCTTGCCGTCAATGACGCTGCCGTACATCACTACGGCTTTTCCAGAACCGAGTTTCTCGCAATGACGATCAAAGACATTCGTCCTGAGGAGGATATCCTCCTGCTTCATGATGCCGTGAAAAAAGGCGCCGGAGTGATGCGGAAATCCGGCCCGTGGAGACACAGGAAAAAGGACGGCGAGATTATCGACGTGAGCCTTACAACCCACGATCTGAAGTTCGATGGCAAACCCGCGAGGTTCGTTCTTGTTGAAGACATCACGGAACGCAGACGGGCTGAGGAGGCCTCATCGGAAAGCGAGAATCGTTTCCATTCGTTGTTCGAGAACATGATCGAGGGATTTTCTTACTGCAGGATGCTGTATGAGAACGGCAGGCCGGAGGATTTCATATATATCCAGGTGAACAAGGCGTTTGAGAAATTAACGGGGCTGAAGAATGTTGTCGGAAGAAAGGTCTCTGAAGTCATGCCTGGATTCAAGGAATCCTCCCCGGAGTTGTTTGAAATTTATGGGAGAGTGTCTTTGACGGGCCAACCGGAGCGAGTGGAAACCTACGTTGAAACCTTGAAAATCTGGTTTTCGATTTCCGTCTACAGCACCGAGAGGGGGTACTTCATTACCGTATTCGACAATATCAGCGACCGCAAGCGCACAGACAAGGAATTACGCACATTGTCGCGTGCAGTCGAGCAAAGCCCTGCTTCCATCGTTATCACGGACACTGCCGGCGCGATCGAATACGTCAATCCTAGATTTGAACAATTGACTGGCTACTCGTTTGAGGAAGCGAAAGGAAAGAATCCACGTATCCTGAAAGGCGGAACGACGACGCCTGAGGAGTACAAACGATTGTGGGATACGATTACTTCGGGTGGCGAATGGCGCGGAGAATTTCGCAACAAAAAAAAGAATGGGGAAATCTACTGGGAGAGTGCATCCATTTCACCGGTCACCGATGCTGCCGGAGTCATCACCCACTTTCTCGCCGTCAAGGAAGACATCACCGGGCTCAAGCAAGTTGAAAGAGAACGAGAGGAGATGATTTCCCTGTTGCGGGCAACGTTGCATTCGACCGCGGATGGTATTTTGGTGGTTGACCGGTCAGGAAGGATTACCGATTATAACCAACGGTTTACTCAACTATGGCGCATCCCCGACGGCATCATGGCTTCACATGATGACCAACAGGCGATAAACTTTGTGCTCGACCAATTGATCGACCCTGAAGGTTTTGTTGCAAAGGTCAATGAGCTATATGCTCATCCCCAGGAAGAAAGCTCTGATATACTCGAGTTCAAGGATGGAAGATGTTTCGAACGCTATTCGCGTCCCCAGCGAATTTCGGGGAACCCGGTCGGGAGAGTCTGGAGTTTCCGCGACATTACAGAGCAGAGGCGGGCGGAAAAATCCCTGAGAGAGTCCGAAGACAAATTCCGGACTCTCGCCGAGCAGTCGCCCAGCATGATTTTTATCAATAAAAGGGGGAAAGTGGTGTATGCGAATTCAAAATGCGTAGAAGTCATGGGGTACACCAAAGAGGAGTTCTACTCTTCTGATTTCGATTTCCTGAAGCTGATTGCGCTGGTGGATGTGGAGAAGGTAAAGGAGAATTTTGCCAAACATATGAAGGGGGAAGAGGTCGTCCCTTACGAATACTCCATCGTCACGAAGAATGGAAAACGGTTCGAGGCGATCATTACGACCAAGCTGATACACTTCGAGAATGAGAATGCCATGCTCGGTACGATTACCGATATTGCAGAACTGAAGCGTTCGGAGGAAGCACTGCGCAAATCCGAGGAAAAGTACCGCACGCTTTTTGAAGAGTCGAAGGATATGGTCTTCACGGCCTCCATCGAAGGAAAAATCCTGGATGTCAATCCCGCCGGCTTGAAGTTGTTCGGTTATTCAAACAAGGAAGAAATGGAGAAGGTCGACGTCGCGCGTGCCCTCTACTGGAATGCAGACGACCGCGGAAAATTTGTTGAGCTTATGCAGCGCCAGGGATACGTGCAGGACTATGAGCTGGATTTGAAAACCAAAGACGGCAAAAGAATCACCGTCCTTGAAACCGCAACCGCAGTTCGCGATGACCACGGAAATGTTGTGGCACACCGCGGCATCATCCGGGATATCACGACACAGAAACATCTCGAGAGGCAGTTCCTGCGCGCACAGAGGATGGAAAGCATCGGAACGCTCGCGGGCGGAATTGCCCATGACCTGAATAACGTGCTGGGGCCAATCGTGACGGCGATCGACGTACTCCAGGAAAGATATGTGGACGAAGGAAGCAAGCGGATTCTCGAAGCCCTTGCGGCAAGCGCCCAGCGGGGGGCGGACATCGTGAACCAGATCCTGGCATTCGGACGGGGCGTCGAGAGTAAACGCATTCTTTTCCAGCCAAAGCATATCATTCGGGAAATGGAGAAAATCGTCCATGAGACATTCCCGAAGTCAATTCAACTTAAGACAGTGATTTCAAAGAATCTCTGGACGATCCTTGGAGACCCGACCCAGATCCACCAGGTGTTATTGAATATTTGCGTCAACGCGAGAGATGCGATGCAGCACGGTGGAGTTCTGACGGTTTCCGCCGAGAATTTTCACATCGATGAATACTACGCTAAGATGAACATTGAAGCAAAAGAAGGACCGTATGTTGTCGTAACGGTCGCCGACACCGGAACGGGCATCCCTCGCGACATCATGGATCATATCTTCGACCCGTTTTTCACGACAAAAGAACTCGGGAAAGGGACAGGGCTTGGTCTGTCGACGGCCTTGGGCATCGTACGAAGTCACGGCGGATTCATTAATGTGTACAGTGAAGAGGGGAGAGGAACGAGCTTTAAAGTCTACCTGCCGGCGGAAATGAAGGAGCAGGAAATCGTCAAAGCCGAAGAACGCCCGGAACTTCTCCAGGGACAGGGCGAACTGATTTTCGTGGTTGACGACGAGGCATCCATCCGTGAAATAACAAAAGTGACGCTGGAGAACAACGGGTACAGGGTCATAACCGCAAATGACGGTGTGGAGGCGGTGTCGAAGTACGCAAAGGACGAGGGCGCTATCAAGGCGATCATTATGGATATGGTCATGCCGGGGATGGACGGGATTGCTACCATCAAAGCCCTGCAGTTGATGAAAACAACGGCGAAGATCATTGCCACGAGTGGCGGGGCGGCAGGCGAGGGCATGACGATGAATTCGATTCCGGGGGTACACGGGTTTTTTAAGAAACCGTACACAACGGAGGTCCTGCTCAGAACTTTGCGTCAAGTGCTGGATACATGATATCATAAACAAATTCGATTTCGAATGTGCAATTTCGAATCTCTAAATCCTACACGTCATGTTGATCCCGCCCCGATGAGAATTGGAACGGGATGACGCGCGGTTGGGATGACAGCGATTCCCCCGTCTTGCCGTCCCGTCGACGCCCTCTCCGTCTTGCTGACATGTTTTAGGTCAGCATCTAAACGCAGGCGAGGTAGCCTCAGTCCGGATTCCAACCAGAAACATGTCGGAATGACAGGCTGGTTTGGGATTCGGATATTAGGATTTAGGAATTTGTCCCGCTTCTGGATTCCGCCGGGGAGCGGGATTCTGAAAGGCGGAATTTCGGATTTAGGAATTCGGATTTAGGATTTGTTTCGGACATAGATTCTCATCAGGAATAACCTCGTTCCAACCCACCGCCGTTAGTCATTCCATCCGCTGAACGCGGAAACCTCACACTCCCCACTCTCTTGAATCACGCGAATTGTATCCTGTCAAAGCCCCACAAAATTTTCGACCAGCTAATCGCTCGAAATGAGACTGACCACGAAGGAAAAGCTTCTAACCTCCTCTTCCATAGAATTCAACCCGTCGATCCCTCCGGCAATTCCGGGTGCGGTAGAGAAGATCAATCTCATCTTGCAAAAGCGGGTATTCTAAACATTGTAGAAAATACAATCGAATCCTTGTAATATCTACAATCCGGGGTTCCATCTGGCTTCAGTAAGATACCCCCGGCATGCCTTAATCCGTTAAGAATCAATCAGTTAGAGCGCTCCTCCCTAATGAGAGGTCCCTGCTCATTTCTCCGGTATGATGTGTGCATCTTCTCGCTGTAGTGGCGAAAGATGATTGATACTTCAATGAAAATGAATCACGGGAATTCGATTATCAAGAGCGTTCTGGCTGTCCTGTTGGCGCTATCTGCTCCTCAAATCAACTTGTTCGCGGAGAACAGGCTTTCATTGACCAGGCTCTCGCAGGATCAAATCGGCATCGAGCTTGCCAATTCGGACACTATCGCCGGATTGCAGTTCTCGATCCATAGTGCCTCTGGAGTTGTAATGGAGACTATTCAAAAATCCGATCTCATCGGAAATCCGGATTGGGATCTCCAATACAATCGGAAAGACGATTCAACCATGATCGTTGTAGTGTTGAATATGGATGAGACTGGCCTTCTTCCGGGTTCCGGAACTCTTGTCAGAGTCACGCTGGGGCTTACAAGGTCGAGCGTGGCCGGCCCTTCACAACTCTCACTCACCGGTGTGGTGTTGGCGAGTCCGGAGGGAAAAGGACTGCAGGTGACGATTTCAAGGATCGCCGTGAATTCTCCGACGCCGCTCCTGAACTACCCGAATCCCTTCAATCCAACCACGACGATTGCATACAGTCTCCGCGAGCCCGCCAGAGTGCAGTTGACGATCTATGACGTCATCGGGCGGGAAGTACGGCAGCTTGTCGACCGCGAGGAAGCTCCCGGCGCGTACAACATTGTCTGGGATGCCAGAAACAGCGACGGTCAAAATGTCGCTTCCGGGATCTACATCTACCGGCTTATGGTCAATGGAAGTCCGACGACGAAGAAGATGCAACTGCAGAGATAAGCGTCCTGCGCAAACCGGTGTCTGAACACCGATATGGCATACCCGCGGAAGGGTGGCAAAATCGGGGACCGTGCCCGACAATTGAACACGATCCCCGTCACGTAGGGAAAGCCCGTGACCTTCCTCCAATCGGATGAAAACCAATAGCAGTCTCTCAGTTTCCGTTCTTACGTATGCGCCAGAAGGTATGCAGATAAGCTGGCGCTCCACTTTCCCCGAAATCGGCCTCGCTCGGTTGTAAGAGAGATTTGTATCATCGTGTGGCCCCCTAATTCTGGATTTCGACGCCTTGAAACGGCCGGACAATCGGTATCTCGTCGAAACGCCTCTTCTTTGTCCCGCCCACCCACTTGCAATTCGCCGCGCGGTTCGGTAAATTCGTAACAACACAAAGGAGTAATCATAATGAGAAAACGCCTATTGCCCGGCGTGGTATTGTTATTCATTTACAGCCTGCTGTTCAACGCGCTGGCCGCAAATTCCCTCACCCCTGAACAACAATCGTGGCTCGCCAAGGCGAACCGGCATGAAAAGAATGGCTGGATCTATCTCCATATCGAAGGCGAACCGAGAGAGCGTGGATTCCAGCATGGTTATCTTCTCTCCGGGGAGATCAAGGAGGCAATCCGGGTATTGGGCGTGGGTTGGAAATACAAAAGTGCTCTGGAGTGGTCATGGTTCGTCGAGAAAGCGGGGGAGATACTTACGCCGAAAGTGGACCCGGAGAATTTGGCCGAGCTCGACGGCATGGTTGAAGGCATGAAAGCGGCCAACGTGTCGACAACGCGGGATGAGATTGTGGCACTGAACGGCTACATGGAGCTCATGTGGTACTGGTGGCCCCAGGTCAAAGATTCGATGAAGATTAATTCGCCCGAGGCTAAGAAACAGTCGTGCAGTTCGTTCATCGCGACGGGCAGCATGACTGCCGACGGCAAGATCGTGCTCGGACACAATTCCATGGTCGGATACCAGGATCCCTTCTGCAACATCATTCTGGATATTTTGCCGGACAAAGGGCATCGCATTCTGATGCAGGCCTTCACCGGTTTTATTCACAGCGGGACGGACTTTTTCGTTACCGACGCGGGCCTCGTCGGGTCGGAGACGACTATTGGAGGATTTTTTCCGTTCGATCCGAAAGGGGCTCCCGAATTTTCGCGCATGCGGCACGCGACCCAGTACGCGTCTTCGATCGATGAGTGGTGCGAAATGATCAAGAAGGATAACAACGGCGGCTACGCTAATGCGTGGCTCCTGGGAGACATCAAAACGAATGAAATTGCCCGGCTTGAACTGGGTTTGAAGTATGTCGGATATGAAAAGAAGAAGGACGGCTACTTCGTCGGCTCGAATGTTCCAGAAGACGTAAGAATTCTGCGCTTTGAGACGAGAGTCGAAGAGACGAATATCAAACATTCCTCCGTCGCCCGCCGGGTGCGATGGAAGCAGTTAATGAGAGAAAATGCCGGCAAAATCAACCTTGAGCTCGCAAAGTCGTTTGAAGCGGACCACTATGACACGTACCTGAAGTCGAGCAACCCGAGCGGGAGATCGCTCTGCGCCCACTCCGAATTTGACCCGATGTTGTCGGGTACAGATACTCCGTTTGATCCGGGCGGAACGCTTGACGGCAAGGTCATCGATGCGAGCATGGCGAAGCAGATGTCGTTCCTGGCTCGCTGGGGTGCCGCGTGTGGATTGCCGTTCGATGCGAAGAAATTTCTGGAAGACCATCCTCAATTCGACTGGATGACCGATATACTGAAGGACCGGCCGTCGCAGCCGTGGACAGTATTTAGTATTGGAGAGAAGTGAAATGAAAAGATCGACCATCTGGACGGTCTTTTTCTGCGGGTCCGTTTTCGGGTTTGTGCTCTGCTTCGTCATGCAGCAACAGTCGCCGATAACATTTGCCTGGTTGGTACCGGCCATGGTATTCTGCGTCGCAATTTGGTTTTTGATATGGGCGGAGGAGTGGACCCATGCTGAACGCCTTGCCCGGTGGGAGATTATCCGCCGGCGGGGTAAGTGGTTCTTTATTGTGTCGCGGTATGTTCTCTTGCGGGGACTGGTGCTCATCATCGTGTATGCAGCTCCGGCGTATTTCTCACCCGGCCTGCATGCGGTCGCATTGGTTTCCCTCCTCGTGCTCATCGTTACTCTCATTCTTGGACATCAGGAATGGACTGATTGTGAGAACCAATATCGTATCGACACTCTCCGAAAGTCTGCCGTCATTCTCAAGGCGATCCAGAACTAATTGTTAGGTAGTAGGTGGTAGGTTATAGGTGGCGGGTTTAGGAATTTCGGATTTTCAATTTCGAATTTGTTTAGGATTTAGGGATTCGGATTTGAGATTTTCTGCAGGATGTCATTCAAAGGTCTTTCATATGACTCAAAATATGGTTGCAATGTTATCAACTTTCAATGGTGAAACTGTGAATCGCATCGCATGGAATTCCCTCGCTCTCATTTTGTTGCTCCCCTGGACGCTTTTGTGTCAAACGGGAGAAGATGTAACGTCCAGCAAAGGGTGGCCAAACGGCAAGTTCTGGGTTCTTCTCGACAAGCAAGGCAAGGCCAATCATCTCTCCGGCCTCCAGGGAGGTATCAATCTACTTGCCAATGAGATGATGAAGGAAACAGGTTCGGAAAATGAGTGGGACCGCATCGATGAACGCAGGAACAGCCTTGTTCTCTCCGGTTTTACGATGACCGACATTGTGCACCAGGTGGACGTGTTCTTCGCCGATCGATTGAATGAGCGCATACCGATTGCCTACGCATATCTCTACTCCATCAAGAACATGTCGGGCGAGAGCCCGGATCAACTGGGAGTATTACTTAACGCGCTCCGGAGAGAGTGGGGCATGTAGACCGGGTATTACTTCCGTCGACGGCCTGAGTAGATTGATTCTCAGAGGATTTTTGCTATATTTCCTGTGGTCGGGGCCGGCAGCCCCATGGTTGAATGTCGGCTTCTGTTCCAGTGTATTGTTCTGTTTCGCTAATTCGGCCCAAAACGGGCTTCTTCGGCTCGGCGTCCGGTCCTGTTGTTCTGCCTAGAATTGAATCAACTTGAAAGGAATATTATCATGCCATTGCCAAAACACGCTTTCTTTAAAGACCGTATTGTCCCTTATGAAGATGCGAAGGTCGGCCTCTTGACTCACGCGTTGAACTACGGCACAGCCGTCTTTGGCGGCGTCAGGGGATACTGGAATGACGAGGAAGGTCAATTGCACGTCTTCCGGCTGCAGGATCACTGCCGCCGATTTCTCCAGTCGGCAAAGCTGCTCAGCATGGAACTCCCGTTTGACGAGCAGAGCCTCTTCCGCGCATTCATGGACCTCCTGCTTGTTGAACAGTTTCATGAGGATTGCTACATACGTCCGCTTGCGTTCTACGGCGACGAAATTATCGGAGTTCGTCTTCATAACCTTCATCCGGTTCTCGGGATCGTGGCGATCCCGTTCGGAAGATATGTCGAGAAAGAAGAAGGAACGCACGTCACCGTGTCTTCGTGGCGCAGAGTCGACGACAATATGATTCCGCCGCGGGGAAAGATCGCGGGCGCGTATGTCAATTCCGCCTTTATTAAGACGGATGCTCAACGCGCAGGCTTCGATGAGGCCATCGTGCTCAACCAGGATGGGCATGTCGCCGAAGGTTCAGCGGAGAACCTGTTTATGGTGAAAAACGGCGTTGCCGTTACCCCCGCAGTGACCGACAATATTCTGGAAGGAATAACGCGACGGAGCATTATCACGCTTCTTCAGGATGAACTTCATTTGACCGTTGTCGAGCGACAGATCGACCGGTCGGAATTGTACTTAGCCGACGAAATCTTCTTTGTCGGAACCGGTGTGCAAATTGCATCCGTGATCATGATAGACTACCGGCCGGTTGGTTCCGGAAAGATGGGAAATATCACGAAGAACCTGCGCGACTTGTATTTTAATGTGGTCCGCGGCCGTGTACAGAAATACCGCCACTGGTGCTGTCCGGTGTATAAGGAGGAGCCTGTCCGCCAGCGTTGATCGCGAGGATTCCTCGGTGTGGAATCGCGCGCATTAAAACTCTCTTATGATGAATTAGGTAAGAAACAGTCAATATTCTCACGAAAGGAAGATGTATGCTAAACAAAGCAATTCAAGATGCGATCAATGAACAAATCAAGAACGAGATGTTTTCCTCGTATCTCTATCTCTCCATGGCAACGTACTGTGAGGAAGCGAACCTGCCGGGTTTTGCGCAATGGCTTCGTGTTCAAAGCAATGAAGAAAACGAGCACGCGATGAAGTTCTATTCCTATGTTCATGACCGGAGAGGTCACGTGGAGCTGCACGCCATTGAGAAGCCCCCGACGAAGTTCAAGTCGCCGAAGGATGTGTTCACGCAAGTTCTTGAACACGAGAAGAAGGTCACTGTGATGATAACGAAGCTCTATGAGCTCGCGCTGAAAGGGAAGGACTATCCAACCCAGATCCTGCTCCAGTGGTTCATCACGGAACAGGTTGAGGAAGAGCGCAACGCGGCTGCAATCATCGAGAAGCTCGATGTGGTTGGAGAGCATGGGCCGGCGCTGTTGATGCTCGACAGAGAATTGGGGTCTCGCAAAGGGGATTGAACGCCGGCTGCATCTAGTTCTAAATGACAGAAGCCCCGTCCGGATGAAATCGGGACGGGGCTTCTTGTTAGTACCCGGGGGCGATGTTCGGGCGCCGGAATTGGCGCCTACTTTACGAGCATCAACTTCTTCACACTTTGGAAGTATTGAGGCGATCCGTTGCTTCCCGCCGCAACCGCAGTCACCCGGTAGAAATACATTCCGCTCGGCAGCCCGCTCGCGTCAAACTCGACCGATTTGTAACCCGCGGCCTGACTCCCGTCTACCAGTGTTTTCACTTCCTGGCCAAGAACATCGTATACCTTCAGCGTCACATAACTGTTCACCGGCAGGTCATAGCTGATGACCGTCGTCGGGTTGAACGGATTCGGATAATTCTGATGTGCGACGTATTCGGCCGGCATGCGAGTATCCCGCGTCTTCACTCCCGTTACCGTCTGCGTGGTAAACGTAAACACTTCCAGTGACGTCACACTTGCCATACCGTCCGTCACCGAAACGCTCCAGCTGTACGTCGAGTTCGATTGTAGTCCCGGGAACCTCACCGTCACCGTCGTGTCGGCTATTCCCGCCACCGTCGTGTCAACGCCCGGTCCCGTCACGTGGAGCGAATACGTCAGCTCATCCCCGACATCTGGATCAAGTGAACTCTCCCACGTAAACACAATTGTATTCACCCTTGTGGTCGAATCTTCGTCGGCAGGCATCAGAAGGTTGAATGCGCCGGGCGGGTGATTGTTTGAGAGATTCACCGTTCGCAGCGATCCCGGCCCGGGCGGATTCGGAAACGCCGTACCGATGAAGATCGGCGCGTCGCCCCGCATTCTGGCGATGATCGAATCTCCGCCGTAAATGATTCGAAACCACACGGCGTCGCTGTCCTTAAATCCGTCCCGCACGTACACGCTCACGGCATACCAGCCGGTGTCGGGTCTGTAAAACGCTGTGCGGACAAAGCCACCACTCAGCAGTTGAACCACCGGCGTGTCGGTTGCAACGCTTGGAATCGCGCCGTCGATCCGGACCGTCCCGCTGAAGATGCACTGCCCGACAGCGCAATAACCATCA
>Ga0209777_10007514_pt1 | contig 12087 bp, 6 predicted proteins | sample FrelakmetHBP12HB_FD_187147 | JGI IMG/M metagenome (GOLD analysis project Ga0209777, IMG submission 187147) | Freshwater lake sediment microbial communities from the University of Notre Dame, USA, for methane emissions studies -HBP12 HB (SPAdes)... | ecosystem: Environmental > Aquatic >... | reverse complement strand
GGGGTTCGCGGTCACCCGCTTCGCCCACGACGCGTACGTCCTGGGCGGCTGGGGGCGGTAGAAGGTGGAGTTGATCTCGATGGTGTCGAAGTACGGCGCGAGGAAGCTCAGGGCGTCGAAGCGCGATGGAACGCTCGCGGGATACACGTGGCCGGGCGAGTCGGGGTACGACCAGCCGGCGGGGCCGACGCGGATCATCGCCGGGCAATATCCCGGCGCGGCGCACCCGGCGGAAGAGCCGGCGCGCCGGCGGCGTGCGGAGCGGGCCGGCTAGGGGTGGCCGGAGCTGGCGGCGGCGACGCCGCGGTGCACGGCAGCTGGGCTTCGAGTGGCGAGACGGCGGCAACCCCGATCAACGCCGCGAGAGGCAAGGGAAGACTGAAGTTGCGCAACGACCTGGTTCCGTGGGCTGGAGCAGCGGGCAGGAGTATCGAACGCACCTGCGCCCGGCGGTAGAGTACTGCCGGGCGCACGTGAAGTTCCAGCGGGAAGCCGCCAGGGCGGCGGCGGCGCTGGCTATGGCCGCCGACGAATCAGTGTCGGCGTTCCACCGCTCCGTCCGGCCGGGCGCGATTCACCGCGCGGCTGCGCCCTCGGCTCGCTGCGCGGCGCGGACTGTCCCTGTCCGCGCACCTCCGGCGCGCCCCTCGGCTGGACGTAGCGGCCCGCGGCCGCCGCCGGTGCCTGGGCTCCGGACTGCGGGGCGGCACGACTTCCGGGATCGATGTACACGCCGCGTCCGCGCGGCGCCTCGGGCGAACCCTGAGCGGCGCTGCCGGCCGAAGGCTGCGTGGCCCCGCCGATGTACCGCCGCCCGGCTCCCGGCGTCGCCAGCGGCGGCTTGCTCGTGCCTTGCGGCGCCGACGGGCCGATCACGCCCAGGTCGGTGACGGGGGCGTACCGCCGCCCCGGCGCCTGCGACGCGCCCTCGCCGCCCGGCTGGCGCTGAATGGGCATGCCGCCCGGGGACTGCACGTTCCCGACGCCGCCCACGCCCCTGCGCCCGCCGCCGAGCGGGGCCGGCACGCTCCCGACACCTCCGAGATCCGCCCCGCGCACGCCGCGGTCCTGCGGCGTGCTCTGAACGCTGGAATTGCGCCGGTCACGATACACGACCGACGGGGTCGACCGGTCGCCCGGCTCACGGAACACGAACTGGTTCCCGCCGAAGCGCGGCCGCACGTACACCACCGCCGTCCCGCCGTAGTAGCGCGTCGGGTACCAGTAGCTGGGATAGAAGTAGAACGGATCGTAGTACACGAACAGCGAGTACCGCGAGCAGAACGCCGCGTACGGGTTCCAGTACGTGTACGGCGCGTAGGCGTGGCAGTCGTAGCAGAGGAACCGCGGATAGTCGTACCGCTGCTCCACGTAGTAGGGCAGGAGGTGCGTGTCGTAGTCCGCGTAGCCTTCGGGCTCGATCTGCTGCACCACCTGCTGGAGCGATGCGTACGGATCGCCGTGGAGGCGCCCGTCGGTCAGGTGCTCGGCCGCCTGGAAGTCCCAGTGCTCGTTCGGGGCCAGCTGGCCGTAATCGAACGGGTCCTGGCTGGCGACGCCGAACACGTAGCCCACGCCCGGGTAGTCGTCCACGTAGAAGGCGTCACGATCGCCCGCGCCCTCGACGTCGTAGGTCTCGCCGCCATGCGCGAGGTTGGGATCGGACGGCTCGCGCGGAAACAACACCCGGAGCCGGCCATCGGTGTCCACACGGAAGATGGTGACGTACGCGTCGCGCTCGGTGCGGAAGTTGATGCGCACCGCCTCGCCGCGGTGATACGTGTCGCCGTGCGACGTCCACAGCCGGATCCCCGGCGGGACGGGAGCTGCGCGCCGCGGGATCCCGGCGTCCGCCGGCGCGGCCAGGAGCGGCAGCGCGAGCAGGAGCGAAGCAGCCGACAATGTGCGGCGCATCATGACGACCTCCGGACACGTGGTCCGAAGGCATGGAGGAGCAGGGACCGTGCCAGGCATCGCGATCGGGCCAACTGCCCGTTTCTCAAGGAGTTGGCGTGCTCGCAGGGGCGTCCGTACCTTTCGTCTGTGTCCTGTTCCAGTGACAGTTGATGGCCGCTGCGAGCGGCGTGAGTAGCCGCCCCGATCTGCTCGATCCGCTCGAGGTCGCGGGTCTCGGCGGGATCGAGCTCGTGGCCGAAGGGGTGGTCGAGGGGTTCCTCTCGGGTCTGCACCGGTCCCCGTACCGCGGCTTTTCGGTGGAGTTCGCCGAGCACCGGCCGTATCAGCCGGGCGACGAGCTGCGCTATCTCGACTGGAAGGTGGTGGGGCGGCGGGACCGGCTCTACGTGAAGCAGTACGAAGAGGAAACGAATCTGCGGGCCACGATCGTGCTGGACGTCTCGCGCTCGATGGGCTGGTCGGGGGACGCGGAGCGGCGGCTCACCAAGTTCGACTACGCGACGCGGATGGCCGCGGCGCTCGCGCTGGTGCTGCTCCGGCAGCGGGACGCCACGGGGCTGATCGCGTTCGACGACGAAGTGCGGCTCGCGATCCCGCCCCGGACGCGGTCGGGTCAATGGCACGTGATCGCCCGCGCGCTGACGGACCTGGCGCCGGGCGGCGGCACGGCGGCGGAGCGGGCGCTCGCCCGGGTGACCGATCTGCTGCGTCGCCGCGGGCTGGTCGTGTTCGTCTCGGACCTGCTGGTGGAGCGCGAGCTGGTGCTGCTCGCGTTGCGCTACCTGCGCCACCGCGGGCACCAGGTCGTCGTCTTCCATCTCATGGATCCCGCCGAGATCTCGCTCGACCGGGCGGAGGAGGCGCGCTTCGTGGACCCGGAGTCCGGTGAGAGCGTCGTGGTCTCGCCGCGTGATCTGGGACGCGAGTACCGCACCACCGTGGACCGCGTGGTGTCGGCCTGGCGCGGAGCGCTGCGCTCGAGCGGGATCGGCTACCATCACGTCACGACCGAGACGCCGTTCGGGTTCGCCCTGCGCCGCGCCGCCGAGGGGAGGGCCAGGCTCGGCTGATGTACTTCCTCCAACCGCTCGCGCTGCTGTTCCTCGGAGCCGCTCTCGTCCCGCCACTGCTGCACCTGTTCGAGCGCCGCCGGCCTCCCGACGTCGTCTTCCCCGCCGTGCGCTACCTCCGCCAGACGGAGCGGGAGGCGTCGCGCACGATCCGGCTGCGCCATCTGTTCCTGCTGCTGTTGCGGGTGGCGGCCGTCGCGCTGCTGGCGCTCGCGGCGGCGCGGCCGGTCGTGCCGCGTGCTGGCGCGGGACATCAGCCGACCGCGGTCGTGCTGGTGCTGGATCACTCGTTGTCCTCCGGCGCGGTGTCGGGCGGCGTGCGCGCGTTCGACGATCTGGCGGCGCGCGCGCGGGAGACGCTCCTGGCGGCGCGAGCATCGGATGCGGTGTGGCTCATCGGCGCGGACGGCAGCGCGCACCGCGGCACGCGCGAGGAGCTGCTGCGGGCGGTCGCCGGGGCGCGGCCCGACGCACGGCGCCTCGATCTGTCCGCGGCGGTGGCCGGCGCCGCGAGGCTGGTCCGCGCCTCGGGCTACGCCCAGGGAGAAGTACACGTGCTCTCCGACCTCCAGCGCACGGCGTTCGGAGCGCCGGACAGCGCGGCCGCGGGACTTCCGCTGCTCTTCTACCACCCGCGCGGCGAAGCGCCGGTCAATCGCGCCGTCGTCTCCGCGCGGGCCACGCCCGCCACCTGGCTCGCGGGCACGCCGGGCGCGGTGGCGGTGGCGATCGGCGGCGCGCCGGCCCCCGGAACGAAGGTGGCGGCGACGGTGGCGATCGGCGCGCGGGCGGGCGGCCGCGCGATGATGGCGCCGGGCGATGTCGCCGTGATCTCGGCGCCGGCGCTCGGTGTCGGCTACTTCGCCGGCGAAGTGCGGATCGAGCCCGACGAGCTGCGGACCGACGATCGACGCCCCTTCGCCGTGCGCGTGGTCGCACCGGCCGCCGTGGTCGTGGACGCGCAGGCGGATCCCGGCCGCTTCGTCGCCCTGGCGCTGGCGACGCTCGCGGGCGCCGGCCAGGTCCGCCTCGGAGACCCGCGCGGCGCCGGAAGCATCGCGCTCGGCGAGCGCGCGAGCACCGGAGGAGGCTCGGCCGTAATCTTCCCGCCGCACGATCCCATCGAAGTCGGAGCGGCCAACCGGTCGCTCGCCGCTGCCGGTGTCCCGTGGCGGTTCGGCGCGCGGATCGAGCGGGAAGACACCCTCGCGGCGGGGCCGATGATGCTCCGCCCGATCGCCGGCGCGGCGATCCACCGGCGCTACCGGCTCGAGGCGACGTCGGCGGGCGGCGGCGGCGTGCTCGCGCGCGCCGGCGCGGATCCCTGGCTGGTCGTGAGCGGGAGGATCGTAGTGATCGGCAGCCGCCTGGTGCCCGAGGAAACGGCGCTGCCGCTGTCCCCGGGCTTCGTCCCGTTCGTCGGCGCGCTGGTGAACCAGCTCGCGCGCGGCGACGAAGGCCTGGTCGAGGCGGCCCCGGGCGATCCCGTGCCGCTCGGGAGCGCGGTCACCGCGATCGGCGTCGGAGGCGGCCGGGTGCGGCCGGTCGAAGGCGGGCGCGCGATCGCCGCGCCGGCCGAACCCGGCGTCTATCCGCTCCTCGCCGGCGCGGATACCGTGGGCGCGCTGGTCGTCGCCCCCGATCCTGGCGAGTCCGACCTCACGCGCGCGTCGGCGTCCGATCTGCGCTCCCTGTTCCCCGGCGCGCGCGTGACCGTGGCGGCGGACGCGCGCGCCTATGCCGGCGAGCGGTTCCGGGCGGCGGGACGCGCCGAGGTGACCGGGGCGGCGCTGCTCGCGGCGCTTCTCGCGCTCGTGGTCGAAGGCCTGGTCGCGTCCGGCCGCGTCGGGCGGGGCGCGTAGCCGTGGCGCTCCCGCGGCTGGTGGCGGCGTTCGCGGCGCTCCCGCAGGTGGAGGAGCTGTTCCGGAAGCTGCCGGCCCCTCGGGAGCGGGTGGGGCTGGCATCGCTGCCGGGCTCGGCCGGTGCGGTGCTCGTCGCGGCGCTCGCGGAGCGGCGCCCGCACGGCCTCGCTCTCATCGTGACGCCGTCGCCCACCGCAGCGGAGCGGTGGCTCGCGGACCTGAACGTGCTGCTCCCCGAGGACGCGGTCGCCCTCTATCCGCAGCGCGAGGCACTCGGCGAGGACGAGCCGCACTACGAGATCGCCGGCGAGCGGGTCGAGACGCTGGAGCGGCTGAACCGCGGCGCCGTCGGCGTGGTGATCACCACCGCGCGCGCGACCGCCGAGCGGACGCTCATGCCGGCGGCGTTGGAGGCGGCGCGCCTCGAGCTCGCCGCCGGCGCTTCGTTCCGCGACGCGGTCGGCCGGCTCGCACGCATGGGCTACGCGCGGGTGCCGATGGTCACCGACGTCGCGCAGTACTCGGTGCGCGGCGGGATCGTGGACGTCTACGGCTTCGGCATGCCGCAGGCGGCTCGCGCCGAGTTCTGGGACGATGCGTGCGTCGCTTTGCGCGCCTTCGATCTCTCGTCGCAGCGCTCGATCGGCCCGCTGGAGCGCGTGACGGTCCTTCCGGTGGATCCGCGGGCCGCGCTCGACGAGGGCACGCGCGTGCGGCGCAGCCTCCTCGACCTGCTGCCCGCCGCGGCGCTGGTGGTGGAGGAGGAAGGCGAGGGCGAGCGGCTCGAGGACGAGGTGGGGCGCGCCTGGACGGAGGCGGAGCACCACGCGGACGTGGCGCGGCGCCTGGGCGAGGAGGTGCCGCCGCGCTCCGAGCTGCTCGTCGCCCCGGAGGCGTGGGTCGCCGCGCGCGGCGCGTTCGCCCGCGTCTGCATCGGGGCGCCGGACGGGGAGCGGCTGCCGGTCGGCCCCCCGCCCGACGTCGCGCGCGACCTCGCCCGGCTGCGCCCTCCGGAGGGCGTCGAGTCGCTGGTGCTGTGCGACAACGCGGGACAGCTCGAGCGCCTGGAGGAGCTGCTGGGGGAGGGCGGGCGCTTCCCCGAGCGCACCACGCTGGCGGTGGGCGCGCTGGCCGGGGGGTTCACGATCCCGGGCCTGGCCGTTTTCACCGATCACGAGGTGTTCCGCCGCGCGCGGCGCATCCGCCGGCCGAGACGCTACCGGCAGGCGTCGCCGCTGGGCGCGGTCGCGGCGCTGAAGCCGGGCGACGCGGTCGTGCACCTGGAGCACGGGATCGGGATCTACCGTGGCCTGCAGACGATCACGGTGAAAGGCGGTGCCCTCGACGTCGCCGCGGTCGAGTACCACGGCGGCGACCTGCTGCACGTGCCGCTGTACCGGATCGACCAGCTCGAGCGCTACCGGGGGGTGGACGCCGACGGCGTGGACGCGCCGGTGGTGCGGCTCGACCACCTGGGTGGGAAGCGGTGGGCGCGCGTGCGCCGGCAGGCGGAAGAGTCGGTGCACCGGATGGCCGCCGAGCTGCTCGACCTGTACGCCCGGCGGAGACTGACTCCGGGCTTCGCGTTCCCGCCCGACACGAAGTGGCAGCGCGAGCTCGAGTCGTCGTTCCTCTACGAGGACACGCCCGACCAGCGCCGCGCGACCGACGAGGTGAAGGCCGACATGCAGCAGGCGCGGCCGATGGACCGGCTGGTCGTGGGGGACGTCGGCTACGGGAAGACCGAGGTCGCGGTGCGTGCGGCGTTCAAGGCGGTGACGGTGGGCAAGCAAGTGGCGGTGCTCGCGCCCACGACCATTCTCGCCGAGCAGCACGGGCGCACCTTCGGCGAGCGGCTGGCGGACTACCCGGTGCGCCTGGTCACCCTGTCGCGCTTCCGCACGTCGAAGGAGCAGCGGGCGGCGCTCGCCGATCTCGCGGCCGGCAAGATCGACGTCGTGATCGGCACGCACCGCCTGCTGTCGCCCGACGTGGTGTTCCACGACCTCGGCCTGATCGTGGTGGACGAGGAACACCGCTTCGGGGTCGAGCACAAGGAGCGCCTGAAGAAGCTGCGGCTCGCCGTGGACGTGCTGACGCTGACCGCGACGCCGATCCCGCGCACGCTGCAGCTGTCGCTCGCGGGGCTGCGGGACCTGACGCTGATCGAGACGCCGCCGCGCGACCGCTCCCCGGTCCTGACGTTCATCGAGCCGTGGGACGACGAGCTGCTCGAAGAGGCGATGGCCCGCGAGCTGGACCGCGGCGGGCAGGTGTACTTCGTGCACAACCGCATCGAGACGATCGAGACGGTGGCGGAGCGAATCCGGCGCCTGGTGCCGCGGGCCGCCGTGGCCGTGGCACACGGGGCGATGCGCGCCCGCGAGCTGGACGACGTGATGCGGCGATTCGTGTCGGGAGCGGTGGGCGTCCTCTGCTCGACCATGATCGTCGAGTCGGGGCTCGACGTGCCGAACGCCAACACGATGATCGTGCACCACGCGGAACAGTTCGGCCTGGCGCAGCTCTACCAGCTGCGCGGCCGCGTGGGGCGCAGCGACCGGCGCGCCCACTGCTACCTGCTGGTCCCCGACGACGTGGACGCGGCGGCGGAGGCGCGCCTCGAGACGCTGGTGCACTACACGGAGCTGGGCGCCGGCTACCGCATCGCCCTCAAGGACCTCGAGCTCCGGGGCGCGGGGAACATCCTCGGCGCCGAGCAGTCGGGCTTCGCCCTGTCGGTGGGGGTCGAGGTGTACCTCCGGATGCTCGAGGACGCGGTGCGCAGTCTCAAGGGGGAGGCGCGGGGCGTGGCGTCGGTGCCGCCCGAGGTGCTCCTCGACCAGCCGGCGCTCCTGCCCGACACGTACGTGGCCGACGACGCCTCGAAGCTCGACCTCTACCGGCGGCTGGCGCGGAGCCAGACGACTGGCGACATTGAAAGTCTGCGGGAGGAAATGGCGGACCGGTTCGGCCCGCTTCCCGCTGAAGCCGAAGCGCTGGTGGCCGTGACGCACCTCCGGGTGATCGGCGCGCGACTCGGTCTCGAGACGGTTCTGGTGCGGGGAGAGGACGCCCGTCTGGTCTTCCGGGCCGGTGCGGTCCCCCGGCTCGCCAATCTCACCGCCGCGATGGACGAAGTGCAGTTCGCCGCCGAGGTCCGCCGCGCGGCGCCACTGGTCATGAAGCTGCGCCGGCTGGGTGGAATGCCCCTGCTGGCCGGATTGGTCCGGGCGCTGCCGAAGGCCCTGTCCGACACCACCTGAGAGGAGCAACGATGGTTCGCCGCTCTGCGGTGCTTTTTGTCTTCGCGCTGGCCGGCTGCGCCGGGATGCGGGACGCATTGACCGCGCATCAGGACGTCGTGGCCCGCGCGGCCGGGCAGGAGCTCACGGTCGACCAGCTGGCGGCGGCGATCGCGCCGGCCAAGAACGTCCCGCTGCGCCGCGAAATCGTGGACCGCGTGGCCGATCTCTGGGTGAACTGGCAGCTCCTCGGGCAGGCGGTCGCGCGGGGCGACAGCCTCCTCGATTCGGCGACCATCTACGCGGCCAACTGGCCGCAGGTGGCCCAGCGGCTCGCCGACCACCTGCACGAAGCGATGATCGTGTCGAAGGTGCAGCTCTCCCCGCGCGCGGTGGACAGCGCCTACGACGCCGGCAACGTGCGGTGGCTCAGCCACATCCTGGTCAGTGTCCAGCAGGGCTCCACCCCCGCGGTCAAGGCCGCGAAGCGGCGCGAGGCGGAGGGCTATCTGACCCAGATCCGCCGCGGAGCCGATTTCGGCAAGCTCGCCCGGGCGAAGTCGACGGACCCCGAGAGCGCGCGCAACGACGGCTCGCTCGGCCTGGTGGCGCGCGGCCAGATGGTCAAGGCGTTCGACTCGACGGCGTGGACCCTCAAGCCGGGCGCGTACTCCGACGTGGTGGAATCGCCGTACGGGTATCACATCATCTGGCGCCCGCCGCTCGCCGAGGTGCGGGATGGTTTCGCGGCGCGGATCCGGGACCTGGCCGTGAACCGGCGCGATTCGCTCTTCGTCGACAGCCTGAACAAGGCCGCGGACGTGCACGTCAAGGGTTCGGTGCCGGCCACCGTCCGGGCCGCCGTCCAGAACATGCGCGACGCCAAGCAGAGCGGCCGCGTCCTCGCGACCTGGGCCGGCGGGAAGCTGACGGAAGGGGACCTGACCCGCTGGATGCAGGCCTTCTCCCCGCAGACGCTGGTGATAATCGGGCAGGCGCCCGACTCGACGCTGAACCAGTTCGTGAAGAGCATCGCCCGGAACGCGATGCTGATCAACACCGCCAGGGAACAGCACATCAAGCTCACGGCGGCGGATGACGACACGATCCGCAAGGCGTACCGCTCCGATCTGAGCGACATGATCCAGCGGCTCGGGGTATCGCCCGATTCGCTCGCCGCCGACACCGCGGCGCGGCACGACCGGGCGGGAGCGGTGGCCCGGCGCGTGCACGCGTTCTTCGAGGACATCATCGGGAGCTCGCCGCGCCACGTCTTCTTCGACGTGCAGCCGTTCCTCGCCGACGTGCTGCGCAGCCGGTATTCGTGGAGCATCTCGCCGGCGGGCGTCGACCGCGCGCTGGCGAAGGCGAAGGTGCAGCGCGGGCCGACGGCGCCGACGCCGGCGGCCGCACCGACCGGGAACGAACCGACGCAACCGGCGCCGGGCGGGCCCCCGATGGGCGCGCAGCCGCCGGCGGCGAAGGCCCCCGCGCCGCGCCGGCCGACGCCGAGGCCGTAGGATGCGGTGGTACTCGCGACCCGGCCGGATCGAGCGGACGGCGCGTCGGAAGTGTCGTGCGCCATTCGGCGCGCGTCCGGCGCGCTGGCGTGCCGGGGCGGTGGCGTGCGCGGCCCTGATCGCGGCCGCGCCGCTCCCGGCGCGCGCCCAGTCGGCGCCGCAGGTGGTGGACCGGATCGTCGCCATCGTCGGCAGCACCCCCATCCTCTTCTCGCAGCTGCAGGAAGAAGTCCTGCAGCGGCAGGCCAACAATCAGCTGCAGATCCCCAGCGACTCGGCCGCGCTCGCGGCGCTGCGCCGCCAGGTGCTCGAGTCGATGATCGACGACGAGGTGCTGTACCAGAAGGCGCGCGAGGACACGGCCATCTCGGTCAGCGATGCGGACGTGCAGGTGAAGGTGGAAGAGCAGGTGCGGAAGGTGCGCGCGCAGTTCCCGACCGACTCCGCCTTCCGCGCCCAGATCACGGCGGCGCACTTCACGACGCAGGAGGAGTGGCGCCGCTGGCTGGGAGAGCAGCAGCGGCGCTCCGACTACGAGACGGCGTACATCCAGAAGCTCACGAACGACGGCAAGTTCAAGCCGGCCATCGTTTCGGAGGCGGAGCTGCGGCGGTTCTTCGACGACATCCAGTCGCAGAGCGGCCAGCGGCCGAAGCGGCCCGCGACCGTGAGCTTCAAGCAGATCGTGGTGGCCCCGCAGCCCAAACCCGCGGCGCGGGCGGCGGCGCTGGCGCGCGCCGAGTCGCTGCTCGTGCAGCTCCGGCACGGCGGCGACTTCGAGCCGCTGGCGCGGCGCTTCTCCCAGGACCCGGGCACGAAGGACCGCGGTGGCGACCTCGGCTGGTTCCGCCGCGGCATGATGGTCCAGGCGTTCGACCGCGTGGCCTTCTCCCTCCGGCCCGGTGAGATCTCCAACGTCGTGGAGACGCCGTTCGGCTTCCACATCATCAAGGTGGATCAGGTGCAGCCGGCGGAGATCAAGGCGTTCCACATCCTGATCACGCCGGCGGTGGACACGGCCGACCTCGAAACGGCCCGCCTCCGGGCGGACACCGTCGCGGCGGCGCTGCGCGCGGGGGCGTCGTTCGACTCGCTCGTCGCGCTGTACGCCGACACCACCGAGCAGAAGGTGGCCAACAGTGTCCCGCGGTCGCGGCTGCCGCAGGCCTATCAGGCGGCGTTCGACTCGGCGACGGTCGGCCAGGTCCTCCCCCCGTTCCTCGGCGACCCCGACAACCCGCTGCGCTCGAAGGTCATCGTGGCGATCCTGACGGTCTCGGAGCCGGAAGGGGACTACACCTTCCAGGACGTCCGCGATCAGATCCGCCAGAGGCTGAGCCAGGAGAAGGCGTATCAGACGCTGATGCGGGAGCTGCGCAGCCAGGTCTTCGTGGAGGATCGGCTTTGACGGGCGCCAGTCCCTCAGAGATGCGGCGGTCAGGGAAGTTGCCAGACGGCAAGGGGGAAGTGGTTACCAGCCCGCAGTGATCGGATCGCAGACCAGTTGCCAGTACTTGCGGCTGGCCAGGCCCCGGGCGACTGGGAACTGAGAACCGCTGTGCGCTTGCCGTCTGGCAACTTCTCTGAACTCCGCCATCTTCAGACCGTCTTCCGCGTGAGGAGTTCCGATCTCCCTTCCCAGACTGGCCGTCACCGTCGGTGATCCCCGGGGCATCGGCCCGGAAGTGGTGGCCGCCGCCCTCGCGGGCGCGCCGGCGGCGATCACGGTCGTGGGCCCGGACGACGTGGTCGCGGGCATCGGCGCGGAGCGCACGGCCGGGGTGGGCCGCTGGGACGGCGGCGGGACGGCGAGCCTGGAGCTGGCGGGGCGGCTCACGGGGCGCGCGGTGGAGGAGGCGGTCCGGCTCTGGAAGCACGGTCTGGTGGACGCGATCGTCACGGGCCCGGGCGACAAGCGCGCTCTGAACGCGGCGGGCTACCGCTTCCCGGGCCACACCGAGCTGCTCCGCGACCTGACCGGGGCGAAGCAGGTCGCGATGATGCTGGCCTCCGACCGCCTGCGGGTCGTGCTGGTCACCACGCACCTCGCGCTGCGGGACGCGATCCCCATCGTCACGCGCGAACGGATCGTCGAGATCGGACGGATCACCCAGCGCTATCTCGTCGAGTGGTTCGGCGTGGCGCGGCCGCGGCTGGCGCTCTGCGCCCTGAATCCGCACGCCGGGGAAGGCGGCCTGTTCGGGCACGAGGAGGAGCGCACGCTCGGCCCCGCGGCCGCGGAGCTCGGGATCGCCGGCCCGCTGCCGGCCGACACGGTCTTCGTGCGCGCGATGCGGGGGGAATTCGACGCCGTGCTGGCGCCGTATCACGACGTGGGGATGACGGCCATCAAGGTCGCGTCGTTCGGCCACGCCGTGAACGTCACGCTGGGGCTGCCGGTGCCGCGGACCTCGCCGGATCACGGGACGGCGATGGACATCGCCGGCAAGAGCGTCGCCGACGCGTCGTCGAT
>Ga0209777_10007513_pt1 | contig 12088 bp, 16 predicted proteins | sample FrelakmetHBP12HB_FD_187147 | JGI IMG/M metagenome (GOLD analysis project Ga0209777, IMG submission 187147) | Freshwater lake sediment microbial communities from the University of Notre Dame, USA, for methane emissions studies -HBP12 HB (SPAdes)... | ecosystem: Environmental > Aquatic >... | reverse complement strand
CTCAGTAGGAGAAAAATACCCTTTGAGCCTACGCACATAATCCCGCAAAATTAAAGTATGGATTATGGGTGCATAGGTAGAAGGCCGGCCAATACCCTCCTCTTCTAACGCTTTTACTAAAGAACCATCAGAAAATCGAGGCGGTGGTTTAGTAAAATGCTGGGAAGGCAAAATTTTTAGCAAATCTAAAATTTCATCCTTCTCTAAAGAAGGGATAATATTTTTTTCTTTTTCTTCTTCTTCGCTCTTATTGTAAAGCAACGTGAAACCGTCAAATACGGGAATTGTGCCTGAGGCCACAAAGAGATATTTGCCTGCCTGAATATCGACCGTGGTGAGTAAATATTTAGCCGGGGTCATTTGGCTGGAAATAAAGCGATTATAAATCAGTTCATATAGTTTATATTGGTCGGGTGTTAAAAATTCCTTTAGGCTCTCTACTGGGCTGGAAATCAAAGTCGGCCTGATTGCCTCGTGTGCAGCCTGAGCTTCTTTCTTGGCTTTATAAACATTGGCAGTATCAGGCAAGTAATCCTTTCCGAATTTCTTTAAAATTAAAGTTCTTGCTTCTTTAATCGCTTCGGGCGCCGCCTGAGGTGAATCGGTGCGCATATAAGTAATAAGGCCTACGGGATTATCCTGGCCGATATCAATTCCTTCATAAAGCTGCTGTGCCACCATCATGGTTTTGTAGGCAGGGAATCTTAATTTATTAAAGGCTTCCTGCTGCAGGGTGCTGGTAATAAGGGGAGGGTCGGGATAGCGATTCTTCTCTGTTTTTTTTATTTCCTTTACCAGAAACTGCTGGTTATTAATATCGTTAACCAGCGCGTCTGATTCTAGCTTGTTCTTTATTTCTGCCTTCTGATCTTCTATCTTCGCTAATCTGGCTGAAAAAGATCCTGTTTGCCCTTTTTTCTTCAACTCGGCCTCTATTTCCCAGTATTCCTGAGGGATGAAACTGCGAATCTGTTTTTCCCTTTCTACAATCAACTTTAAGGCGACAGACTGGACTCTACCTGCGCTTAAACCCCGGGCGAGCTTCTTCCAAAGCAAAGGGCTTAAAAAATAGCCGACTATCCTGTCCAGGATGCGCCGGCTCGTCTGCGCTTCGATCATATTCAGGTAAAAATCTCGCGGTTTATTAAAGGCATCTTTGACGGCAGCCGGCGTAATCTCATGGAAAACTACCCGTAAAACATTATTTTTCTTCTTAAAAATCCTGTCCTTGATATGCCACCCAATAGCTTCACCTTCCCTATCCGGATCAGTAGCCATATATATATTTTTTTTATCCTTAGCTTCTTTTTTTAGGAGATCCAGGATTTTTTTCCTGCCGGGGATAATCACATAGGATGGTTCAAAATCTGCCTCGATGTCTACGCCTAATTTTTTTGCCGGTAAATCAATCAGGTGCCCCATAGATGAGACTACCGTAAAATTATCTCCCAGAATTTTACCTATAGTCCTGGCCTTGGTGGGTGACTCTACGATGACTAAGCTTTTATTTTTCATTTTGCGCTCTTTCAAATATTTTCCCGGGTGACTGTTTTACTAATTTCTTCAACTGCAACATCAAAAGCAGCGCTGAAACAGCACTAACGGACGACTGGCTCTTAACAATAATGTCATCTAAATCAAGCGGGCCTAATGAAATTAAATCGAACAATCTAGCCTCTTCTTCTGATAATTGCGGCTTTATTAGTGGAATTTGTTTTTCCTGTCTTGGCTCCGGCCGGTTAGTTTTAAATTCCTTAATCTTACTTTTTAATATTGGCTCCAACTCTTCAACTATGTCATCTGCATTCTCTACTAATTTTGCGCCCTCTCTTAAGAGTTGGTTAGTGCCTTTGCTGACAAAACTATCCGCATGTCCCGGGACGCTAAAGACCTCGCGGCCTTGACTCATTGCAAACCAATTCATACGGTTTACCCTCTTCCCCTTTAGGCGTATTTAGAATGGTTATTATATCAATATCCCCACTCTTGTAAATAATTACTTTATCTATAGCGTTTCTAAGGAATTCCCGTTTTTCCTTTTGGCTAAAATCATCTATATCGCCTTTAATAGCAGAGAGATTGGCTAACTTCTGCTCTTTTAAGTCGCTACCCGCTATCTGTAGCCTTAAAGTGTCTATCTCCGCTCGAGTGCGGGATTTCCTAAGCTTTATCTTAGGCATCTGCCTCTTGAGGTCTTCCTGCGTTAAATCTCCCATAGAATAGGCATCTAAAAGCCTATCCTCTGCCTTAATCAACCTTTCAAGTTCTTTATCTAACTCCCTAAGTCTATCCGGAATGGTTTCCTTAACTTCACTTAATTCTTTCTGTTTTATGCGTATAGCCTCATCAAAGGCCTTCTGTGGCTGTTTAATGAGAAGCTCTATGGCCTTCCAGACCTTGTTATCTATCTTCTCCGTCCTCATATAAGACAAAGTGCAGCCTTTCTTAACTCTACCGTAACATTTATAATAACTAACTGTCTTCCACCGTTTAAGCAGATAACCCCTCTTATCTCTCAAGGGATTGCCTTCTTTATCCCGTTTCTCATAGGCCTTAAGGGTAGTGCCTTTCAGCTTACTTTCGCACTCCGCACAATACAATAGCCCAGATAATAGATATTCGCTCTTTGTATTCCTATCAGCCCATTTAGCCCTGTTCTTTATGTTTTCCTGAGCTCTCTTAAACTCCTCATAGGATATAATCGGCTCAACTATCTGCTTAATCCATTCGCTTTCTGGCCTTTTGCGAATTACCTTTCCATTCTTCCGCTCTATCCTATTAAAGTAATAAACTCCGTAGTATATAGGATTGGTTAGTAACCTCCAAATAACCCCGTCAGTCCAAGAGCCCAACTTAAAGCCCTTGCCTTTGTATGCGCCTTTCTTTTCTGCAAACTCTAAGGATGTAGGTATCTTATTACGGTTTAGGTATCCGGCAATAGCAGCCGTCCCTAAGTTCTGTTCGTTGCAAAGTTCAAAGATTTTCCTTACAACCTCAGCCTCTTCCGGCACAATAACAAGTTTCTTTGTAGTCTTATCGTATCTGTGCCCAAGCCTAAAGTGGTTGCCAATATAAACACCCTTAGTAGCTGCTTCAAGAGAGCCTCTCTTCATACGTTTAAGCATTTTCTTCTTCTCTCTTTTTGCCAGAGCACCGAATAAGTCAGAAAGAAAATCATCCTCGTCATCTTTTAAATCATAGGTCTGATTTGGAGTGGCTATCTTAATATTGGTATCCCTAAAGGTCTTCTTTATGGTAAGCCAGTCAAATAAATCCTCATCTCTTGAAAGACGCTCTAATTCTATTACAAGGCAAACCTCAAACTTCTTATCTCTGGCATCCTGTAGTAACCTTAACATCTGAGGCCTGTTCTCAAGAGTTTCACCAGAGCCTACGCCTTCATTGTAGAGAACATAATCCCATCCTTTAGACTTAGCGTATTCAATAAGGATTTTCTCCTGAGCAGAAAGGCTAAACTTTTCTCTTTGTTTCTCCGTAGATACTCTTATATAGATTGCACAGGTCATTTTTTTGGTTTACCTAATTATTTCAAATGTTTCTCAAATTTATTCTTGAATGCTTCCATTGTCATCCAATTCTCTTTATACTCAAAATTACATTCTAAACTTTTATCAACTAATGGTGTGCTAACTGTTATTTTTGAGCCCTCTCGAAATTCCACAGGAACAGCTGTATATACCAACCCCGCATAATGCTCCCCAACTTTTATTGTATGATTTTCTAAATAACTATTCTGGGAGGACTGTATTGCTTCCTCTAAATTTTTGAAAGGATTTCCCGCTTTAGAGAACATATTAGTTATTTCATCTTTAGTAAATAAATATAAATTTCTACCCTCGAACATAACTTTTAGGTCTGAAAACTTAAAATCAAAATCTTTATTAGAGTTATTTTTCAAGCTCAACAAAATGCTTAACCATCCTCTCTCATCCTTACTTATTTGACATAATATACCAATACCACCTACCTCATCTTTATAGTCAACTTGGTAAAACCCAATTTTATTGGGAGACGCTAAGGGTCTCAAAAAATCACTGCCGATTCCTTTTATTTTCAAAACTTCCTTGCTATTATCTGTTGATACTACTCTTATACTTTGACCAGTGTTTTCTCCTAAATAAGGAACTGCCCCTGCCATCAAAATAGGAAATACATATCTCAAATCACCTACAGAACCCGTGCTTGTTATTTCTGTTTTCCACAGCTCTTTTTCTTTCTTGGTTTCTCTAAATAATTTAAGGTCGTAAGCATTCATAATAATATAGCGTGTATAAGTTATATATGAACCACTATAGGTTTGACTTCCAACTACCCCATAAGTTGGAGTATAGATAGTGTTTCCAGAATAAGTAGCTGTATTTCCCATACCAGTCAATGTCCCAAAAGTTTGGGCGGATGATACCCCTGTTTGTCCATATACTGGAAGAGAGTAAGAATATTGATGTTCTTTAGGTTCACCGATTCCATAACCAAGAAATATTGCAATATTGGCTTCATCGGGCTTATCAACTACAATATATCCCTTATTTTTTAAAGCTCGTTTCACATAAATAGCGTATTCTCTGAATTGCAAATCTTCGCTACTAACATCTTTAAGGGCTGGTAGAATAATACATCTCTTCTCTGTAATTAATTCATTGCTGTTTATGGAATTAATGTTTATATGAAAAGGTAAAGAAGTCGCACACCCACTCACTAACATTACTAAAAGGAAGAGACAGATTAGTTTTTTCATATTCTACCTCCCCGTTATCTTCTTCAACTTCTTAATATCTTCCTCTATCCAATATCTGTATTTAGACATCGGGTCTCTTCTGGCCTTAGGGATTTTCTTAGCCTGCTCCCAGAGGTAATAGGTCTTTCTGGATATACCTAAGATTTTGATTACATCAGCAATGTAGTAGCGTTTTTTCATAGTTATTTTTCTTTTTGCATTTCAAAATAAATATTGTTAGCTCCATCTATGTAACCCTTACTATAATTCAATTGTGTAAGAGCTTTCTCTATCTTACCTAACAATACTAATAGAATCAATATGCCTATGTATTGAAGAAACGGGATAGCTAACAATAGTAAAATGACGAATCCCCATTTATCATAAACTTTAATCCCTTCTTGAGCTTGTTTCATTATACTTTCGTGTTGCTTAATTAGTTTTTGATGTTCTTCGTATTCCATTATCAACCTCCCCTTAATGTCCTTAGTGCCCAGAGGATAAAACGGATAATTATAAATAGTGGGTAACCGAATAGTAATAAACTACCTATTCTGTCCCAGATTTCATAGGGAAGTATATTCTGGAATATTGTTGCAAAGATTATGACAAAAATCACATAACCAATTAGAATTAATCCTTCTCTCGCTATTATCCGCTTAATTTTTTTCTTTTTGTCTGGCTCTTGGAATTCGACTCCGACCTTCATAACTCACCTCTCAATCTCCGCATTTCTTCTTCGTGTTTTTTACTCCATTCTAACCATCCCAATACTTCTCTAAGGCATTCTGTAGGTAGCAAAACATCCATTCCTAATTTTTGCTTAATCACCTTTGCTTTTCTGAGAATGTGCTTTTTATCTGTTGTTACAAATATATCGCAATTATAATATTGAGCACAAGACAGATTTCTTATATCATTTATTTCACCTTTATTAAGTATCTTTTTATTAGGGAATAACAAGCGTCTTATTTCTTCTGTTTGCCCTCCAAACTCTAATGAAAAAATTCTACTATTGGCTTTCTCTCTCAATTTCGCTGGTGCTTTCTGCATTTCTTCTTCTGTAGCCTTCGCAATTTCGAGTTGAATTATCTCTCTTCTATCTAAATCCCATAATGTAGTCATAGCTGGCTTTTCATATTCTTGAGGGGGGTGAAAAGCACAGGAATCAATATAAATTGAGCGTGGGAATCTCTGCATTTCATATTTGTATCTGCTTCCAATCTCTACCATAGTTTACCACCTTCAAATAAAGGGGTAAAGGGATTTAAAAATTTTATTGGCCTCGCTAAGAAGCTGGGACTCCAATAGACACCTTACTCATATATAGCCACCCCCTACCCCCCGAATACCTTTTCTGTTGAGTTTTAGGGCAAATTGTGGTTAAATAAAATCAATGGCTGGGGTAATAGAGAATATAAAGAATAACCTAATAACAATCCTAATAACAGCAACGTGCTCATTCTTAGGATTTTTATTAATCGGCATATTCTCTGACATCTTGCCAGTAATCCTTCCGCCACTCCAAAAGTTACCGATAACCCTATACTTAAGAATAATACTGTTACTAACAACTTTATTGGCATTATCAATCTCCATTGCAATAATTCTTGCATTTCAATCTAAGCCTTCCCAACCACGAACAATGAAAGGCACCTTTTGTAAAATCCCTTGGACTGCCGAACTTGGCTATTCTACTTATAAGAGAGATAACTGCATAGATACGATGATTTATTGGCTTTGCCCAGTCCATAAAACTCCTCTTCGATTGAAAGAAACCTCTGCACAATCGGGACTGTATCACGAACTTCATTGTCCGAAATGTAATAAAACCCATAGTATGAAATCCAAAGATACTATAATCTTTTTGGAAGATGCAGAAAGAATTGTTCGTCAGCAAATACTCCAGAAAATAAACCTACCTAATTCGGATAAATAAACCACCGTTTGTTTATTTTGCATTTCCCCTATAAAGAAAACCATTAAAACATAGGGGAGTATTATTTACTCCCATTCCACCTTGCAATGTAGCCAGAGAGCCTTCTGCGTTTCTTATCTATGCTCCCCAAAGGCCTACCCAAGACCTTTCCTTGCCTTCTTGCCCTTTGTAGCCCAGATAAAGTCCTCGCTACGATAAGCTCCCGCTCATACTCCGCAAAGACCCCTAACATCTGCCAGAACATCTTGCCCTCTGGGGTATTGGTGTTGATATTCTGGGTAAGAGAGATAAACTCAACCTCTTTGCTTTTAAATTCCTCAAAGAGATTAAGCAGGTGCTTTAAGGAACGTCCTATCCGGTCAAGCTTATAGACAAGGACACAATCTACTCTATTTGCCCTCACATCGCCCAAAAGACGCTCAAATTGAGGCCTTTTGTCGTCTTTGCCTGAGAAACCATTGTCTACATACTCGCTTGTTATCTGATAACCCATCCGGTTACAATAATCCCTAAGCGCCATAAGTTGCGTCTCGGTGTTCTGGTCAGCCATAGAAGTTCTTGCGTATAATACCACTTGCTTAGCTCCGTTATTCATATCTACCCCCTTTGGTCTCCTACTAAACTTTACTATAGTTTACCATAGAGGGGTACTATCTGTCAAGTTCTTTTAGGAATGTATTTCTCTAATATCTTTGCTCCCTGAATCCCTTCTGGATGAAGTTTATAATAGTATTTCTGGCATCTCTCGGCTCTCCGAATTTTTACTTCGCTCCATCCTTCAAAACTGGGTAACACTGCCCCATATTTACTCAAAATCTCTCTACCCTCTGGCGTAATATATCGGATTAACTCCTCATAATCAGGAAACTGCTCTAAAAACTCCTGAAGAGTAGTTGGTTCTTTTTCTTCCGCTACCCCAAACTTAAACTCTAATCTCTTGAGTTTTTCCTCAATGTCCATCAATAACCCCTCTTTGCTTGGCTATTTTTTCAAGTTTTTCGAGTCGCTCCAGAAGTTCAATTTGTTTTATGCACCCTACCAATATATTCAAACCAAAAAGCAAGGTTCTGCCCATTTCTATATCTAATTCGCCGAATCTAATCTCTTGGAGAGTTCTAACTATAGCCTTCTTGATATCCCTTGCCTTCTTTATGTTAATCGGCTTGGTTATCGTCGGTAGCTTACCCTCTAACACTTCTGGGAACAATATTTTTTGGCTTAATCCCGCCAATTTAGAGGCATCCTTTCGTATTTTGGCTATTTCCGGCCTGTTATCGTGAGCAAGACAATAGTCCGAGTTAGTAAGGGTAAAAGCTTTACATTGGTCTCCATTTTCTTTTATAAACTTGCATTTTCCTCTGTTCATATCCCCCCTCTCCTTAGTTATTTTCTTATGCCACTCAATCGTTCTATTTAGTTTTAGCTTCGTCAAAAACTCGAATAGTTAACAATTAGCAGCCCCCTGTGTGTCCGTGTTAAAATCTGTCTGTTTATAAGTAAAATAGTCTTTATACACATATATATATGTTAATTGTTAATTATTGCTAAATTCGTGCTCAAAACTGCCCTTGAATAGTTAGCAGAGCCCTGTTAATTATTCGTTAATTATTGGCCTCTTTTGGTCTGTTTGGGAATAATTAGCACAATGATTAGCAGCCACTTGTTAACTATTCAGCCTCCGATTCTATGCAATCTTCTAATCCCTTAGCACAATAGACCTTGCTTGTCTTTCTGCGCCTCTTTACCTCTTTAGCAGCTATTAGCTCCTTTTCCAGCAAGGTGTCCACCAAAGTTCTCATAGTCTTAGCGTCAATATGTAAGCGTTGTAAGGCGATAGAGTGTTCAATACCATCCAAGCCTGCTCCCCCCACCATATCTAATAACTGCTTTTCTTTCTTGCCCATAAAAGAGTAGGTTATGCTACCAAGCATCTCTTTGTAGTAACCAGTTATCAGCTCCATAATGCCCCAAGCCCGCAGAAGATTGTCTTTAGTGATAGTAAGCGTAGGATTCGGAGAACAGGCATCAAAGATAATGGCCAGTTTCCTTATGTGCGTATCAATCCTTGCCCAGTAGGGCTGTATTAGGGCTTTGTTGGGTTCTTTCTGAAAATTATCGCAGAGCTCATCATATAAACCCTTGAATATCTCTCGTGCTTCATCCTGCCAAACATATCTACCGCTCAGCCTTTGAATAGTCCTTAATTTCTCAAACAAATCATTTAAAACTACCTCATCCATCTCGGGTCTTATGGCGAGCCTTTTGGTAGTCTTGCTTGAGCATATAGGTAGGAATCTACCCAAGAAGCCACCCAAAACATCGGCTTCCTTTAATTGCAACCAATCCGGAGTAGAAGCTGCTAATATGTTTAGCGTAGGGTCTTTGATAACTCTTTCTGGTAGTGGTATATTTTTAACATCAACCCTATAAAAAGGTGGGTTCGCCCAAAGAGAAGTAAACAATGCAATCAGGCCCTTTCCGTAGCTCTTTTCTTCATTGACTATTAAGTGCTTCAATTCATCGTAAACGATAATATGGCAGTAGCTTTTTTTGAAAGCGTCTAATAGAGCCTCCGAGCTCATTGTAGAGCCTAAGATATATTCTGGGTTTAATTGAGGAAGGAACTTGTAAACCATTCCTATTGCGGTTGATTTGCGAGTGATACCGCTTTCGCCTATAACCAAAATATAAAGGTTAGGATAATAGGTTGTTGCGCCCTCATCCATATAAACATTTCTGCCTAAAACTGTTGAGACTAAAGCTAAAGCGGTTCCGATGTGATACTGGGTGGGCGCTTCGGTTAGGGGTTGTACAAACTCGGTATATTCCTTTAAGAAGCCTTCTGGTAGGTAATCAACTGAGAAATATCTCTTTTTAGATTCAAAAAAATCTTTTATATTTTCTAATCTCTCAATTTCTTGTTGCGGGTCGTTTTGTTTTTCTTGCATCTTTCCTCAATTCCTTTCATTACCTCATCTACTATTTTCTTTATATGAATCGGCTCTGCCATTCTTCACCTCTCAAAGACAAAATCTTTCAAAGTCCGGTAGCAATCTGAATACCTTTTTGCCTCAATCTTTGCTCCGTTATAAAAGCTCAAAGACTCATCTCTTATTTTTGGGTCGTCTTTAAACAATATGGTAATCTTATTACCTATTCCTTCTTTGCCGGCAAGAGAGAAGCCTTTGGCTAATAAATAGCTTCCCTCGTAAAGAGACTGGGTTCGGTAATGGTTATCTGTTTGGGGTGATTGCTGCGGTGGCTTTTCTATCCTCATCTTGATTCTCCTTTATCTTTGGCCTGCTTAATAGTATCTGGGCAAGCCTATTCAACCTTTTCTCGGTATCTTCTGTCTTGTGATGTATAATTCTAATTCTTGGCATAAAATAAAAAAGCCCGCTAAGAATTTCCTTAACGGGCTCACAAAAAAAGGAGCCTCGTTAGATAGGAAACTCCTACCTTAACAAGACTCCTTAGCGTTCTATTAATAATCTTGGCTTGGTGCGACTATGTTTACTGCACTGCCTTAATTATTACAGGTCTGGTTGGTTCATGTTTCTAAATAAAACTTCATTTTTACAAAGAACTTGTCCGAATTTCTGGTTAAAATATAGCATATTAATTACAGTTTGTCAAATTTCAATTAAATCGAGTTCTTCCTTACGCCGGCAGGAGAATCTTATCTCTAAGTATTTGCAGGTATTCTAATGGTGAATCTCCGGATTCGGCTATCCTTTTGCAGAGTTCTTGCGATATAAATTGGACTTCCCTGCCTTGCTCATTAGCGTGGGTCACGGTAATCAATGCCCCGCTTTTGTGCGGCGCTTCAATCACTACTACGCCTAGCGATAAACCGCTGATTATTCTATTTCTCATCGGAAAGTTTCCTTTGTCTGGCCTCATAGATAAAGAAAATTCTGAAACTATTGCTCCTTTTTTAGCAATTTCGTCAAATAGTTTTTTGTTCTCAGGCGGATAAGCAATATCCAAACCGCATCCTAATACTGCAAGAGTACGGCCTTTTGCTCTTAAAGCAGCTTGGTGGCTAAAAGTATCTATGCCGCGCGCGCCACCGCTTACAATAGTAAAACCTTTTTCTGCTAATTGGCTGCTTAGTTTCTCGGACATAGCCCTGCCATAAAAAGAAGCCAGGCGCGTACCTACTATGGCAATAGAAAAATAATCCTGAGGCAGGATTTCGCCTTTCACAAATAAAACTAAAGGCGGATCAAATATGGATTTTAAACTGGCGGGGTAAAGTTCACTATCTAAGGGAATAAGGGTAACGTTATTTTTCTCAATTAATTTAATCTGGCGATCTAAATCTATTCTTTTCCTGCCTTCAACTATTCTTTCAGCAACTTCCCTGCCTACGTTTTCTACTTCTGCTATGTCGTCTAAAGAAGCCTCTAATATGGCCTTTGGGGTTTTAAATCTTTCTAAAAGGCTTTTTCCCCGCCTTGAGCCAATCTCGGGAGTCAAAACTAACCGTAACCAGTCTGTTAATTCTCGGCTTAACATTCGATATCACAAATAAGCGCTTCTAATCGGTCCATTTTTTATTCGCCATTAATTTTAAAACTCTATCCACAACTTCTTTAACCGATATTCCGGAGGTGTTAATCGTCTTATCGGCCTGGGCATAATAAAAGGAGCGTAATTTAAGCAAAAATTCAATCTGTTTTTTAGGTTGCGCTAGATTAAGCTTAGGGCGATGCTTATAACCGGATACCCTTTTAAAGATGGCCTCCGGCGTTGCGGTAAGACAAATAATCAGGCCGGTCTTTTTCATCAGCTGGATATTTTCCTTGTCGATGACAATGCCGCCTCCGCAGGAGACGATAAATTTTTTCTCTCTGGAGACTTCTTTTAAAACCTTTTTTTCAATTCTACGAAAATAGGGCTCACCGTCTTTGGTAAAGATATCGCAAATGCGCCTTTTTTCCTTGAGCTCAATTAAATCATCCAAATCAATAAACTGCCGTTTATTTTTCTTGGCTAGTTCTCGGCCGACTACGCTCTTACCCGTACCCATAAAACCTACAAGATAAATATTATCCATTTTTTCTAAATCTTACAGTAATTAAACCACATCCAGTTAGGCCCCGCTTATTCAGGCGGGGCCTAATATTTTACCAGATTATTCTTGATATGCAGCTAAAACTATCTCAGAAAGATTCTGGCGTGCTTCTTTGGTCACAGGGAGAAAAGTATTATAGAACTTTCCGTCTTTGGACTTTTCCTGTGGCATAGACAGAAATAAACCCTTCTGGCCCTGTACAACGCGCAAGCCCTTGACAATAAAATCCCCGATTGCCACATCTGCAAAGGCTTTGACCTTTGATTCACCCTCAAGGCGATACAGCCGCACTACCTGTAAATCTTGATTTGTACTCATTGCCCTCACCCCCTTT
>Ga0209777_10007512_pt1 | contig 12090 bp, 11 predicted proteins | sample FrelakmetHBP12HB_FD_187147 | JGI IMG/M metagenome (GOLD analysis project Ga0209777, IMG submission 187147) | Freshwater lake sediment microbial communities from the University of Notre Dame, USA, for methane emissions studies -HBP12 HB (SPAdes)... | ecosystem: Environmental > Aquatic >... | reverse complement strand
GATACCAGAAGGTCCACGCAAGAGAGAGCCAGAAAGGGGAGAGCATATATTGCAACGGCGATTATGATCATAGGACAGCTTTTTTCCTGTTTCCTTTTTATTTTTGATCCGTGCGTTGTTCGCTGCTCGTGGTTTGAGTAACTTGCTGAATTGGGCCGCGCGGGCGATAGAACACCACCCAGATGATTCTTTCAATGGCCCATCCAATCAATCCGTAGATCAACATTGCTATCAGAGTGGAGATCTCCAAAACCATACCACTTGCTGCTGGAGTAGGCATCAAGCCAGCGAAGGGCCACAGGAATATATCCGTGAACCCATAGAGAAGCACTGCTATCGGGCTGTTCGGGTTGGCTGCAATTAATTTGAGCACGAAGCGCAAAGCAAGCAATGCCTCGAGTATTCCAAAAATCAGCCAGACCAGTTGGGTGGCTTTAAATGTAGAGATGCGTTTTTCACCGCCCAACTCCTTTTGGACTGAGGTTACTTCAGACGTCCGGTTTTCGTTTGACATATAGTTCTCCTTTTCTGAATACCAAATAATTACGATCAACCTTGTATGAATGACTGGTTACCGGCCAACAAAGTAACTAAGAGTGTTGTTCGCGGCCGTGCAGCCAGCCATTTATTTCATTCTCTGCCTGGGCCTTGCCGTAGCCGTAACGCTGCTGCAAAAGGCCAGCAAGTTCTTCCGTCTTCCCGCTCAACCGAGTGAGATCGTCATCGGTGAGTTTGCCCCATTTTTGCCGCAACAGCCCCTTGACTTCATGCCACTTGCCGAACAGGATATCCTGGGTTGCTTCCATATCATTTCTCCTTGTCGCTAGCAATAGTTGTCTGGTTCACGGAGTTACCATCTTATCATCCGCGGGTTTGGTTTCTTCAATCACAGCTTCGGAACCTTCGACAGTTCCCAGCAGTTCATTAAACAGGTTGCGGTAATAAACCATCGCCTGCCTGAGTTCTTCCGTTGAAGCTCCGTTTGATCGATTCTTCAAGGCGATCGCCTCTGCGTTGCGATAATTTGTAACGAAATCCGGATACAGGACCGAAATATCCGCAGCACGCTGCTCGAAATTGTTTACCGGGAATCCCCGGGCGATCATCACCTTTGAAATTAGTTTGTCACCCTCTTCGACCGATTTGGGGGGATCATTCACAAAGTCGGCCTGGATCTCTATCCATTCAGCTTGATAGCGATTTCTTTCCTTTGCATCCAGGTCATGGATATCCAGCTTGTTGACCCGGTCTTCCCGCCCCTGGAGAGCTTTTTCACCAGCCTTACGGTTCCCTGATTTTTCCATGGTCAAGTCATACTCGGAGCCATATTTCTCACGAAGATTTTTACTGCTCTTTCTACGGCCTGAAATCAAAACAACAATCACAGCTCCTATCAAAACGGCTGCGATAACAAGAATTATGCTTAAAGTCACAGTATTCATTGAAGGTCTCCATTTCTAAACATAACCAACCATTTTCGGGGGGAAAATGGAGTTACCATTGGCGAATAAGCCCCGGTCTACTGATGTGACCCGGAAAAACAGCACCATCGCCAGCACATTGATACCAATCCCCTGGCCTGTTATTGATTTCCATCTTCCAGGCAGGTTGTCCACCACCCGGAACTCCCGATGCAGCGATTATCTGCCGCCGCGGAATAAACGGACGACAAGCATCAATAGGACCGCGCCGATAAAGGCGACCAGGATGCTTTGCCAGTTGATCCCATTCACCATGTTCTGCAGATGGAAGAAGTAGCTCGCCAGCCAGCCACCGAGCAGCCCGCCGAGGACCCCTACAACGATATCGCCGATGCAGCCAAATCCGGAGCCTTTCACAACCAGTCCGCTCAGCCAGCCGGCGATTGCTCCAACAACGATCCACGATAATATTCCCATATCATTTTCTCCTTACCGTAAATTAACCTTATTTTCACAGGTTGAAAATATTCGCGCTGTTGCAATCACTATATCGTCTATGACTTCTGCTGACTATCAGTGTGAGGCTGAATTGTGTGTAATCGATTATTGAGATTGGATGTCAGTGTTTATCCTACACTTAAGTGAACATATGACTGTTATCGTTCATGGATGTGGCAAAGCCCGAATGTTGTAAGTCTAAAAGTACTCCGCTGTCAGTATTTGCCCTACACCGGGTGCAAACAGCCCATTTGATCGAGCCAGACGGATTAACCAGGGATATAATGAAATTAAATCCCTCATATCAGGAGCCCTTCACAATGTTAACCAGTCCCCAGAAAGGAGGAATCATTCGATGCAGTCTGAAAAAGTGACTTTATCGGCTAAAGAGAAATTTCGTCTGCAAGCGCTATTGCCGAATGCCATGGAGCAGGCAATCCTAGCCGTCGACCAGACAGGCCAAATCGTCTTCTGGAACCGATTTGCCGAGACACTTCTCGGCTGGACCGCGATCGAAGTGGAAGGTCGCAACATCGTCGAGGTCCTGGCGTCCCCAAAGTTGATAGAGTCAGTCAGCGCCAACCTTGAGCGGTTGCAGGATGGACAGACCTGGGTGGGAGAATTACCCGTACAACAGCGAAACGGCGTGATTTACATGGCCCGTGTCAGCGCCAATCTCATCCAGAGTGGGCGACACACCCTGATCAGCCTTGCAGGTTTTTCCCATGACGGTGCTGAGCACCAGCAATTGCAGGAGGCAAACCGACTATTGGCTGAAGCTGGTGCGCTACTCAGCGATGCCGTAGATTATGAGGCGCCACTGACCACCCTGGCGCAACTGGCTGTGCCACAGATCGCTGACTGGTGCGCAGTTCACTTGCTGAAAACCGATGGTTCAATCAAGCAAGTAGCGATGGAACCTGCGGAAATGCTTAACCTGCAAGCCGCCTACGACTGGCTGGAAAACCATTTGCCCATAGATGAAAGCGATGGAATCCCAGCCGTGTTACGCAGCGGCGAATCGAAATTAGTCACCGATATTGCCTCGGACCAGTGGGCGGCCGCGGCGGCAATCAAATCGTATATGATCGTGCCGCTTATCACTCGCCCGCAAACCCTGGGAGCAGTCACTTTTGTAGCCGCTGAATCAGGCCGTCGATTTGACCGAAACGCTTTAGCCGTGGCTGAGAATCTTGCCAGCCATATCGCTATCTACCTGGACAAAGCCAGGCTATACCATGAGAGTCAGCGACTGAATGCAGAACTCGAACAGCGCGTAAGCGAACGCACCGCTGAGTTGAGTGCAGCGGTTGAACGGTTAAAACAGTCTGAAGCCACGATCCAGACACTGTTCCGCATCAGCAAGGAATTAAACGCAACCCTGGATGTAGAAACCATCCTGGATGGGCTAGCACAGGAAGCAATCCGGATTGTCCATGGCGAGAGCGGCTTTGCCGGGCTGCGCACCACGGAGGGCATGACCGTCCACAAGTATTTTCGTCAAGGTGCAGAAATGCCATTCGCACATACGTGGCCGTCAGGCCAAGGGATTCCAGGTTGGGTTTTGCAATATAAGATCCCATACGGCACAAGCGACGCCGCCAACGATCCGGTGATGCAGCATGATCTCCAGATCAATACCGATGTGCGCTCCATCATTTGCACGCCGATCCTGGATTCGGTTGGCGAGGTGCTGGGATATTTTGACATCCGCAATAAACAAAATGGCGAGGGGTTCACTATCAGTGACCAGGATATGCTCATGGCGCTTGCGCCAGCCGCGTCCATCGCTATCCAAAATGCTCTGGCATACCAGCAGCGCCTGGCGACAGTCGCCGAGCTGAAAGATTCGTCCAAGCAATTGCAGGCGTTGGCTGCCAGCCTGGAATTGGCGCGTGAAGAGGAACGGACCCAAATCGCGCGTGAGTTGCATGATCAACTTGGGCAGGCGTTGACAGCCATGAAGTTCGACCTGGCGTGGTTGACCGAGAGGTTGGTGAAAAAGGACGCCAGCCTGGCCAAAAAGGCCAAAACGGTCACGAACCAGATGGACATGATGATCAAATCCGTGCGACGCATCGCTACAGAATTGCGCCCGGGCATGTTGGATGATCTCGGGCTGGCAGCCTCGATTGAATGGCAGTCCCGAGATTTCGAGAAACGCACTGGCATTGTGTGTACTGTGAGTGTGCCTCCCGAAGAATTACCCCCAGCCCACGCCCAGTCCCTGGCGATATTCCGCATTTTCCAAGAAGCCTTGACAAATGTTGAGCGCCACTCCGGTGCACAACACATCGAGGTAAAACTATATGCTTCATCTGAGACGATTACCCTCCTGGTTCACGATGATGGGCGGGGAATCCAGGCGCAAGAAATAGCCGACCTGAACTCGCTTGGCTTGCTGGGGATGCGTGAACGCGCCAAACGATTGGGAGGAACATTCGACGTTCAGGGTGCGCCGGACAAAGGGACCATCCTCAGTGTTTCCATTCCCATTCAACAAGGGAGTTGAAATGAGTGGAATATCCCCTTCAAATAGCGGATGGGGAGTTGAATTGGAGAACAGCAATGTTTAGAATTTTATTGGCTGATGATCATGCCGTAGTACGCCAAGGAGTTAAAAAAATCCTAGCCGAGGCATTTGCCCAGGCTAATTTTAGTGAAGCGAAAAATGCACACGAGCTGTTAGGACTGGTCAGCAGCGAGCGCTGGGACATCGTGGTAATGGACCTGGCCATGCCTGGCGGTAATGGGTTGGAAGCATTGAAACAGATCAAGCATGACCATCCGCAACTGCCGGTATTGATCCTGAGCATGTTTCCGGAAGACCAGTATGCTGTGCGTACCATCAAAGCCGGCGCATCGGGCTATTTGAATAAAGAAAGCGCACCGGAAGAATTGGTGCAGGCAATCCAAAAAATCCTGCACGGTGGGGAATATATCAGTGCGGGGGTAGCAGACGAGTTGGTGCTCTATGCCCGGCATGAGGATGACCAACCGCTTCATAAGCAACTTTCTGACCGCGAGTATCAGGTGCTGTGTCTCATCGCTTCCGGAAAGGAGGCGAAGGAAATATCTGCAGAATTGGGGCTCAGCGTCAAAACGATCAGCACCTATCGTGTGAGGTTGTTGGAAAAGATGAAAATGAAGACGAATGCCGAACTTACCCATTATGCAATTCAGAATGGATTGGTTTAGCGAGACCTTCCAGATGATCTATCCTTAATTGGATCTTCTTTAGAAGGTGATATTCAGCTGATACCGATAGCGCTCTTACCTTTTATCCAGCTTCTTTTGTTCATCCAGCTCCAAATCCAGCAAATCACACACGGACTGGATTGGGATCTTCGTACTTTTCCCACTAATAAGAAAAAATCTCCCAACCATGAACTTAATTGCTGTTATATGCTAAATATAGAAATCCCGAGTGCGTTTTTAAGAAATTCGAAAAACAGAGGACTCTATAAAAAATTTTTTTTCGCCGAATGCCCTATATACAGTGAACCCAGCTAGATTCAGCAAGAAATGTCTATCTGCAGGGCGGGTGGAGGTCGAACCAACACGGTGTCACCACGGTGGATTTTAAGTCCATCGATTTTCCCCATTTATTAGCTACCCTATATGTGCTTATTTTAAGCGATTTTTAGCTTAATTTCCTATATATGGTGAGTACTCGGCGATAGAAAAATATGAATTTTGATAGAGTCCTCTGGGTGTCAGATGATTAAATTGACATCCATTTCTATAATTCTTAGTATACAATAAATATTCGTCTTCTCGTGTCTTTCTGAAAGACATGTTTGATCATTGAATAATGAAATCTCTGCGACTCATAATCAATTGGTTCGGGGTTCAAGTCCCTGGGCGGTAATAGAAATGTTGGGAGCATCAATGAGGATGCTCCTATTTTTCTTGGTCTTCAACAACTCGTGTGGTAGATACAATCTCAGGTGGCTCGAAGTCACTGTTGTTGGGCGATATTTGCTTGAACGCTAAATCATGCAAGATAATCATCAACCCATGTTATTCGCATAAAAGTTGCCAGATTTAAATGCATCCGTAGAGTAAATTGTCCATAATATTTACACAATTCATATAGTTATTGTATATATTATTATAATCATATGGGTTACCATTGGGCGAATAAAAAATTGAATTGGCCAGAAAAAAACTGGCATTTGAGAAAGGAAAATAGAATGAAAGATCGAGAGATAATTGTTGAAAACCTGGTTAAATCTTATCCGAGCAAGGTGAAAGCTGTGGATGGGATAAACTTCCGGGTGGATGAAGGAAAGATATTCGGGTTCCTTGGTCCGAATGGCGCCGGTAAAAGCACCACCATTAAAATCCTGACCACCCTTGCATTCCCCTCTTCCGGGCATGCTACCGTAGGAGGCTTCGATGTCGTCAGCCAGGCTACTGAAGTCCGGCGGGTAGCGGGGGTCGCCTTGCAAGATGTCGGCATTGATCCCCTGATGAAATCCATGGAACTACTGGTTCTCCAGGGAAGGCTTTTCGGCGCCTCCAAGTCCGCAGCAACAGCTCGGGCAAAAGAATTATTAGAACTTGTCCAACTTTCCGATTCAGTCAACCGCCGGGCGGGCACTTTCAGCGGCGGGATGCGCCGCCGGCTAGACCTGGCAATGGCGCTGGTACACCAACCCAAGGTGCTTTTCCTGGACGAACCCACCACCGGGCTCGACCCCGTCAGCCGAAGGGATGTATGGCGGGAGGTCCGCAGGCTGAACCGTGAGCTAGGGATCACCATCTTCCTGACGACTCAATACCTGGAAGAAGCCGACGAACTCGCTGATACGGTCGCAATTATCGTAGCCGGGAAGATCGCTGCCGAAGGGTCACCTGCTAAACTTAAAGCAGCCATGGGTGAGGAGTCGATCAACCTGGTCTTTGACACCCCTGAACTAGCCGAAAAAGGCCGGTCTACACTTGAACAAACCGGAGATCGGGTTCAATTGGACCGGGAAACTGTCCGGCTTTATTTGAGCAAGGCAGCCGGATCAATTCCGACCGTGGTCAACCAGCTTCAAAATGCAGGGCTGGCTCCGGTTTCTCTGACTCTGACCCAGCCAACCCTTGACGATGTTTTCTTACAGGTCACCGGACAGCGTCTGGTCGCTGCTGATGCCGCCCAATCCAAATCATCCCGTTCCAATCGACGGGTAGAGGTAAATTAATAATATGAATACAAAAACATTAGATATTTCCGCACCGCACCCGGCAGAGAATAAAACACTTTCACTTCCCGTGCATATTTATCTTTTGGTCATGCGTTCCTTGACAAGCCTGTTACGCACCCCGGAGGCACTGCTGCCGCCGGTTGCCATCAGCATCTTCTTCCTAGTTATTTACCAGTCCACCCTGGGGAAGGCAGCCAGTTTCATCCCCGGGATCGGCGGAAGCTACCTGGGATTCATCCTGCCGCTCTCCATCGTCAGCGGATCCCTTTCCGGTTCCGGTATCGCCGCTCAAAATCTTGTACGTGACATCGAGCGCGGCTATTTCGACAAACTGCTTCTCACGCCGGTTCGTCGCGCAGCACTACTGCTTGCCCCAATCCTGGCAGGAGCAGTTATCCTAGGAATCCAGGCAGCTATTGTGGTAATTGTGGGGCTAATCCTAGGTCTCAAACCGGCGACGGGTTTCCTAGGTCTACTGGCAGTGATCGGCTTGGGCGTGCTGCTCGGGGTTGGATTTGCCGGTTTTACGGTTTCAGCTGCATTGGGAAGCGGGAGCGCAGCCGCTACACAGGGAGCCAGCTTCCTATTCTTTCCTCTGACTTTCCTTGCCCCCACATTCGTGCCTCTGGCATTACTTTCAGGATGGCTTGAGGTGGCTGCCAAGCTCAATCCTATCACCTACGTGCTGGAGGCTATGCGCACTTTACTTAACACCGGTTGGGACGCCAATGCCATTGGAACCAGTATCTTGGCTTGTTTAGCTTTGGCTGTTGCAATGTACGTCTTGGCTGCATTTGCCCTGAGCGTGCGTACCCGCCGCACCTAGAGAACGAAATTTCAATATATTCGGGTTGAGGAATGAAGGTATTTGAGCAAGCGTCCGGGATAAAAAGACGCGTGAACGCATGGTTATGCCCAAATAAGACAGGAGCATTCAAATGGATGCTCCTGTCTTATTGATAAAGGGGTAGTTCATAATTCACGAGACCTAGAGGAAGATAACTGGGCTGTGAATTGCCCTCAAACCCGCATTGATGGCATGAGTCGACGATGCGGGTTGATGGGAGCTTGACGCCGCTTCAGCTCAAACGCGCGCACCGAAGATTGACCTAGAAGAACAAATAATTATTTCCAAAGCCCATTTTCACCTCGAGGGCTTCTTATACATATAGGGAATATTTCGAAATAGCCAATTGATTTTTGGTTTGATCCTGCGTAACAATTCATCCGCCTTATATCTCGCCAAGAATTAGGAAGGGGGTTTTAAGTCCTTCGAGTTTCCCCATTTTTTCACTACCCAATATATGCTGTTTTTAGGCGAATTATGGCATTCTTTCGTATAAATGGCGGGTAATCGGCGATAGAAAAATGTGGATTTTTATAGAGTCCTCTGAGTGTCGAATGATTTAATTGACATCCGATTTATTACTTACAATATACAACAAAACTTCAATGTGTATCAACTATTGAAAATGAGATTTCTAAATATTGGCGAAAACAGCCTGCCCTTATTAACGAAATATGGCTAATTACAGCCTTCCCAACAGGCATAAGAATAATCATCCAATACTGATTGTATCCGCTGAGCCACAATCTGCCTCACTGAGTTTGCAATTTCCCCAGTTCGGATTCCAGGAAAGATATCTGGCAAATATTGGCTAATCAGCGATAAAGGCAAAGGAGCTTCTTCCAGATTCGAGACTAATTTAATTAGCGCTTCATGCACATTCTTGTTCGCCCAATAATAACGAGCACGGTCGCTTAAGCTGTATTTTCGGGCAAATGCTAACTCGAGTTCATTTCCATGATAATATTTTTTCCATTGGTCAGGCTCACGCTGCATAGCCGCGTCGAGGGTTTCAATAAGATGGGAACATTTGGTTGGGGGAAGGAGTTCGCTCTCCATAATAGCCAAGGCGAATACTGCCTGCCGGAAAGCATATGTCAATGCTGGCCCAACTTTTAGGATGGCGAAATGGTCACAGACGAGATTCCGCAAGTTTTCGCGCATCTGGTAATCGGTGGAATGGGCTTCGTAAATGAACGACGTTGTTTCAGAATAACGCGCCAGGGTGTGGGCTGAGCTGGAGTTATAATCCAAGATAAAATCGTCGCCAAACTCAATTCCCGGCTGAACGACCACAGCAATGACTCGCGGCCAAGCCGCCTCCAGTTGGGCTTTTACAAATGCAGTATGCATGACCTCTAGCGTGCGCTGGACATCATCGACCTTCGTTACGCTGACATTGTCCTCGTGGGCGGTTGCTCCGCCCGGGATGGGAACTTCTGTGCCGATGATATAACGGAGATGTGTTCCCGGGCTCGCGATCTCTTCAGCTGCTTTCACCAGCAAGGCTGTCCGATCGGCAGCAAGTTCAAAGTCCAGCGGGTAAGCTGGGTCATCACCTCCCAGTCTCATACTGGTGTCCAGATGGATTTTGGTAAAGCCGGCGTGAATATAAGCGTGCACCATCCCAACCGCAAGGGTCATGGCACGTTCAGCGGGTTCATTCTGCCATGGAGAGGGACCGAGGTGATCACCTCCGAGGATAATGCGACTGGCTGGAAAATTATTTTCGGCAGCCAACCTGTGCACAAGCGCTGCAAAATCCAGCGGATTCATGCCGGTATAACCGCCAAATTGGTTAACCTGGTTGCAAGTGGATTCAATGAGAACGGGGCTCCTGCCGCGCAGTGCGGTTTTCAACACCCACGGATGCGCAGTGCAGATGGAGGTGATGCCGCGAACTTCGCCGCGTTTTTGAGCTCGGAGAATTTCGTCAACAGGGTGGGACATGTTGTATAGCTTCTTCGATAGTTGGCTGGGCGTCTGTACCTCCGGCAGCGCGGGTCGAGAGCGACCCGCACACAGCTGCGAGCCAAAGAGCCTTTTCCAAGTTCCAATTGTTGAGGAACCCGTAAACGAATCCAGCATCGAAAGAATCACCCGCCCCTACCGTATCAACGACATTTCCACCCAAAGCGCAAACTGAGGCAGTCTCTTCGTTGCGGCAGGCCAGTGCTCCTTGCGCGCCACGTTTCATAGCAACAGTGCTAGCGCGTTGGGCCAACCGTTTGAGTGCCTGCCCATCGGTGCGCGCCCGACTGATAGCTATGGCTTCGTTCTCGTTGGGAAGAAAAATATCAGTGAGTTGAAGCAGTTCGTTGACGCCTTTCCACTGTCCGGACGGGTCCCAGTTGGTATCGAGGGAGTTGGTTAAGCCAAAAGAATGAGCACGGCGGAACAGGTCCGGGAGGCCAGGCTGGAGGGCTGTCTGAAGGAAGTAACTGGAGACATGCAGGTGGCGGGACCGGCGAAGCAGGTCATCGGTCACTTCTTCTGCGTGCAAGCCGGCAATGGCACCGGCGTGGGTCAGGATGGCACGATCGTTTCCTCTGGATAGAATAACACTCAGACCTGTTTGCTTATCCGGATCGAGGCGTACAGCAGAAACATCCACACCGTGCTTGGTCATTTCGTCCAGCATGAAATGCCCGAAAGTGTCTGCACCGCACACACCTATAAAAGCTACCTTCAATCCGAGGCGCGCCGCGCCGCAAGCGAAAATAGCGGAGGAAGAACCGATGGTAAGGTTGGCAGAATCGACCAATTTCTCCACCTGCCCGAATGAGGGCACAACGTCTCCAGTCAGGATGAGGTCAGGATTGATTTCGCCTGGGACAATAAGGTCATATGGTTTTATCATATTTTCTCGCAGGGGCGATCCTGGTTGTCGCCCAAGGCAGGGACAAACCCTGCCCTATTAGGTCAATAGGTTTTATACCAATCGAACTGCGCGTCAGCGGTGTAGAAATCGCTGATGGGTTTGCCAACTTCTGAGCACAACGTAGTGAGGCGGGAGAGACGTTCGCGTCCAGTGGTACGGAGAAAATCGAACCGCGGTTGGCTATCCATGGTTACGGCTTCCTGCCAAACGGCGCGCCCGACGGCACTGCCAGAGGCTCCGGCTCTGCAGGCGATTTCCACCTGGCGCAGATAGATATCATAATCCACTGCCGCAGAGAGCACAATCCACGGCGCGGGGCTGGCCTCTGAAACCCCAGCGCAGGCTTCGATCCAAGTGATTTCATCTGGGTCTTGGGTAATATCGAGTGGGAACTCGGCTTTAAGTACATCGATGCCAGAAGTGACGAGGCGACGGGCTGTCTCGGTCACCACGTAGCGCTTTTCAGCGGAAGAGAGTTTTTTAGCAGCATCGAGTGAGTAAGACAGCGGTTCGAGCATAATACCCAGGTCGTAATGAGTACACTCGTCTGCTACCTGCTTGACGAAGACTTCAATATCCCGAGCAGTGGGAGAGTCTGGATGGTAGTAGACAAGCAGTTTAATCATGCTGGCACCCATCCGTTTTGCCTTTTCCACTGACCAGTCAGGCAGTATTTGACTTTGGCGGGCAATCGTAGAGCCTCCATAACCAGTTGATTCGACGGCTACCACCAGCCCGACATGGTTGGGGATGTTATTAGCGGCGATGGCCTGCGCTGCGGAGACTTCAGGGTCAAGAAGTACGGCAGTTGAATGATCTGCAAGGGCAGCTGTCACGTCCAATTTGAAACGTGATAGTTCGATGTTATCGACAAAAATCGGGTTTGCTTTGCGCAGGTTCTGACGATGGTCAAGAGCCAAGCAGGTGAAAGTGCCTCGTGGAGATGTGCATTGTTGCAAACCACGTAATTTACCGATTGTGAGTTTCATGGCTTCCTTGTTTGTTTAAACTAAATCTTACGGACAAGTCCCACGGAATGCAGTGAGGATCCGGTTCTTCAGAATGAAATTGATATTGTGCAGTTGGCCCCATGCACAGGCAGCGCTGAAATCAATGTCCATGTCGGTATATTCAGCAGCGAAAACGGGTTTCCCGGAATCGATGAAGGGCAACACCTCATCGATCCATTGGAAGTAGAAGGCATCCTCGGTGATAGCAAAGTCAAAGAAAGAGAGCGAGTCTTTG
>Ga0209777_10007511_pt1 | contig 12092 bp, 11 predicted proteins | sample FrelakmetHBP12HB_FD_187147 | JGI IMG/M metagenome (GOLD analysis project Ga0209777, IMG submission 187147) | Freshwater lake sediment microbial communities from the University of Notre Dame, USA, for methane emissions studies -HBP12 HB (SPAdes)... | ecosystem: Environmental > Aquatic >... | reverse complement strand
TCGTTTGATGAAGGTCGCCGCTGTTTCCTTGACCTCGACAAAGGAATCGAGGGCCGCATTAGCCTTGATCAACGTGGAATCCAGGTGGACCGCTTCCCCGTCGATTAACCCGCCTGCAGACAGAGTTCAATCACGCGATTGAAAAAACTGACAAACACTTCTTCCGGATAGCGACTGCGCGCCTTGCTTAAGACCGAGTGATTGGGAATTGCCTCGTCAAGATCATAACCGAGGTACCACCGAAACGCCAAGTTCACCGCAATCTCCTTGGCCAGCTTCCGCTCCGAAGAAATGCCATACAGATAACCCAACAACATCATCTTGAAAAGAATCAACGGATCAACCGAAGGCTGACCGGTGTGACTGTAGTAAGGGCGTGTCTCCTCATAGAGAAAATCCAGAACGATCAAGCCCTCAAACCGACGCAAAAGGTGATCCTCCGGAACTAACTAACTGCTCCAGACTCAAACTATAAAAAAGCTTCGGGGAAAACCGCTTCTGGCCTTGCTATCTATCCTCCTGTCGACGATCAGAATAGGCGCACATTGAACCAAAATCAACAAGAGTTCGGCAACAAGCTTAAAATGTGACGCTTTTTTTGTTGGCATTTCCATGTTACTCATTTTGGCTTACTACTTGATCGCTGATGCGAACAGCGCCTCGAACACCTGATGTATGCCGTCTTCTCGTCTCATAGTCCCCAATTCGTTGAAGACTGCAGTCTTAAACTCCTCAAGTCCGGTCCTGCCGGTGGCTTTCTCGACCTCCTCTAATCCGACTCGCATCCCATGTGACCAAAGAGAGGACCACCATTCTTCATCGTCGGCATAGACAAATTCTGCCGTTTCGGAGGAGAGCTGTACGTCGGCAAAGCCCGCTTTTATCATTACGCCTTTGAGTTCCTCGGGGCTGTCAAGTACCGACTGTCGTGGAGGATGGGATTCCTGCGCCGGTTTTGTCCTGCCTTTGGTGCACAAGTACGCGGCGACTAGTCCGTTGAACCAATTCACATGCTCAACGACTGGTTTGCCCCAAGTGGTAATCGCGATTCGACCATGCGGCTTTAGGACGCGGTGCACTTCGGAAAAGGCACGGTCACGTTGAGGAAAGAAGAAGACCGAGAAACCGCAAAGGACGCAATCGAATGACTCGTTAGGAAACTGAAGGTACTCCGCATCCATCCGGAGTACCTGTGCGTTGCCCAGCTTGAGATGCCCAATCTCCTCAGAGGTTTTATGCACCATCTCTTCCGATAGATCAATGCCCGTGACGTACCCTTGAGGCCCAACCGCGTCGATTGCTGGTAACAGAACCGCCCCCGTGCCGGTTGCTACATCAAGCACCCTTGCTCCCTTCGGAATCCGAGCCACCTCGACCAGACGCCGACCAAAATGGCAGAAGAATCGGGGACCAACACGATCGTAGGTTGACGCCGCGCGGCCAAAGAGACCCGCCACAGCTTGCTTGTTCTGCTCGATCTCATGCGATTTGTGATTTGTTTCCATAGTGTGGTACGGCTGGCTCACAATGTTCAATCTATGGTCAGCGGCGAACCTCTTCTAGCGTTACTTGCGATTTGCGGTTGGGGCTCCCTCGGTGTTGACCGCCCGTTTCATTGCAGCCACGAAATAGACGTTACCGTAGTAGTGGTCCTGATTTGACAAATAAGCTCTAAACCCGAATCTCGACAGTATCTCGCCAAGTTCTGCGGCGGTGAACTGGTGCGTTATGCTGGGATTCGTCAGCAGTCTTTCGTTCATGCTGCTGACAACGTCCCACGCGTTCTTGACCTCCAGATTGGTATCGATTTCTTCAATCTCTTCAACGGCTTTCTGCAGGAACGACGCTGGGTCGATCCCGGGCATCGGACCAGAAACCGTCAGCACGCCGCCCGCACGTGTGACCCGGCTAATCTCCCCGAGCGCGCTCAAATAGTCTGGAATCGAGTAGAGGACGTTCATCATAAGAACCCCGCCATCGAAAAAACCAGTTGGATAGGGCAGAGCGGTAATCGAACCTTTGACAGCTTCTACTCGAGCTCCTCGGTGGAGGCACTTGCGAGCCAAGAGTCTTAGGCCAACCTCGCCTATATCGATGCCATGTATCGCCGCCGCCAAATCATTCTCTGCCAATATGACAGCGTTGTTTCCGGTGCCACAGCCGGCGTCCAGAATCCGCTCCGGTTTGCCGTTGACGCGGCAGAATGATTCGTGCTCAGTGATATGAGCTTTCTGCAGGGCAGCATAGAAGCCAACTCGGGAGGTGATGATATCATAAGCCTCAAAGTATTCATTCCAATCAGCTTCCGTAATCTCTGCTTGTGTCATGGTTGGTCCTTTCGATTATAGCCTCACAGTTATACGGGCGTTTCCAGCCTAGCCTCGATCTATAAGACTAATTACCAAAACCACAAATTGACAAGACCCCATCTGCGTTCGACTTTAGCTGGACCAGTGCGTGCGGTCAGACTCTAATCTGTGAACTGTCCGTTCCTTTGGTGGGTACGTGACCCGGAATATGCGAACTACGAACTGTCGGGGTGGTCGATCCACCAGTCTGTGCCTCCTGCGAATTCAGCTTAACTGCTTCTTGATTTCCTGGACGACGAAACCTGTAAGGCGATCTAAATGCGCCTCGCCTTTTTCCGCAGACGCTTTTCTAGGATCGCCTAGGACACCGATTTCAGTGAGCGAAGCCATACCCTGTTCCCAGACGAGCTTAAGCTCTCCCTCGCCCACGGATCCAACATAACCAGGCGCGAATCGGTTCTTGAGCACGAGGGCTTGTTCCAGTGCCATCATGATTGATGTTTCGTTCTCGCCAGCGTGTGCGCCAGATTCATTAGCAGTGACTCCAAATTCCGCTGATGTCGTAACTAAACACTCAAGAATTTTCTCAAAATCCGCGATTCCAATAATCTCGGTCCCTGGATGGGTATTCCGCGCTTCTTTGAGGGCTTCCTGAACCGTGGAAAAGTTTCCGCCATGGGTGGGTACCAGGATAATTCGACGGAAACGGCTGCGAACCAGGCTATCTATGTAGTCGAGGATGACCATCTTCAGCGTCTCACCTCTTAACGAGATAGTACCCGGAAATCCGAAATGATGGCTGGAACAGCCGATACTGATTGAGTTTGCCTGAAGCGTGTGACCTAGTTTCAGGGCAACACGCCGGGCCAGTTCATCACCAATTCGCGTGTCGGTCATGGTCGGAAGATGTGGGCCGTGTTGTTCCGTGGACCCAATTGCAAGAACCACGGTGGCGTACCCGTTTTCTATGGCAGTCTTGATGTCCGGCCAGTTCATTCTATTCATCTGGATGGTTTCCATCAAATCTCCTCTGGCAGGACTAGCGACCCATCGATGATGGCTGTCGCTCTCTCACCGTTCTGGCTTACGAAGTCAAGTCGTTTGCAGACAATTAGGTTGCCCCGGGCGTAGACGATGTCTTTGTGATACACCTTCTCAGGTGATGAGAAGTCCTCAACGCCCACTGTGCCGCCTAGAAAATCACTTCTGCCGAACGCCCAATGAAAGCCGGCCTTTTCATCTTCCAGAACATTGCCGGTCACCTCAGCTTTGTCGTTACAGCCGATGGCAATCTCGGCGATACCGCAGAGAGCCGGCTCGGAAGCGAATTCACGCCGTTTCCTTTCCGCGATCGGACCGTCACCCTTCACACCAACAATTCGATTAGCTTTCACCACTAGGACAACCATTTCGCCGTCAAAGAATACAGGGATCTCTCCCGTCGTGAGGCTGTCCTTACTTTCGTTTGGACAAGTACAGACCTCTCCCGACGGAAGATTCTTGACCCGATCAACATCGCGACCCATGCCCGGATGGAGAATAGCATCATCCACAAATACCGAGCTATGATTCGAGGTGTCGAAATAGCAGGTGTGTCCAGTTGAAAACACGACCTCTATGCCATCGGCCCTTTTGAATAGTGGCGCCAGTTGAGCACAGGCCGCCGCGACCTTGGCATAATCAGCTGCCAGTGCCGTGTGCTCCATTCCCTTTGTCACAGTCGGCATGCTTGCCGCGCGGAGATTCAAATGCTTCTTCGACAAACACATCAGCGGTGCTGTGGCCGAGTACTCAGGCATGGAAATGACAATTGTCGAGTTCCTGAGAATATCTTCTATGCTAATTTGTTGACCACCCCAAAGGCCATATTCCGGCATGTTTGAATTATGTGAGCCAGTTGCGTTGTAGGTGGCGATTGGATTGACGCTCATATCATACTTCTGGCAGAATGCTGCGATCCGTGCGTGCCATTCATCGGCCATCCGACGGCGATCCAGCCATTCGCTATTGTCCTGAATCTTGTCATGTGGCAGGTCATACATGATTGTGAGAGTATCCCCAGTCTGAGGAGCAAACACGTCAACGAACAGTTTCTCAAGATTGAATGCCATAATTGTCCTCGCAAAGAACATCTGTGTTATCAGTCAGGTACAACGCATGCATGCCACCGGCGCGGACCTTTTCGAAGATTTCTTTCATTTGATCAACAACTGAGTCTGCCGCTCGCAGAGAAACCTAGCACCCTGATCCGTGACCACAACATCTTCCTCCAACCCGACACACCCGATTCCAGACAGAATTATCTCGAGTTCCAAGGTAAACACATTGTCGGCCTCGATCGGCATCAGCGGCGTGTTGCCGTACCGCTCCCACTGCGGCGCAAGTGCGCCGCCGCCATCGACCACTTCACGCCCCAACTGATGCCCTAGCGCATGCTCGTACTCGGGATACCCGTTCTCGCGAAGCAGTCGTCGCGCCAGCGCGTCAACCTCGAATCCTCTCACACCCGGGCGGGCGGCCTCTCCAGTCTTGCTAATGATCATCTTGACCGTCTCGAATGCCTTCGTGAGCTCATGGGGAGGCTGCAATTCGTCCGGGCGACGGAAATAGACCAATCGTTGCAGGTCCGAGCAGTAGTCATCGATCCGAATGCCGAAATCGACATGCAACAGCTCCCCCGGATCGAGTCGCGCGTCGGTCGGATACACGTGTCCCATATTTGTCTTGGAGCCGGCGTTGACAATTGTCTCAAACGACGGCACGCCTCCAACTCTCCTAATCTCGCCGTCGATGACTGCCCCGATCTGCTTTTCTGACATATCCACCTGAATCTGCCCAAACGCTTTCGCCCATGCCTGTGTCGCCAGAACAGCCGCTCGCTCCAGGCGAGTAATCTCATCTGGCAGCTTCCTGCTTCGTAGCTTGCTCATGAACTCCTCAGAGGAAACGATCCGGTCGGCGAATGGGGTGCCGGCGAGATATGATTGCAGCAGGAGAAACATGCCGTGCGTGAGACCATCTGATGCGGCATCATTGACCGAGTAGTTCAACGCGAGAGTCTTGGGATCAACCTGTTGAAGCAGCTTATTGATATCCTCACTCGGCCCCTTGATGTACGACTGTACTTGGGTAAACCGTCCCGACCGCTTGAAATCGTCCTCGTCAAAATTGCCGACCAGCGCGATGGCCTGGCCGCGGCGGGTGTACAGAAATAGGGAAATCCAAGCGACATCGATTCCGACCACAATGGCGTGGGTTGGGTCTCGTTGCTTGGGCGTTTCGCGCTCGAGCAGTGCCCAGGCGTCGATATTCATTTCATCGAGTAGCCGGGTCGCTTGTCGTATTTTGGCCTTGATGATGTCCATACGTGGCCTTTCCATTTGATGCGGCATTTTGTCAGACAGTTCTTCGTTCACATGCTAATCACCACGAGACTGTGATCACCTTGCTCTCAGCTAAACGGATTCTCCCATTCCACCCGCGCCTATCTTCTCGACAATCCGGTAGTGACCGACAACCGTGCCTCTGGAAAGCGCCGTCACTGCTTGCGACTTATCGTCGCTATCTTCACTCACGCGTCAAAATGCTCCCATTCGTACTTCGCTCTTTCCATCAGCTGTTTGAATCGCTCCTCGCCGCGGATGTTTGCGAGGAAAGGGTCTTGTTCAGCAAGAAAAGGGTAATTGATAAAACCAAGACTGACCGAATGCTCCAGCCAAGCCAAGGATTCAGTCTTCGCGTCGAGCATTGCTAGCAGACAAGCAACTGTATGCGAATACTCCAGATCGCGCCTACATGTTTTCTGGAAATCCGGGGTCATTTCCCCAAATGCACTCTTCTTATCCTTTAGCAGAGCGTATTTGAGCAAGAGCCCTTGCTTGGTCAGCAGATGGTCTGGGGTTGCCTCGACCCCCTGATCAACGATGGAAATGGCTTTATCTGGTTCGCCTTTGTAAACCAGGATCCACGCATAATAGAACTGCCCAACCGGATTACCGGGATTCAGCTGATAGTATCTTTCCAGCAGGTCACGGGAGTCGTCGTATTCAGCGCTGTACAAATGTAATATACCTCGAACCATCAAGTGGGAAGAATTACCAACCGGATCAATTTGCATCAGCCTATCAATCAATCGCGTGGCCTCAGATTTCTTCCCAGAAACGACCAAGGCTACGGAGAGAATCTGCAAGGCCAATGGTTCATCAGGATTTATCGCGAGCGCTCTCCTAAAATGATGAACTGCCTCAGAAACGCGTCCTTTGAAGCTTATAGTCAGCCATCCACTGATCGCATGGGCTTTGGCTGAATCGGCGTCCACGGCAAATGCCTTTTGTACACACTCTTCAGCTCTTGCAATGTAATCCTCCTGCTGGATGCCCAAATTGACATACTGGAAATACGCTTCCGCCATAGCCGAATAGATCAACGCGTTGTCGCCGACCATATCCAAAGCGGTCCGCAGATACCGGAGGGCGCGATCCAAGGAAGCTTCCGTGAACTTCCAGATATCCTGGTTGGCTTTGAGATAGCATTCATAGGCGGCGACATTCTCGATAGGTCTTTCGGCCAGCTTACTCTCCTCCTTGGAGGTCAGAGTAAGCCTCATCGCGCCGGCAATCGCTCGAGAGACTCTCTCTTGGATATCAAATATGTCATCTATTGTCCCGGAGTACTTTTCAGCCCAGATGTGGGCATCAGTGATTGCGTCAATCAACTGCGCTGTAATTCGCAGGTTGTTGCCCGCTTTCCTGACACTCCCCTCCAGCACATACTGCACATTGACCTCTCGTGCAATATCAGGGATCTTCTTCTTGGTTCCCTTGAATGTCATCGCGGAACTGCGGGAAATGACACGAAGAGCACTAATGCTTGAAAGGTCCGAAATCACTTCGTCGGTCAGTCCGTCACTGAAATATTCCTGGTCAGGATCGGGACTTAGATTCTCAAACGGCAATACGACAATCGATTTCTCAGGCGAGGGTCGTGGTGCGACTGAGGTCAGGCAGCGCTTCAAATCGGAAGCCAGGTCAGCAGCTGTTTGGTATCGATGTTCAGGCTTCTTTTCCAGCAACCTGCTAACTATTCGCTGGAGTTCATTGGAGACCCCTGTACGGCGGTGTGCTAGCGGCTCTGGAATATCATCAACAATAGCCTTGAGAGTGGCGGCTTGATTGTCTCGCCGAAACGGGTTGACACCAGAGATCATTTCGTAGAGAACTATGCCCATAGAAAAGAGATCGGAGCGGACATCGGCGCTCCGTCCGCTGATTTGCTCGGGTGACATGTAGCCGATTGTCCCTAGGGTCGATCCAGTGTGAGTGAGACTGTCGCTGTCACGCACGGCGGCTAACCCGAAATCGAGTACGCGGGGGACCCCGTCGCGGTCAACAATGATGTTTGACGGCTTGATATCTCGGTGGATTACGCCTGACTCGTGAGCTTTGCGAAGACCGTTGCAGATCCCTTGGGCTAACTCGACGATTGCGCCTTCATCCAGACGACCGGCAGCGACAATCTTGTCGAGCGAGCGCCCCTCAACCAGCTCCATGGCGAAAAACGGACGACCTTGGTGCTCTCCGACTTCGTGAACAGCCACAATGTTGGAGTGGCCGAGTTTGGCAGCAGCCTGTGCTTCGCGTTTGAAGCGTACACGGCAATCAGCTTCTTGACAAAGATGTGCGGAGAGAAACTTGAGCGCAACCTTGCGATTGAGGCTCGAGTCTTCGGCCAGATACACCTCACCCATGCCACCGGCGCCGATCTTCTCGATGATCCGGTAATGATTGATGACCGTGCCCTTGGAGAGCACAGTCACAGCTTGGGTCTTGTCATCGTCAGGGGGCATACTTCCGCATCATCTCCTGATAACGAGGAAGCTTCCGAAGCGGCTCCAGATCCATGTTCAATTTGAAATCATTAACCGTATAGTTGGTCTGCTGTGAAAGCAGCTCCTCGAGTTCGTTGAGAGCTTTGTCGAAGTCTCCACATTTGACATAGATGATGGCCATGACCATGACCTGATCCGGTCCTCACCAATGGCATTTGGCGATTGATAACAGCTCCTTTCCACGGATACCTAGTTCTACTGCCTCTTCACACATACCCAGGTATGCCATTACGATTCCGAGTCCTGATGTCAGGTACGGATTGTCGGGAACCTTTTGGAGCTGTTTCTCGGTCCCCATCCGGGCTGAATCAAAATACACCGCTGTCAGGGCGGCATTACCGGCTTCGCGGTAACCTTGAGCCAGCGACTGGTAAAACAAATAAGCATCCGTCTTTTGACGATACTCTTTTCGGAAACGATCAAAAAAAGCACTATGTAGAGTATGGCCGGCAAACAGAGAATCCAGAGGGAGGCCATTCACAGACACGATCGATGGCAGAATGGTCCAGACAAACTCCAATGTATCAACGTGGCTAAGTGCCTCCCGAACAACTTCTCGGTTTTTGTTCCAGTCGCCATAATGAGAATTGTAGCCCCATAGCTTTTCTAGGTAGTAGTAAGGTCGTTTGGGATCAAGGGAAATGGCCCGGTCAACCGATTGTTCAGCCTCAGAAAACATTCTTCTGAATCTGAAGAATTGGGAGCGCCACGCATGAATAGCGGGGTTCAGTGGGTCCAGTTCGGCAGCCTTGCTGAAGCTCTCATCCGCCTCATCGAATCTCCCTTGGCGAAAATGCACAAAAGCGATGTTGGCCACCAGATCGGCATCGCTATGGAGTTCCGAAAATGCCAGATTCAATTCCGTCATAGCCCGGTCATAATCGGTCTCCGTCAGATTGAAGAAGATGCCGGCCGCCATATGGCCATAAGACAGATCGGGTTGGAGTTGCAAGGCTTTTTCGAAAGATTCACGGGCAATTTTCGGGTATACCGCCGATGGTGACGCAAAAGCTAGCAGAGTGTAAGCGCGAGACCTGAACGCATAGGCAAGGGCAAAGGATGGATCAATCATCACTGCACTGTCCAGATTGGCTGCCGCGGCGGTCAATTCCGGAAGCGCCCAGTAATCGCGTCGCACGCCTCTGATTCCCTTCAGATAGTAATCGTACGCCTTGGAATTGGTCGTGGGACGGGACGCCAGCACCTTGCGGTTGGACTCCAGAAGCGTCAGGCCGAGCTGGTCGACGATCTTGGTCGCGATATCTTCCTGTACTGCGAATACCTCCATTAACTCACGCTCCTAGTTGTCGGCCCACATATGGCGGTCGTCCGACACACGAATAAGCTGTGGCGTAATCCTAACCCTGGTCTGTCCCCCTGATTTTGCCCAGCGTACCGATCCCTCGAGGATGTAATTGACTCCAAGTTCCTTGCCGATCTGGCTCAAACTCTTGCCTGACTTTTTGTACTGCATAGCACTCGTACGAGAAATCACTCCAAGACCATCAATTCCGACCAGCCGGGAAGTGATCTCTTCGGTCATGCCGTCGGCGAAATATTCGTCCTCTGGATTGCCAAGATTCTCAAAAGGCAAGACCGCAATCATGGGAGTAGCTCTTGCTGTCTCGGTTTGAGGCGATTTCAGCCGTGAGAAGAAGATGTATGCCGAGACCACCACAAGGATAACTAGTGCCACGCTGACAACAAATCTCAACCATGATCTGACCGGTTTGAGCGGAGGGCGATGCTCTGCTTGTCGTGAGTCATTGACAAGGCGTTTAAGGTCGGTAGCTAGGTCATCGGCATGCTGGTAGCGCGTTGCTGTATCTTTGTCCAGCGCGTTGCTGATCACTCTCTGAAGTTCGGCGTTGGCTCCGGACTTGTAACGGGCTATGGGTTCAGGCTCGTGATCGATGATGTTGCGGGAAGTCGCAGCATCATTGTCGCCCTTGAATGGTTGTCTGCCGGTAATCAGCTCATAGAGAACCACGCCTAAGGAGAAAATGTCAGTGCGATGATCGACCTGCTCACCGCGAACCTGTTCAGGGGACATGTAGCCGACCGTGCCGAGCGTAGAACCGGTCTTGGTCAGGTGATCAGTCCCTGCGACTGAAGCCAGGCCAAAGTCGAGTATCCTTGCCCGACCGTGAGTGTCAATCAGTACGTTCGCCGGTTTGATATCTCGATGCGTGACCCCTTGCTCGTGCGCGGCCTGTAAGCCCTCAGCGATCTGGATGCCGATTTCCAGAATCTGCTGAATTGATAACTCGTGATTTGATGCATGATCCTTCAGCGATCGCCCTTCGATATGTTGCATCGCGAAGAATGGCCGCCCTTGAAACTCGCCGACTTCGTAGACTGTCACGATATTCGGATGATCAAGCTTGGCAGCAGCCTGCGCCTCACGTTTGAACCGCGCCCTGCAATCTGCAACTTGGCAGAGATGGGAAGAAAGGAATTTGAGTGCCACCTTGCGATTGAGGCTGGTGTCTTCGGCGAGGTACACCTCTCCCATCCCACCGGCGCCGATTTTTTCGACGATGCAGTAGTGACCAATGACCGTGCCTTTGGAAAGCACCTTCATGGCTTGCGTCTTGTCGTCGTCAGGCTGCGTCATACTACCTCAGGATTTCTCCTTCAGACGCGCTAAGCGGGACTTAGCGTCATCTACTTCCTTGACTCCTGGGTCGGCGTCTTTCCAGATGGTCAGAAATCTCTCAAGAGCGGTTCTGGCTTTCTCTCGCTGGCCAATCTCGTCATAGGCCCGCCCAAGCAGATAATATCCCCTCACTGAAGTCGGTCCACCGATGGCACGGTTCTGGTCGTATCTTGAGAGTCTTTTTTCGAGAATATCTATGGCTCGTTGTCTCTCCCCAAGCCCAAGATACGCCTCTGCCAGATCGTAACTCCCATTCACATTGGATGCCGCACTATCGGCTCTGACTAAACACTCAATGGCACTGGCGTAGTCCTTTGCGTACAGCGCTATGCTTCCTTTGGCGTCCCAGTAGTCCTCAACCTCATTAGCCTTTTTCGACTGGGCATCTCTTTCCAATTGACCAATGAGTACCTTTGTCGTAGCTGTGTCACTGGTCTTGAATGAGAGAATTGCCTGCCAGCTTAGGAAATGCCCTTCTTTGACATCCATTTCATCCGCTAGCGGAAGGGCGAGTCTTACCATTGCCAGCGCGGAGTCCGGCTTACCAAGCCGGTCGTACATATCTGATTTAAGTCCATACAAGACCCAGTTGGCGGTCTCCATGTCATCCACCTTGTTGGCGGCAATGCATTCGTCAGCGATCCGAAGTGCCTCGCGGAATCTTCCTCGGTACGCCGGTATATACATTAATGAGGCGCGCCACCAGCCTCGCTCCGGCTTGCCGAGATTGGAGAAATAGATGCGAAAAGAGCTCTCTGCCTGCTGATACTGTCCCATGAACATCTGTATGTAGCCCCGTTTCTTGAGCGACTCCTGAAAGTCAGGCTTGATCGAGAGCGCTTTTTCATATGAATCCAGAGCGGAATCAAGTTCGCCGGACGCCGCATACAGATCGCCCCGTGAATCATAAGGGTTGGCCTCATTTGGAGCCAATTGAATGTACCTGTTGATGGCGTCGATTGCCTCCTTATGATGCCCCTGTTCGCTATAAGCATACGATAGCGAATTATATGCGAGTCGAAAGCTCGGATCTAGTGCAAGCGCACGGTTGTAACACAAGATAGCAGAGTCATAGGTCCCGCTCTTCGGACCGTACATATCGCCGAGCGTTTTCCAGGACTGCTTGTCATCTGGGTACCGTCCGAGGTAGTCTCGTACGGCACTAATAGACTTGTCAACGTCACCCTCAACATAATACTGCATGGACGTAATTTTCTGTCGATCTTGCTCGCTGGTT